>Ga0187864_10002175_pt1 | contig 17288 bp, 15 predicted proteins | sample June2016WEW_11_4_FD_132985 | JGI IMG/M metagenome (GOLD analysis project Ga0187864, IMG submission 132985) | Peatland microbial communities from SPRUCE experiment site at the Marcell Experimental Forest, Minnesota, USA - June2016WEW_11_40 | ecosystem: Environmental > Terrestrial > Soil >...
CGCATCGTCCGCGTGGCGTTCGGCACGTTTCTCGGGATGCCCGATCCGACGAAGTTCATGGGCGACGCGAATTACGCGCACACGCGCTGGAAGGCCGATCCTTCCGCCGTGCTGGCGGCGGTGCTTGCGGGTGAGCGTGGCGGAAAGCTGATCGGATCGAACTTTGCGACGAACTGGGGCAGCTTCGGCTTCTTCGGTCCGCTGACAATCGAGCCGGAATACTGGAATCGCGGCGTCGCGCAAGAGCTCCTTGCTCCCACGATGGAGATCTTTCGCGGCTGGGGCAACCGGCACATGGGCCTCTACACGTTCGCGCACAGCCCGAAGCACATGGCGCTGTGTCAGAAGTTCGGCTTTTGGCCGCGCGACCTCGTATCAAACATGGCGAAAGCGGTCGGGACGGCTCCAAAAGCTCCCGCGGAGACCTCGCGCTTCTCCGAGGCGAAGCCTGCCGACCGCGCGCAAGTCCTCGCCGCGTGCCGCGAAGTGACGGACGCAAACTTCGAAGGCCTCGATGTCGCGCGCGAAATCCGCGCCGTCGCCGAGCAGAAGCTGGGCAATACCGTTCTCGTATGGGATGGCGCGAAACTCGCCGCTTTTGCCGTGTGCCACTCGGGAGCCGGTAGCGAGGCGGGAACGGGCGTGTGCTATGTGAAATTCGCCGCCGTGCGCCCTGGGCCGCGCGCGGGCGAGGACTTCGTCCGCTTGCTCGACGCGACCGAGGCGTTTGCGCGTTCGGCCTGGGCGCAGAAGATCACGGCCGGGGTGAACCTCGCGCGCCGCGAAGCCTTTCAGGCCATGCTCGCCCACGGATTCCGCGCGGAGTCGCAGGGCGTCGCGATGGAAACGGGCGACGCATCGTCCGGCTACAATCGCGCCGGAGTGTACATCCTCGACGACTGGCGATAGAATCCGCCGCACGAAACTCGTGAAACTCGTCCTCATCTGCTGTATCTTGCTCTGGATGGCCACACTTTCTGCGCGTGCGACCGATGATTCGGTGGGAAAGATCGCCGAGGACTCGCGCTGCGCGCGCGGCCTCGAATCGATCGACCGGAATTCCGGCTGGGTGACCGAACAGCAGATACGTCTCACGGAAATTCCGGCCCCCGAATTCAGCGAAGCGCGCCGCGGCGAGGCTCTGAAGGAAATCTTTGCGGCCAGCGGCCTCAAGGTTCGCACAGACAAGATGGGCAACGTCATCGGCGAGCGCGCCGGGTCGGACGCGTCGAGCGTGATCCTGCTGGTCGCTCATCTCGACACCGTGTTTCCGGCGGATACGGACGTGCACGTCAAACGCGACGGCAGCCGCCTCGTGGCCCCCGGAATCTCCGACAATGGCGCGGGGCTGGCGTCTCTCGTTGGTCTGGCGCGCGCGCTTTCCGAATCGCGCGTGCGCACGAAGAAAACGATCGTCCTCGCCGGAGACGTCGGCGAAGAGGGCGAAGGGAACCTGCGCGGGATTCGCGCGCTGGTGGAGGGCTACGGCTCGCGCCTGGCCGCGGTGATCGCTGTCGACGGACCGTCCACGGACTACATCACGACTCAAGGCATCGCGTCGCGCCGCTTCGAAGTGAACGTGACGGGTCCGGGCGGCCACAGCTGGTCCGATTTCGGCGCGCCGAACCCGATTACGGCCCTCTCCCGCGGCATCGTGCTGTTCTCCTCGAAGCCCATTCCGGGCGATCCGCGCAGCTCGTACAACTTTGGCGTCATCGAGGGCGGCACTTCGATCAATTCGATCCCCGCGCGCGTCACCGTGAAAGTGGATCTGCGCTCGGAGGACGAGGGCGAACTCGGCCATCTGGAGACCTCTCTGCGCGAGGCGATGCAGGCAGGCGTGAGAGAAGAGCTGGCGGCGGCCGACGCTTTGAGCGGTGCGCTACAGTTGAGTGTCCAGTCGCTCGGCGCGCGCCCGGCCGGAAAATTGCCGGACGATTCACCGCTGCTTGCGACGATCCGCAGCGTGGACAGCTATCTGGAGAATCGCTCGCGGCTCGAACACAGCTCGACCGACGCGAACATCCCGCTCTCGCTGGGCATTCCCGCCGTCGCGCTCGGCGGAGGAGGCAAGGGCGGCGGCTCGCACACGCTCGAAGAATGGTACGACCCCTCCGGGCGCGAGTTGGGCCTGAAGCGGCTGTTCCTCGCGGCGATCGCGCTCGCCGGCCTCCAACCCTGACACTCCTCCTGCGTAAGATGCGCGAGCGAAAGTCGAAATCGGAAATCCGGGGATGATTGGTCGCGCCGGCCGCCTGCTCCGCAATCCCACGTTTCTTCTAACCGCGATTGCCCTATTGACCGCTGTGCTGGTGCAGTCCGGGGAGCTGGGCTCGAGCGATACGGCTCACCGCTTGCAGGCCACCCACTCGCTTTGGACATCCGAACCGCCGGTTTTCCCCGATGAGTATCCGGAATTTGGTATCCACGGGCGGGGTGGCAAGCTCTATGGATGGTACGGCATCGGCCAATCGCTCCTGATGCTGCCGTCGGACGTGCTGGGGACATACCTCGACAATCTGCCCATCTTCGCGGAATACCACGGGACCGACCCCACCGTGCGCGACATCGTCGTGAGCTACACCACGAACATTCTGATCTGCGTGCTGACTTGCCTGGTCTGCTTTCGCTTTCTCGGGTTACTCGACTTCACGGTGAATCAGAGAATCGCGGGCGCGCTGGCTCTGTTGTTCGGCACGACGTTTCTGCATTACACGCAGAACATGATGGAGAACAATTACATCGCACTGCTTACCCTGAGCGGTCTGACGTTTCAGTACGAATGGCTTCGCAGCGGGAAGTGTTGGGCGCTGGTGGCCGGCTCGGCGGCGCTGGGGGCGAACCTGCTCACGCGCCTGACCACGGGGATGGACCTGCTTGCGGTCTGCCTTTTCCTGCTTTTGGCCGCGTGGCTCACGAACGTTCGCCGCCGGGAATTGCGATCGCGCGCCGCCCTCTACGCGCGAATTGCGCTGCCGATTTACGGCGTGTTTGTGCTGCTCGATCGCGCGTATCAGTACGTTCGCTTCGGGTCGTTTTTCAACACGTACATGCAGATCGTTGCCCAGGAATCGAAGCGACTCGATCCCTCCCTGCCGGCGGCGTTTCCGTCCGAAACTCCGTTCCGCGTGGGATTTTTCGGCGCCTTGTTCACGCCGGAAAAATCGATTTTCCTGTTCGATCCTCTTCTGGTGCTCGCGGGCATTGTGGCCGCGTTGGCGTGGAAGAGCTTTCGCCCGGAGGTCAAGGCGTATTTTGCGGCGTTCGGCGCGCTGCTGTTCGCCTACGTCAGCTTCTATGCGAAGTACACGGTCTGGAGCGGAGACACGGCCTGGGGCGACCGCTACGTGTCCACCGCCGCGCAGCTTGCGGCACTGCTGGCCGTCCCGCTGCTCCTGCGCCATCGCGCGGAGCTTGGCAACGTCGTGTGGCGAGTGGGGCTGGCGATCGTGCTCGTCAGCGTGGTCATTCAGCTTGGTTCGGTCGCATTCTGGTGCCCGCTCGAGAGATATCAGATGGAGACGCTCAGCCCCCCGACCTTTGTGGTGTGGCTGCGCTGGAAGAACATTGTAGCCTTCACCTTGGGCAAGATGAGTGCCTGGGGCCTTACGAATGAGTCCATGCGCGAAGACCTTTGGGATTACGTACACATCACGACGTGGAACTTCCTGCCATTCCTGTTGAAGAGAGTCGGAAAGGCGCCCGCCTGGGTCGTGGAAGTGTTGACGGTGCTCTGGGTGACTGCACTGGCAGCGCTTGTCGCTCTGCTCGGGGTCGTCGGCCGGTTGGCCGCGAAAAGGGAATTCGATTTGGCTGGCAGATCATCGTCCTGAAACATTGGGCTGCTGACACAGCGGGACGCGCGGTCAAATGGATGACTCACTGTCAGGATTCCGAATGCCTTGCCGTTGCCCCGCCCGCCACATAGACTCTGCGGATCATGTTGAGCAAACGCGCCCGCGCCGATCTCGCCCTCGGCTTTTGCACTCTCATCTGGGGTGCCACGTTTGTCGTGGTCAAGGACGCGCTCGCTGATATCTCCGTCGTCGCGTATATCGCCGTACGGTTCAGTCTCGCCGCCGTGCTGATGGGGATCATATTCTGGCGTTCGCTGCGCCGGATGAGCTGGAAGACGGCCTGGGCCGGCTCTCAGATCGGCATCTTCATGTTCGGCGGCTATATTTTTCAGACTGCCGGCCTGAAATTCACCACGCCCGCGAAGGCAGCCTTTATCACGGGCATGTGCGTCGTGCTCGTGCCTTTGATGCTTGCGGTGTTCGGACGGCGCCGCATCACTGGATGGATATGGGCCGGAGCGGCGGCGGCGCTCGCGGGGCTTTATTTCCTGACTGTGCCTCCCGAGGGCCTTGGCGCGTTGAATCGCGGTGACCCGATTGTTTTCGGATGCGCGGTGATGTTCGCGCTGCACATTATCTTCATTGGCCGCTATGTCGGGGACCACTCGGTTGGCGCGCTCGCCTTCCTGCAAGTCGCGACGACCGCGGTCCTTTCGGTTCTGCTGCTCCCGCTGCTCGCGGTTACGGGATGGGAGCATCCCCGGCTGGTGCTGAACGGCACGGTAATCTTCGCCGTCCTGATTACTTCCATCGGCTCGACGGTGATCGGCTTCTCGTTCCAGACGTGGGCGCAGCAACATACCTCGCCATCGCATACCGCGATCCTGGTGAGCCTCGAGCCGGTGTTTGCGGCGCTGACTTCGTGGCTGCTCGTGCGCGAGCATTTCGGCGCTCGCACGCTGGTCGGGGCGGCGCTGATCCTGGCGGGTATTCTGCTCGCCGAACTGAAGGGCCCCGCGCCCGCCGTGCCCGAATCGCCCGAGCCGGTCGTTCGCGCCATCGAGTAGCCGGGCTGCCGTACCTTGCACCGTAACCTTTCGGTGCCTCCACGGTTTATCTTAGTGAAGACACATCGATGCCACCCAAGACGGACGCTCGCGAGCGGCTCCTGATCGAGGCGGCGCAGAAGGACCCCGCCCGCTTCACGGAGCTTTACGAAGAGAACTTTGAGCGCGTGTATGCGTTCGTCACGCGGCGCGTTCAGAACCGTTCGGACGCGGAGGACTTGACGGCGGAAGTTTTTCAACACGCGCTGGCGAATCTGGCGCGGTTCGAATGGCGCGGAGTCCCTTTCGTGGCGTGGCTTTATCGGATTGCGGGGAACGCCATTGCGGATCGCTGGCAGCGCCTGTCGCGCGAAAGCGGGAAGCCCGAGGCTGAGACTGTTTCCGTCGACTTCGACGATTCCGAGATCGAGAACGCGGAGCGTCGCGCGCTGCTTTTTCGCAATGTGGCAAACCTGCCCGCGGACCAGCGCCGTGTCATCGAGATGCGATTCGCCGAGGAAAAGAGCATCCGCGAAATCTCGAAGGAGCTCGGTCGATCAACGGGTGCTGTAAAACAACTTCAATTCCGAGCCTTTGAGAAATTGCGCGAGCAAGTATACGAGGAGTTTCGCAACAGGCCAGGTGGGCGAAATGGCTAAGCAAACACCGAGCGAACGACTCGACCGGGCGGTGGACCGCATTCTTGGCCGTCCTCGGGCACCGATCGCGGCGATCGAGATCGATAAATTCTTTAAGAGAGGGACTGCGCCAATCATCGACCTGATCCCAGGTCTGCGCGATCTTCCGCGTCCGGATTTCAAAGCACGTCTAAAGGCAAATTTGGAAAGGAGAGCATCCATGGCAACAGCGGCAGGAAAGGCGGTCAATCCAATCCGCGAGGGCTTCCATACGGTCACGCCGTACGTCATCGCAGCCGACGGGCCGGCACTGATCGAGTTCGCGAAGCAAGTGTTTGGAGCCGAGGAGACGTTCCGTGGGGTGGGTTCGGCGGGCGGTGTCCACGGCGAGGTCCGCATCGGCGACTCGATGTTGATGATGGGCGGGGGCATTCCCGGCCGTGAATTCCGGAGCACGCCCATCTCTCATGCGCTGCATGTCTATGTGAAAGACGTGGATGCCGTTTACAATCGGGCGATCGGGGCCGGCGCCACGCCGATTCACCCGCCCGCGGATCAGAGCTACGGATCGCGCGACGGGTCGGTGAAGGACCTTGCCGGCAACGAGTGGTACATTTCCACGGTTCTGCAGGCGGGTGAGGAGAGGCCGCCCGAGTTTATTCCGGAAGCCGTTCAAACGGTCACACCCTATTTGCATCCTGTTCGCAGTTCGGAGCTGATCGAGTTTCTGAAGAAGGCTTTCGGCGCGGAGGAGAGATACCTGGCGCAATCGCCGGACGGGGTGGTGCACCACGCGCAGCTCCGGATCGGTGATTCCATTCTCGAAATGGGCGACGCGCACGGGCGCTACCAGCCGATGCCGGCGATGTTTTTTCTCTACACCGGGGACGTCGATCTGCTGTACGAGCGCGCGGTGAAGGCGGGTGCCACCTCGCTGGAGGTGCCCGCGGACCAGCCGTACGGTGACCGCGTCGGCGGCGTGAAAGACCCGTTCGGCAACACGTGGTACATTGCCACGCACATCAAGGACGTGCCGGTCTGATGGAGGTCTGTAGATGAACGAGGGCCAATCGGCAGTCCGAAACATTTCGGACACGGCTCTGTGGGTCGCCGTGTATCGCGCGCGAGAGACGGAGCGGCCCGACGCGGTGTTTCGCGATCCGTTTGCGCGTCGTCTGGCAGGCGAACGCGGCGAGCGAATCGCCCAGTCCATGTCGTTCGGTGACGAAGTAGCCTGGACGTGGGCGGCGCGCACATATCTCTTCGATTCATTCATCAGCGAACAGGTTCAGCAGGGAGCCGATCTGGTCATCAACCTGGCCGCAGGTCTCGATGCGAGGCCCTACCGGATGGAGTTGCCTGCGTCGCTTCGATGGATAGAGGTGGACCTTCCGGACATCCTGTCCTACAAGGAAGAAATTCTCCGCGACGAAAAGCCGGTGTGTTCGCTCGAGCGCGTGCCGCTCGATCTTTCCGACCGCACGGCTCGCCGGCGCGCCCTCGAGAAGCTGGGTGAAGGGCGCAGCAAGGCCCTGGTTGTCACCGAAGCTCTCATTCTCTATCTAAGCGCTGAGGATGTTGGCGCACTGGCCCAGGACCTGGCGGCCGTTCCCGTTCTTCACCGCTGGGTGTTTGACCTGGTCTCGCCTGGCTTGTTGCGCATGGCCCAGAAAGTTGTGAACCCCCAACTGGGAGGGAGCGGCGCCCAGCTGAAGTTCGGCCCCGAGGAAGGGCCTCTCTTTTTTGAGCGCTACGGGTGGACGCCCGTCGATGTCCGTTCGCTGCTGAAAACGGGAGCCCGCTTGAAACGGCTGCCATTTCAAATGCGCCTGATGGCGCTGCTGCCGGAGTCCAAAGGCAAGCAGGGTTCGCGTCCGTGGCAGGGTATTTGCCTGTTGAAAAAGCGAGCAGCAGGCTAGGTTGAGGCCATCACAACCGCCTAGTTGTGGTGGAACTTCACGTCGAGAGCTTCGTGCATCACGGGGATGCGCAGGTTCTTTTTTTCGTAGGCCGCGATTTCGGGCTCGTGTACGAGGGTGAGGCCCATGTCGTCGAGGCCCTTGAGCAGGCACTCCCGCCGGAAGGGATCGACGGTGAAGGAATAGCGCAGGCCCTTGTCGTCGGTGACGACCTGCTGCTCGAGATCGACGGTGACTCGATAGCCTTCATTCTGCTCCGTGCGCTTGAAAAGCTCGTCCATCTGCTCGTTCGTCAGCGTGACGGGCAGCAGGCCGTTCTTGAACGAGTTGTTGTAGAAGATGTCCGCGTAGCTCGGCGCGAGAATCGCGCGAAAGCCGTAATCGAGGATCGCCCAAGGCGCATGCTCGCGGCTCGACCCGCAGCCGAAGTTCGCCCGCCCCAGCAGCACGCTCGCGCCCTTGTAGCGCGGCTGATTCAGGATGAATTGAGGATTCGGCTTTTCACCCGGCAGGTATCGCCAGTCGTAGAACAAAACGCGGCCATAGCCTTCGCGCGTCAGGAGCTTCAGGAACTGCTTCGGCACCATCTGGTCCGTATCGACGTTCACGCGATCCAGCGGCGCGACTAGGCCCGTGTGCTTCGTGAAAGGGTGCATCGCTATTCGGCTCCATCCACGTTCGACAATTTGCGAACGTCCACGAAGTGGCCTTCGATGGCCGCAGCCGCGGCCATCACCGGGCTCACCAGATGCGTCCGGCTGCCCTTGCCCTGCCGTCCTTCGAAGTTGCGATTCGAGGTGCTGGCGGAGCGCTCGCCGCTCGGCAGCACGTCGTCGTTCATGCCGATGCACATGCTGCAACCAGCGTCGCGCCACTCGAATCCGGCATCGAGGAAGATCTTGTCGAGCCCTTCTTTTTCCGCCTGGAACTTCACGACGCGCGAACCGGGAACCACGAGCGCCTGCTTGAGCGATTTCGCGACGTGCTTCCCGGCCGCAACGCGAGCGGCGGCGCGCAGATCCTCGATCCTCGAATTCGTGCACGAGCCGATGAACACGCGATCGACCGGAATGTCCTCGATGCGCGTGCCCGGCTTCAGGTCCATGTAAGCGAGCGCGCTCTCGGCCGCTTTGCGGTCCACGGGATTCTGGAACGACGATGGGTCGGGCACGCGATCCGTCACCTGTGTCACCATGCCGGGATTCGTGCCCCAGGTAACCATCGGCGCGAGGTCGTCGGCGCGCAGCGTGACCGTGTCGTCGTACTTCGCGCCCGGATCGGTGACGAGCGATTTCCAGTAGTCGACCGCGGCCTGAAAATCCTTGCCGCGCGGGACGAAAGGCTTGCCTTCGAGATAGGCGAACGTCGTGTCGTCCGGCGCGACCATGCCCGCGCGCGCGCCGCCTTCGATGGTCATGTTGCACATCGTCATGCGGCCTTCCATCGAGAGCGCGCGAACCGCCTCGCCCGTGTATTCCGCCACGTGGCCGTTTCCGCCCGCGATTCCGATTTTTCCGATGATGGCGAGGATGATGTCCTTGGCCGTGACACCGCGCGGGCGCTTGCCCTGCACGTCGATTTTCAGAGTCTTCGATTTGTATTGCGAGAGGCACTGCGTGGCGAGCACGTGCTCCACTTCGCTCGTACCGATGCCGAACGCGAGAGCGCCGAGCGCGCCGTGCGTGGACGTGTGGCTGTCGCCGCAAACGATCGTGCAACCCGGCTGCGTGATGCCCAGTTCCGGCCCGATCACGTGCACGATGCCCTGATTGCGGCTCTGCATGTCGAAAAGGTTGATTCCAGCTTCCTGGCAGTTCCGCGCGAGCGCCTCGAACTGCGCGACCGCGTCGGGATCGAGGAGCGGAAGCGCGCGGTTTTTCGTCGAAACGGAGTGATCCATCACCGCAAATGTCAGCTCCGGCTGGCGCACTTTGCGGCCGGCAGCTTTGAGGCCGGCGAAGGCCTGCGGAGAGGTGCCCTCGTGGATCAGATGGCGGTCGATGTAGATGAGCGAAGGCTTTCCGGGTTCTTCGTGGACGACGTGCGCGTCCCAGATTTTTTCGTAAAGTGTGCGAGGGGCCATGAGCTAGATCGGCCTCCTTAGACTCACGTCAGGTGTTGTATTCATGTCGTCAGTGTTCTCCACTGGCGCTCGTAAGTCCAATTTATAATTGTTGCGGTAGATATAAATCGTGTTACGTGCGGTTTCCAACCGGAGGCCCCTTAGCAAACAATCTTTGCGAGTTTGGGCGACATCCAAACCCTTCAACCAAGCTAGCACGACAGAAGAAAATTGCAAGCGCGAGCCCCCGCCAATCGGAGCGCCCGGGATTGCAGACCGAGAATCTGCCGCCCAATTGGTGTACAGTTCCTCTCGGATGCCTGCCGATCGCTTCATCTGAGGAGGTCTTATCATGCCTGCAAGAATCGGATCTCAGTCGATGGCAACCCTGCGAGGGCGTGCTGCGGCCGCGCTTTTCGTCGCCGCCGTTGCGCTCGCGCCTCTGAGTGGAGCGGGTAGACCATTCCAAAAGCCGCCCAATGCACCGAAGGCCGCTCCCCAGCAGAATGCGCCCGATCCGTGGGGACTCGCCGAGACGGTCGAGCCGGCGGATCTCGTCAAGGAACTCCGCGATCCGATACCGGCCAATCGCCCGACCGTGGCGTGCGTTGGATTTCATTTCCTGTACGACGGCGGACACGTTCCGGGCGCTTCCTTTCACGGTCCCGGGTCGAAGGAAGAAGGAATCGCCGACTTACGGAAATGGGCGCAGGGGCTGCCGCGCGCGGCGAATGTGGTCCTCTACTGCGGCTGCTGCCCGCTCGAACGCTGCCCGAACCTGCGGCCTGCGTTCGTCGCGATGCGCGACATGGGGTTCACCCGCCTGCGGGTCCTTTTGCTCGCGCATAATTTCGGCACCGACTGGGCCGCGAGAGGCTATCCCGTCGAGAGAGGGAAGTGAACGTAGGGCGGTAGAGGACGAGGTATAAGCGAAAAGCCCCACCCTCACAAACCGAGGATGGGGCACCCGAAAAACCAGGGAGGATGGGGCAGCCGAGACTTCTAATCCTGAATCCTTAAAGGCCATCTTCAACCCGGGGTACGCTCGGGCGGAACGACACCTCCGCCACCCCGATGTCGGACTTGTTCAGGGGCGGAATCCCTTAGGACTTCGCTTTCTTCGAAGGTTTCGACCTGCCAGAACTGTTGAGGGCGACCGCTTGGCGAACGAGCGCCTTGAAGGCGGACTCGTCAACTTCTTCTCCTTCGTGGATGTCGATCGCGCGGCGTGCGTTTCCCTCGAGACTCGAGTTGAAGAGACGGGCCGGATCCTTCAGAGACGCGCCCTTGGCGAAGGTAAGCTTCACGACATTCTTGTAGGATTCGCCCGTGCAGATGATGCCGTCGTGCGACCAAATCGGAGTGCCCATCCACTTCCACTCCTCGACGACGTCCGGGTCTGCTTCCTTGATGAGCTTGCGCATTCTGCCGAGGGTTTCCCCGCGCCAGTCCCCGAGTTCGGCGATTCTTTTCGAGATGAGCTCCGATGCCGACTGGCCTTGGCTCGCGCCCGACTTTTTCATGTACTCATCCTAGCTAATACGCGGCGGTGAAGCGTTTGCGGCTGAACTGCGGCTTCTCGATCTCGTCGAGGAGCGCGACCGCATAATCCTCGGCGGAGATGCGGCTTTCGCCCTTGGCGTCGACGACGAGCTGGTCGGTGCCGGTGCGATATTTTCCCGTGCGTTCGCCCGGCTGGATGAAAGCGCCGGGGCTGAAGTAGGTCCAATCGACTCCGGCCTTGCCTGCTTCGGTGCGATACACCTGTAGCGCGTCCCGAGCCGCCGAAGCGATGCCTTTCCACGCCGGCGGGAAATTTGGCGCATCGAGGAGCAGCACGCCCGGCGCAACCTCCAGGCTCGCGGCGCCGCCCACCATGATCAGCCGGATAGACTTGCCGGTTTTCTGGTTCGCGGTTTTGATTCCCTCGATCAACGACCGCGCCGCCGCAACCACCTGCTGAGGATCGGTTGCGGGCGGACCGTAGGCGCTGACGACCACGTCGTGTCCGGCCGCCGCGGCGGCGACGCTCTCAGGCTTCAGGATATCGCCCGCCGTCACGGTCATATTGGGCCGCTTATCGGAGATTTTCGACGGGTCGCGGGCAATGGCCGTCACCTTGTGCCCGCGTGAAAGCGCCTCATTCAGGATGCGCTGCCCGATCATGCCGGTGGGTCCAAAGAGCGCGATGTCGCTCACAGGTGTTCTCCTTTCGCGATGGCTAAGCCAATCTCCCGGGATTGGATGTGCGACTACCGGATGCGATTCGCCCGTCGCGCACTTTTTCGCGTGCTAGAATCGCGGATTCCTTTCGGGACAGATGCGACCGTGTGGGCCTCCAGCCACCATTCGACGAATTCGGCGAGCGCCTCCATCAGGCCGTGCCCGCTGTGCGGCGCGATGGACCGCAAACTCCTGGCTCGGCGCGATCGGTGGGACATCGTCGAATGCACTCGCTGCCGCATGGTCTTCCTCGGGAGCGATCTTCCCTACGCCGTGCAGGCCAAGGATCACGACTGGGTCGAGGAATACACCAAGGAGTCGTCGCGACGCAAGGAGAAGCAGCCGCTCATGATGTTTCTCTCGCGCTGCACGCGCTGGCTTCGCCCCGAGCCGATCGGGCGCCTGCTCTCTCAGACGCTGCGCTGGAGAAGGGAAGGGAAGCTCGTCGATTTCGGTTGCGGCGACGGACGCTTCCTCGCGCTCGCGTCGAAGCATTTCGACGTGATGGGCATCGAACTGAGTCCCCGCGACGCGGAGCTTTCGAGAAAGCGGACTTCGCCGGAAAGGATCTTCGAAGGGCCTGTCACCGAAATCGCCGAGCGCGTTTTGCTGGAGCAGGCGTTCGACATCGTGACCCAGTTCGGCTACATCGAGCACGAATGGCAGCCGCTCGCGGGACTCCGCGCGGCCTATCGCCTCCTCAAGCCCGGCGGCGTCACCGTGATCAAGACTCCGAACTACGCGAGCTGGAACCGCCGCGTGATGGGTATCGACTGGTGCGGGTATCACGTTCCCGCGCACTGCAACTATTTCACTCCGCGCACGCTGAGTAAGATGCTTCGCGAAGCCGGATTCGAGCCTCTCCCGCGCCCACTCGCCGACCGATTTCCTACGAGCGACTCACTCTGGATGGCCGCACGCAAGCCCGCGTAACGGCTTCTAGAATGGCAAGAGAAACGACCGGCGGCTTCGCTACTTCTGAAAGTGCGGCATCACTTCCTTGGTGAAAAGTTCGAGCGAGCGGACGCTCTCTTCGTGGGTGAGGTTTCCGTAGGCGAAGCGCGGGACGAAGTAGTTGGCCCCGGATTCCTCAAGGTCCGCTTGTATCCTCGCCCGGACCGTTGCGGGCGTACCGGCGAAAAGCGTTGCCTCGCTCGAGCGCATTACCTCCTCGAGGGTCATGTGGGTGGCATTGAATTTCCGCCATAGGTACACGAGGCTTTCGTAGAATCCTTTCGCTCCAAACGTTCCCCGTTCTTTGGCCTGTTGGTCCGTTTCGCCGACATAGACATGGCGCGTGACGCCCGCTTTGGGCATTTTCTTGCCGCTCGCAGCGTGAGCCGCGTTCCACGCGTCTTTGTAGCTCGAGAGGACGCCGGCCGCCTCTTTGGATGGTAGCAGAGTGACGAGGTTCATGTTCTGGCGCGCGGCCCGCGCCGCGCTCTCGGGAGTGTTCGTGGCGTACCACATCGGAGGATGAGGCTGTTGCAGCGGCTTTATCTCCATCGGAACATTGGTGAAGTTGAAATACCTGCCGTGAAAGTCCACAACGTCCTTGGTGAGCGCGGCCACCAACACTTGCATGGTCTCAGCATAAAGAGCAGGCGCATCGGCCTCGGTCACGTTGTAAAAACCAAGCTCCACGCCCGAGACCCCGCGGCCCGTTCCGATCTCGAGTCGGCCGTGCGTGAGGTGGTCGAGCATGCAGATTTCGGCCGCTAGGCGCAGGGGATTGTAGAGCGTGGCGATCAGGACCAACGGCGCGAACCGAATCCTCTGCGTGAGCCGCGCCGCCGCCGCGTAGAAGATCAGCGGGGAGGGAGCCAGCCCGAGCGGCGTGAAGTGATGCTCGGTGAGATGGAACGTGCTGAACCCGGCCTTGTCGTAAAGTTCGAGCAGTTTCAACCGGCTGTCGTAGGTTTCCCATATCGGCCGGTCCTGCCTGTCCACATGATCGATGACGCCGAAATCCACGCGCATCCGCGCTCCCATCGTCCGAAGCGCTGACAACTCTACCCGCGAGCCGGGGCTTTGGCAAACTCTGCGGCCTGGGAGCGGCGGCGAAGCCTCGGCGCCGGTCGCGGCTCCAACCTGGTATGCCTTGGCGACAACGGCAACCAATTGCCCGGTCGGAAGCTTGCAAGATTCCGAGGGGTGCTATAATCGCACATTATCTCCGGCCGCCAAAAGGAGTACGAGGATGGGGATTCAATTTCAGGAACTGTTGAGCTGGGTCAGACGCCGCAAAGTGTTTGCGTCCCTCCTCATAGCTGCCACGCTGGGCATCGGCATCATTATCGGTTCGGTGGTTTCGGGACGCGCGCTGGCCACTCGCGCGCAAGCTCCCAACGGCGCTTCCTTGCTCGCGGTCCCCGATCCAGTCTCGCTGTCGGGCGCGTTCTCCAGCGTCTCGAAGAGCCTGGGGCCCGCAGTCGTTAACATTTCGACCACGCAGGTGATCGAAAAGCCCAAGGGCGGCGGCAAGCCCCCGCGCGGTTCCAACGATCCTTTCCAGGATTTCTTCGACCGCTTTTTCAATTCTCCCGATGATGGGCCGGATGCCGAGCGCAGCCTGGGCTCGGGCGTCATCGTGGACAAGAAGGGTTTCATTCTCACGAACGACCACGTGATCGACGATGCCACCAAGATTCAAGTCAGCCTCGACGGCGACGCCACTCACTACAACGCCCGCGTGATCGGCACGGACAAGGATACGGACCTCGCGGTCATCAAGATTGAAGCCAACCGTGACCTGCCCGTCGCCAAGCTCGGCAACTCGGATGGCGTGCAGGTCGGCGACTGGGTCCTCGCCTTTGGCAGCCCGTTCGGCCTGAATTCCACGGTCACCGCCGGCATCATCAGCGCCAAGGATCGCTCGAACGTCGGCCACCAGTTCCAGCGCTTCATCCAGACCGACGCAGCGATCAACCCCGGCAATTCCGGCGGCCCGCTCGTGAACCTGGCGGGCGAGGTGATCGGCATCAATACGGCGATTTACACCGGCAGTCGCGGCTTCGAGGGCGTCGGCTTCGCTCTGCCGTCGAACACCGCAATCACGGTTTACAACGAGCTCGTCACTTCCGGAAAGGTGATCCGCGGTTCAATCGGCGTGACCTTCCAGGAGGAAAACAGCGAGAATCCGATTCTGATGAAGGAGCTCGGCGCGCCTTACGGCATCGTGGTCGAGGCAGTCGAGCCTGGCAGCCCGGCTGACAAAGCGGGTTTGCTGGCCGGCGATGTCATCACCGACGTCAACGGCCAAGCCGTGCACACCGGCGCCGATCTTGTGAACCCGATCGCGCAGACACCCATCGGCCAGTCCGTTCAGCTCCACTACGTCCGCGATAAGCAGCCGAAGGAAGTCACGCTGACGGTTGCGGACCGCTCGAAGATCTTCCCGCAGACGGCCGCGAACACGGAAGAGCAGCCCGACCAGGGCGAGCAAGCGGACCTCTTGGGCCTGCACGTCGAGGATCTGACGGCGGATCTCGCGCATAAGCTGGGTATGGGCAAACTGACCGGAGCGGTCGTCACGCAGGTTGAGCCCGCGAGCTTTGCCGAGGACATCGGTTTCGCGCGCGGCGACGTCATCACAGAAATCAACCACGTTCCGATCAGCTCGCAGGCGGACTATCGTACGCAGATGGCAAAGCTCAAGCCCAGTCAGGACGTGCTCTTCCGGATCGCGCGGCGTTCGGATAGCGACCGCGTTCTGACGCTCTTCCTGGCGGGGGCTGTGCCCTCCGCGCAATAACAGTAGTGCTTCCACGGGGCGGCCTTGGCATCACCCGCTTCGGGCGTTGCCTTATAGGTCAGGCCTCGCGGCACCCTGCTTGAGTCGCGAGCCCAAGTCGCGATAATAAAAAGATCCCTCGGAACCGGGGGGCAGCAGCAAAGAGCCGGGCGTCCAACAAGAATGAAGGCACAGATCAAATCGCTGGCTATTGCCGTGTCTCTCGCGTTCGCATGCGTGTCCGCGCCTGCCATCTCGTCTGCGGCACCGTTTTCGGCGGGCGCGGGGCGGGCAACTTCGTCATCTTCCGAGTCTCCGGCATCGACGCACGCCAGCCACAAGAAAAGCAGGAAGCGCCACTCAAAGGGCGCGCCCATACAGAAGGCGCCCACGGCAGATCGCATCTCCGAAATCCAGACCGCGCTCGCGCGCGGCGGCTACTATCAAGGCGACCCGAACGGCAAATGGGACTCCAATACCGTCGCAGCGATGCAGAAATTCCAGTCCGCCAACGGCATCGAGCCGACGGGCAAGCTGGACGCCCCAACGCTTCAAAAGCTCGGTCTCGGCTCTCCTATCGCCGGTGTCTCAGCTCCGAGGCCGGTGACGCCAAGCTGCTGCTCGATGGCGCAGCCAAATTCGCCGCCATCGGGTGATAAACCCGCGATGATGTGTTGCTCGGCTTCTCCGTCGCCCCAGCCGCAGTCGTCGGGCCCAGGTGGCTCGGCCACAAGCAGTTCTAATAGCGCCGTTTCCGATCCAAAGTCCCCCCAGCACTAGCTTTGCCTTCGTAGCGGCCACCTTCAGGCGGGCGTTGTTGGCTCATTTTTCATGATTGAAACCACGCGCCGGCGATGCCTCGCTACCCGTCCGTCGAAACGAGAAACCCATCAGGCCAGAGGGCTGGTACAATGCCAGAAAAAGTGCCAGCTATTGGCTCGCTGGCGAGCAAAAATACGGACGCGAGGACCGATAGCGCCGCCGCGGCCTTGGGAGAGACTGGTACGCGCAAGAAACACATCGCTCGCGCGATCTGTTGCACCTGGGCAGGAATCGGTCTGCTGACCGCGCTGTCCTGTTGCCGCGCGGTGTGCGCGCAAGAGCCAGCGCCCCCTCAGCAACAACAGCCGGCCGACGCACCCAGGGCGCCTGTGGCTGCGCCTGTGCAGGAGCAAACCCAGCAAAACGCCACGTCCCCCTGCGTCCAGCCGCCGCCGCTCGTGAGTTGGCACGATTATGAAGGACCATTCGCGAAAGCCGTAGGCGTGTTCGGGCGGAGATTGGAACGCAAGGCGGTGCATCCGCCGCACTACAAGCCGGGGGCAAAGCTTTGCACTCTCGAAGTGAAAGACAAATTCATTTTGTTCCTCAGCGATACGATCGACCCGGTCACGTTTCTAAGCGCCGGATTCAATTCGGGGATCAGCCAGGCGGAAAACGACGATCGTTCCTACGGGCAGGGCGCCGAGGGGTATGGCAGGCGTGTCGGCTTTAATCTCATCGGTCAGGCCCAGGGCGACTTTTTCAAGGACTTTGCATACCCTGTGATGTTTTCGGAGGACCCTCGTTACTACCGCATGATTCATGGCTCCTTCGGGAAGCGGTTCGTCCATGCGGTGGAGCATGTAGTCGTGGCGCACCGGGAAGATGGCACGGCGATGCCTAACTACTCCGAATGGCTAGGGACGACGAGCGCGATCGCGCTGGGTAACGTCTACCACCTGGACCACCGCCGCGGCTTCGCTCCGACTGCCGAGGGTGTTGGTTCCGCCGTCGGCCAGGACATCGGTTTCGACGTGCTCCGCGAGTTTTGGCCCGAGATCGCGCGCAAATTCAAGCTGCCGTTCCGCGATCAGAACGAGCCGCGAAG
>Ga0187864_10002177_pt1 | contig 17279 bp, 10 predicted proteins | sample June2016WEW_11_4_FD_132985 | JGI IMG/M metagenome (GOLD analysis project Ga0187864, IMG submission 132985) | Peatland microbial communities from SPRUCE experiment site at the Marcell Experimental Forest, Minnesota, USA - June2016WEW_11_40 | ecosystem: Environmental > Terrestrial > Soil >...
ATGCTCCTCGCCAGCCTTCTGGTGATGGCAATCCCGGGCCTCGTGCTGCTGATCGCTTGTTCGAACATTGCGGGCTTGCTCCTGGCGCGCTCCGAAACCCGGTGGCGGGAATCGGCCGTCCGGGTCGCCTTGGGCGCCGGCCGATGGCAACTCCTTCGGCAATTCCTGGCTGAAGGCCTATTACTTTCTGCCGCGGGGGGCGCCCTCGGCCTCACGCTCACCGCTTGGCTGATGAGCGTGCAGAGAGCTCTCATGCCGCCGGCGTATTCCTTTCTTGGGCCGGACATGCGGGTTGACTTGCGGGAACTTGGGTTCACCGCCGGCATCGCGCTTCTCGCCACCGTATTGTTTACTCTCACTCCCGCCTTCCGCGCTTGGAAAGTGGGCCTGGCGGGGGTCCTCAAAGGTGAAGAGGCGGTGCTCGTGCGGGGAAGCCGCCGCTTTACGGCGCGGAATCTGCTCGTGGTAGGTCAAATGGCCCTCTCGGTTGTGGTGATGACGATCTCGCTGCTTTTCTTCCGCAGTCTCTCTACAGTCCGTGACCTGCCCGCCGGCTTCGATACGCACAGAAATCTTGTCGTCGTAAACGTCGCCGGACCACAAGGAGTGAAATTCCTGCCCGACCTCGCGCAGCGCGCTGCGAGCCTGCCGGGAGTTAAGCGCACAACCTACGCCATGCGCATGCTGCTGAGCGGCTCGGGTGGAGGAGCGAGCGAGGCGGTTTCCATTCCCGGCTTTCAGCTTCCCGAAGGACAGTCGAGCATTCCCATTCATTTGAACGCTGTCGGCCCGAATTACTTTCAAACCATCGGGACCCATATCCTCGAGGGGCGCGATTTCACCTTTGCGGACGGTCCCCAGTCACAAAAAGTCGTCATCGTCAGCCGGTTCATGGCGCGCCGCTTCTGGCCGCACGACGATGCACTGGGTAAGTTCATCGAGATTGGTAAGGAGGATACGTTGATCGTCGGCGTCGCCGAGGACGCCAAGACTAACTGGTTGCGCGAGGATCCTGCCCCGTACATGTATCTGCCCTTCGCGCAGTCGCAATACGACGGGGGCGCGCTGATCGTGGAGGTTTCGCAGAAGCCGGACGCGGTGATCTCCCTGCTGCGGCGGGAAATCCACAGCTACCGTTCAACCCTGATCATCGTCGGCGTCGATACCGCCCGTAGTCTGCTCGATTTGTCCACCTTTGACCTGGTCTACGAATCTCGATTGATGGCCGTCCTAAGCCTGCTGGGAGTTTTTCTTGCCGCGATTGGTCTTTATGGGGTGGTTGGATTCATTGTGAAAAGCCACACGCGCGAAATCGGTATCCGCTTGGCCCTTGGCGCAGGCCTTCAGCAGCTCAAGAGACACTTTTTGCTCCGCGGACTCCGGCTTGCCTTGGCGGGAGTTTTGGTGGGCATGTTCGCCGCCGTGGGCGTCGGCCGCCTCGTGGCTGGCTTACTCTACGGAGTCAAGCCGTACGACCCAATTTGCCTGGGCACGGGCGCCGTAGCTGCGGTGGTCATTGCTCTGCTGGCCTGCTACCTGCCCGCGCGTCGAGCCACGCGGGTGGATCCCATCGAAGTGCTGCGGCACGAGTAAAGCAGTGGCTAGTTGCTAGTGGTTAGTTAGCGGGTTAGTCGCCGGTCCGCCGTTTTCCTAGGCCCGTAGCCGAGCCGTAAAACGATTTTCGAGTTTCGAATTTCGATTCGGAATCAGAGTGGGTTCACGACCCGGAGGAATTTGAACTGGTGGAAGCCTACATCAGCGGTGCGAATCTCCACAACACCGTGCTCCCTCATGAGGGCGGCGATATGAAGATCGTGCAATCGGTTGCCGGAGATGCGCGGGTACTCGAGAGTGAGTTCGCGAACTACACCGGCGTGCCGTTCTGTTTCCACCAGCACGCTAAACGACTGGGACGAACGCAAGCTTTCAACGAAGCTCCAGGCTTCGGCGAACGTGAGGGGACAGGGAAGGGGTGCCCGGTGAGTTACCACCCTCATGAATTCGTAGACAATGGACCAGGTGATGTGCCACGGCTCGGCGGCGACCCCCCAGTCCGTGAGGAGACTAGCCGCGTGATCGTGTTGCTTGAATTCACGAATGGCCGCGTAGATCAGCAGATTGGTGTCGACTACAAACACCCTCAGCCCTTCTTTCTGGCCCGCCCGTACAGCCGCGCGTCGGGCTCGCGGTCGAGCAAATCGTACAAGGCTTCGCGATCCGCGACGTCCACCTTGGGCGGCCCGGCGCTGAAGGTTGGAAAACAAAAGGGCTGCTTGGGCTTACGGCTCTCGCGCAACCCTTGCACCAGAAATTGCGTCACGAGAGCCGACATCGTTTCCTTGCGATCGGCCGCCTTGCGCTTCAGGTCGCGAAAGACCGGGTCGGGAATGATCAGAGTGGTTTTCATACTGCGATTTCACCTTTTTTCCTTTCTCCCGTATAGACGGTCGCTCTCATATGGAAAACCATATCGCCTGTATGGAAATATGTCAAGAGTAGTCGAGGGAGTGCCCGGTGGCTAGAGGCACGGTTAGCCACTGGGCACTAAGCACTAGCCACTTCTCGAACAGGGAGACGCTGATGAACACTCTGCTTCACGATTTGCGCTACGGCTTGCGAGTGCTGGTGAAGAATCCCGGCTTCACGACCGTAGCGGTGCTGACGCTGGCGCTGGGCATCGGCGCCACTACCGCCATCTTCAGCGTGGTTTACGGCGTGTTGCTGCGCAGCCTGCCTTATCCCAAGCCCGAGCAGCTCGTGAGCATCAAGGAGGTAGCTGCCGACGGCCACCTGATGCAATTCACAGACCCCAACTTTGACGACTTGCGCGCCGCGAACCGCAGTTTCGTGGGCATGGCGAAGTTGTCGAGCTGGGACATAACGGTTTCCAGCGGCTCCGTATCGTCGCGGGTGGGTGTCGCCAGCGTTTCGCGCGACTTCTTCCACGTCATGGGCGTGGCGCCGATGCTCGGCCGCACTTTCACCAACGAGGAACTGCACGAGGGTGGCAGGCCGGCAGCGATCGCCAGCTACGGCTATTGGCAGGAGCACCTGGGCAGCACGACCGATCTCTCCCAGCTTAAGCTTAGAATGGAGAACCGGAGCGTCGCCGTAGTGGGTGTGATGCCGCCCGAGTTCGGCTTCCCCGCTCGCAGCGACCTCTGGACTCCGGCAGAACTCTGGGGCGAGACGCCCAGCCGCACCTCGCACAATTGGGCGATGGCGGTGGCGCGCCTACGCGGCGGCGTGAGCCTGGCGGGGGCACGCAGTGAGCTTTCCACGCTCGCGTACGGCCTCTACCAGCAGTACAAGCCCGAAATCGATATGAGGGACGCCAGCGTCATGCCGCTGCGAGCCGCGCTGACCACCAGTATCCGCCCCGCGCTGCTGATCCTGCTGGCGTCGGTCGGCTTTCTGCTGCTGGTGGCGTGCGCCAACGTGGCGAACCTGTCGCTGGCGCGGGCCGCGGAACGCCAACGGGAACTGGCTGTCCGCGCCGCGCTAGGTGCGGGGCGAGCACGCTTGGTCCGCCAGTTCCTGGCGGAATCACTCTTGCTGTCGCTGACCGGTAGCGCGCTGGGCGTACTGCTGGCGCGCTGGGGCGTAGACACCCTGCTGGCGCTCGCCCCGCCCAGCTTGCCGCGGCTCGACGAAGTTTCGATCAATCTGCCCGTGTTGGCGTTCGCGCTGGGACTTTGCGTTCTCGTGGGGGTCGGACTGGGAGTGCTGACGGCCCTCCGGGCGACGGCAACCGATCCGCAGGCGGCGTTGGCTGAAGGAGGTCGTGGAACCTCCGGCTCGATCGCTTCGCATCGCCTGGCCCGCGGTCTGGTTGGGGCCCAGGTGGCCGTGACGTTAGTGCTGCTCGCCGGCGCCGCATTGCTGGGTCGCAGCTTGCTCCGCGTGCTCTCCGTCAATCCTGGCTTCCGCACCGCGAACATAGTAACGATGGAGCTTGAGGTTCCGGGCTCACAGCCCACTTCGATGGCCGCCGTCGCGGAATCGATCAAAGACACCAAGCCAGGCATCTTTATAAACCGTCTTTTCGACCGCTTGCGCTCGATTCCTGGCGTCGAAGAAGTCGGTGGGGTCTCGAATCTGCCTCTCGGCGAAGCGGGCGATTGTGCCGACGGCAAATTTCTCCTGCTCGACCGCGAGCCTCAGTTCGACCCGAATAAGCCGGAAGACCAAGCCCGCTTCGAGCGCCTCTGGACAACCACTCCGGGCGGCAGCTCAGATTACTGCGTCGCGAGCGAAGGTTATTTCAAGGCCCTCGCTATTCCGCTGCTGAGCGGACGCTTGTTTGACGAGCGCGACGGCCCCGATGCGCCTCACGCCGCGGTGGTCAGCCAATCGATGGCGCGCGCCACTTGGCCCAACCGGGACCCCCTGGGGCGGACTATCGAGTTTGGCAACATGGATGGCGACATGCGCCTGCTCACCGTGGTGGGTGTTGTCGCCGACGCGCACTACCGGAGCCTCGAGAAGCCTCCTGAGCCCACGGTGTACGTCAACTACCGTCAACGTCTGCGTGGCGGGCGTGACTTCAACGTCGTGATGCGCGCGGCTACGCCGCCCGGTTCGCTCGTGGCGAACGTTCGTCGCGTGGTGCAAGACCTGGCGCCCGACGTCGCGCCGCGTTTCCAGGCTTTCCAGGATATCTTTTCCGCGTCGCTTGCCACGCGCCGCTTCAACCTGACTCTGGTGGGCGTCTTCGCCGCTACAGCGCTGCTGCTGGCCGTAGCGGGCATCTACGGAGTGATGGCCTATTCCGTGGCAAGGCGGACCCACGAGCTTGGGGTTCGAATGGCGCTGGGGGCGAGTGCGCCGCATGTCCTGCGTCTTGTACTCAGGCAGGGAATGCTGACCACGGCAGTCGGCCTGGCGATTGGGATTGCCGGCGCTCTCGTGCTGACTCGCGCCATGCAGTCGCTGCTGTTCGGCGTAAGCCCGACTGATCCGCTCACGCTCCTGGCGGTCGCATTGCTGCTCGGTCTGGCGGCGCTGCTGGCCAGTTATCTTCCCGCCCGCCGGGCCACCAAGGTGGATCCGATAGTGGCGTTGCGGCACGAGTAAAGCAGTGGCTAGTGGCTAGTGGTCAGTGGCTAGTAGTCAGTAGCAAGCAGTGGCTCGTGGCCACTAGCCACTGCCCCGATGAGGAGTGAACGATGGCTACCTTGCTCCACGATTTACGCTACGCCTTTCGCATGCTAGCGAAGAACCCCGGCTTTACGACGGTGGCACTAATTACCCTGGCACTCGGCATTGGGGCAAACACCGCCATCTTCAGCGTCGTCAACGCCGTCCTGTTGAGGCCTCTCGCTATGGAAGACCCCTCGCGGGTAGTGTACATGCAGGAACAGTGGAAAGGCATTTTCCCCGGACTCTCGGTGGGGAACTTTGCTGATGTACAGCGCCAAAGCACCTCGCTCACCAAGCTTTGTGCATCCAATGACGCCAGTTTCAACCTTGCAACCTCGGAAGCCCCCGAGCGCGTGCAGGGCGAGTATGCGACTGCGGACTACTTCTCGACCTTTGGCGTTCAACCGATAGCCGGGCGAGTCTTCACCGCCGATGAGGATAAGCCCGGACACGGGCAAGTGGTAGTGATCAGCGAACGGTTGTGGCGGACGCACTTCCACGCAGATCGCGACGTCGTGGGCCGGGCACTACGAGCAAATGGCGTGACGTATTCCGTCGTTGGCGTCATGCCAAGAACATTCGACCCCCTGCTGGACAAGAGCGATCTTTGGTTTCCCGAGGCATTCACCGCGCAGCGACTTGCCGATCACGACAACCATTATTTGAATGTGATGGGCCGGATTAAGCCTGGTGTCTCACTTTCGCAGGCGCAGTCGGAACTCAATGTGATTGCGCTCAGGCTTCAGCACCAATACCCGATCGATGACAAAGGCCGCGGCTTTCGCCTGCTGCCACTTACGACGGCCCTGCTGGGCGATGAGAGGTCGGCACTACGGATGATGCTCGGCGCCGTCGGATTCGTGCTGCTGATTGCTTGCGCGAACATCGCCAATCTGCAACTGGCCCGCGCGCGCACGCGCCAGAAGGAAATGGCGGTGCGGGCAGCGCTGGGAGCCTCGCCCCTGCGAATCGTGAGGCAACTTCTGGCGGAATGCCTTGTGCTTGGAATCGCCAGCGGAGTGGTTGGCGTCGTTTTGGCGTATTGGGGTGTGTCTTGGATCGTCGCGGAGGGACCCGCCACGGTTCCGAGGCTAGACCAGGCGAGCGTGGACGCAGGGACCCTCGGGTTTGCGTGTGCAGTTACCCTCTTCTCCAGCTTCCTGTTCGGCCTTGCTCCCGCCCTGCGCTCAGCTTCGACCCGGTTGACCGAAGCCTTCCAGGAAAGAGGCGGCAGTTCCAGTGGTGGTCGTGATCGCGTTCGCAGCGTGCTCGTGGCAGGGGAAGTCGCGCTGGCCCTGGTGTTGATGGCAGGGGCGGGACTGCTCATCCGCAGCGCTCTGCTCGTGTCGCATCTGGATCCGGGCTTCGACACCTCGAACCTCATCGTCGGACGAGTCGGGCTCCCCGATATCGGCTATCACGATCCGGCTGTGGCGCGGCAGACGTTTGAGCGCATGATCACTGCGGCGGAGGCCCTGCCCGGCGTGCAGTCGGCGGCCGTCGTTTCTCGCGCTCCCCTGGCTGGAGGGGGCAGTAGCAACGGACTGATTCCCGAAGGCAAGGCACTCGACGTAACAAACGCAATCAACGCGGAATTGCAGATCGTCTCCCCCGGATATCTCTCGACTGCACGCGTCCCCTTAAGGGCCGGACGCGAATTCACCGCCCAGGACGCACGCGATAAAACGCTGGTTACCATCGTTAACGAAACGCTTGCGCACACTGCGTGGCCACGTGAAAACCCGATCGGCAAGCGCTTCGCCTGCTGCGAGGCTGGACCCAAAGGGGGCATGGATCCCGTGTGGCATGAAGTGGTCGGCGTTGTCGGAGACGTGCGTGCCTGGGGCCTCGACCGACAAGTACAGCCGGAGTTTTATCTTCCGATTGCGCAGATGCCCCCGGACGCCTGGGATTGGATCGGGCGTACCATGGACTTGATGGTTCGCACGCGCGATGGCAGGTTTCCAGCGGGTGAGTTGAGAACTGCGGTGGCGTCGATTGCTCCCGGCGTGCCGATCTACCGGCTCTCGACCGTACGGCAGAAGATTTCCGGCACGCTCGAAGAATCGCACTTCGACACGTTCCTGCTTGCCGTTTTTGCAGCTATCGCGCTCTTGCTGTCGTCAGTCGGAATTTATGGAGTCCTCTCGTACGTGGTGGCGCAGCGCACGCGCCAAATCGGCATCCGCATGGCGCTAGGTGCCACGCCGGCACTGGTAATGCGAGATGTGCTCTGGTACGGTGTCCGGTTGACAGTTGTGGGATTGGCGGTTGGACTCGCCGGCGCAGTAGCAGGCACGCGCGTACTGTCCTCCTTGCTTTATGGCATCAAGCCCCTTGATCCCCTAACGTTCATCGCTGTGCCGTTGCTGCTGGCGGTGGTGGCCGTGGCGGCAAGTTATATCCCTGCTCGCAGGGCTACCCAAGTCGATCCCATGGTGGCACTGCGGCACGAGTAAAGCAGTGGCTAGTGGCTGGTGGCTAGTGGTTAGTCTAGCCACCAGCCACTAGCCACTTCCCCAATGAGAGGAACACGAATGGCCACTCTGCTTCGCGATCTACGCTATGGCTTTCGCATGCTGGCAAAGAACCTCGGCTTTACGGCCGTGGCGGTGCTCTCGCTGGCGCTGGGGATCGGCGCCAACACGATCATCTTCAGTGTCATCAACGAGCTGTTCCTCCACCCAACAGGAATCCGTGACCCTGAACACCTGTTTGCGGTTCGCGTTAAGTACGACAAGCTGGATCTGAAGAGCATTGTGATTTCCGCCCCCGATTTCAAAGACGTTCAGGACAGCAAGCAGGTGTTCTCTTCTGCCGCGGCCGAATACCAGGAGAACTTCAATTACCTCGCCGCGCAAGGCCCGGAGCGGCTCACCGTGGCCAAGGTTACCTGGCAATGGTTTGACACCTTCGGCGCGCGGGCCTTTCTGGGACGGGTTTTCCGGCCGGAAGAGGACCAGCCTCACGCCAACCAAGTCGCCTTGCTCGCTTATGACACCTGGCAACGTCTATTCGGCGGCGATCCGGCGATTGTGGGCAAGCCCATTCGGCTGAATCGCGAAGACTACCGCGTGGTGGGAGTGATGGCGCCGGACTTTGACTGGCCTCGCCGGACGGCCGTTTGGGTTCCTCTGGGGCTCGCCTCGAGCGAGTTTTCACCCGACAACTATTTCAATGAGAACTTTTTCGTCGTAGCCCGGACTCGGCCACAAGTCTCACGCGCTCAGGCGGAGGCCTTTGTCCGCATGTTGACCGAGCGCTTGATCCGGGCCTATCCGCAAAACACCTACGCAAAGAATTCAGGCTGGGGAATGTTCGCGCTTCCCTTCACCGAGTATGGGGCCGGCAACTTCCGCACCCCGATGCTGATCTTGCTAGGGGCGGTCGGGTTCGTCCTGCTGATCGCCTGCTCGAATATCGCGGGTCTGCTTCTCGCCCGAGCGTCAGCCCGCCGCAAGGAATTTGCGGTACGCGTAGCCTTGGGTGCGCAAAGGCGCGACCTGCTTCGGCAGGCGCTGGTGGAAAGCTTCCTGCTCGCGGCCGGTGGCGCCATCGCCGGTGTTTTGGGAGCTTACGACGGCGCCGGACTCTTGCCCCGGTTGGCCCCGGGCAGCCTATCTTCCGGGTTCAAGGTGCATGTGGACGCGCACGTACTCCTGTTTGCGGCACTGCTGATGGTCCTGAGCGGAGCGTTTCTGGGGATCTTGCCCATGGGTGAATTCTTCAGCCGCGGACCTTACGGAATGCTCAAGGAGGAAGCCAGCGCGGCGACCTCCAGTTCCGGCCGCCTGCGCCTGCGGGAGTGGCTGGTGGTCGGACAGGTGGCGATGGCCCTGGTGCTGCTGGTAGGCGCCGGCTTGCTGCTCAAAAGCCTGGCGCGCATGGGAAGGGTCGACGCCGGGTTCGATCCGCAGGGTGTGATGACGGCGAGCGTTCAGCTTCCGGATAACCAGTACAATACGGAGGAGAAGCAGGCGGCTTTCTATCGGGCCGTGGAGGAAAGGTTGGAAGCTCTTCCCGCGGTTTCTTCCGCGGCGGTGGTGGAAGCGTTGCCGTTTAGCGGCTATGATCCCTCCTCGTCGTTCTCCATCGAGGGCCGCCCCCGGGGCCCTGGCGATCCTGGGCCGCATAGCATGTTGAACTGGGTCACTCCCGGATATTTCCAGGCCTTGCACATCCCCCTGCGGAGGGGGCGGGAGTTCACCGCCCAGGACCGTTTGGGCGCACAACCGGTGGTAATTATCGACGAGAACCTGGCGCGGCAATACTGGCCCGGCCAGGATCCCGTTGGACAGCGCCTCCGGAGGGGCGACCCTTGGGCGACCATCGTCGGTGTGGTGGCGCACGTCATGCAGTCAGCGCTGGTGGGAGATTCAGGAAAGGGGGTGTGTTACTACCCCATGCTCCAGCAACCGCTGCAGCAGGCGTTCCTCATGGTCAGGACCAGGACGGAGCCGGCGAAACTCGCCTCGGCGATTCAGGGCGCAGTCGCCACCGTCGATCCGGGCCAGCCCGTGGCGGACTTCAAAACTCTCGAGCAGTACGTGGCCGGCTCGCTCGGCCCGCAACGCATCGCCGCTTCTCTGCTCGAGATCTTCTCCGGCTTGGCGCTGTTCCTGGCGGCCATCGGGCTTTACGGCGTCATCAGTTACAGCACCGCTCGACGCACGCAAGAAATCGGCATCCGTATGGCCCTGGGCGCGCAGCGGCGGCAGGTGTGGGTGATGGTGATCCGGCAAGGAATGCGGCTGGCATTGGCAGGCGTACTGGCCGGAGCAGCGGGCGCCGCTGTTCTGGCACAGCTCTTGCGCAGCCAATTGTTCGAGGTCAGCGCCTTCGATCCGTCCACCTTCGCCTGGACGTGCCTGGTTCTGCTTGGGGTGGCAATGGCCGCTTGCTACTTTCCCGCCCGGCGAGCTACGAAGGTTGATCCCATCGTGGCGCTGCGGTATGAATAGGCGCCGGGTGTCAGGCGCCGGGCGCCAGGTTGGTGCGTCCTGACTTGACCCGTAGCGGGGGCTGGAGGGAAGCTCCTCGCGGACCGTCGCAGCAACCCGTGGGGAGGGCTTCGCCACCGCCATTTTGTCGCTAGCACTTTTCGCTTGACAAGTCCGCCCGCTCATGGTAGCCTATCATGATGGTCGAAGCGGGGCTTCGACAAACGGCTGTGGCTGCGCCCAGCGAAGGCGAAAGCGGCCAGGCACGGCGGAAGAAAACGGGGAAATAGGATGTTCCTGGCAGGGTACGACCGACTGGCAAGGCTCGAATGTAGGCCGCCGGACCTTGCAACCCGAGGCATGTGAGAAAACAGAATAACAATACGAACGAAGCCAGTAAGTTATTGAAAATAAAGGAAGGCATGTTTCATTTAGTGCGAAAACGAACCCAAGATGAACACCATTTTGCGTGCCCAATGCATGCCTTGGACCCCAAAAGCGGCACTTTTCTTACGCCCGCGTCTGCACCGCTGGCTAGTTCCGGCTCACTGTGGAAGGTTCGAATGCGGGCTACCGGAATTTGCCACCCGAAGGTACGCAAAAAAATATAAAAATAGTGGGAACGAAGCCAAGAAGTTGTTGAAAACAAAGGAAATCACATTTTATTAAGTGCGAAAAGAACCCAAGATGAGCTCAATTTCGAGCGCCAAATGCATGCTTTGGATGCCAAAACTGGCTTTTTGTGCAGCGTACGCTCCACGAGGGGCTACAGGAACTTCGCATTCTGGCACCTCAGGCACTGCATGCCTGCCGTGCGGAGATCGACAAACTGACTACTGACGACAGATAGCGAGGAAAACCCAATGATCGCTTTGAGGAATCTTGACAAGTATTATCCCGTCGGACCGGGCAGATATTACGTCTTGCGACGCATTAACATGGATGTCGCGGAAGGAGAATTCGTGACCATCATGGGGCCGTCCGGAGCAGGCAAGTCCACGCTCCTGAGTATCGTTGGAATGCTGGACGGCGAGTGGGAAGGCGAGTACTACCTGATGGAGCGCCCGGTGCATAAAATGAACTTGAAACAACGGGCGGAAATCGGGAAGCAAACCGTGGGCTTCGTGTTCCAGCAGTATCACCTGCTGGATGGCCTCACGGTCGCTGAGAACCTTGATATCCCTCTTTCTTATCGGAACATCAAGGCTGCGGAGCGCCAGGCGCTGGTTGCCGATGCGCTGGACCGGTTTCACATTGTGGGCAAGAAGGACCTTTTCCCCAACCAGCTTTCGGGCGGCCAGCAGCAATTAGTGGCCGTGGCTCGAGCCGTCATTGCAAACCCCAAACTGATCCTGGCCGACGAACCCACGGGCAACTTGCACTCCGACCAGGGCCGGGAAATCATGGAGCTCTTCACGAAGCTCAACAAGGAAGGAACGACCATTATTCAGGTGACGCACTCGGAAACGAACGCCACCTACAGCCACCGCATTGTACGCCTCGCGGACGGATGGGTCGTGAAGGAGTAAAGAATCGGGAGGTCGAGTGAACTATGTGTGATTGGCGATTGGTGATTGGTGATTGAGAGGCCCAATCACAAATCAGAAATCACAAATCACAAATAGTTCGCCCGATCTCCCGATTGGACCACTATCTCAACGAATCGAAAATGACCACCTCACAAACATCCAAGATTCTCATTGCCGACGATCTTCCCGACGTGCTGGAAGCGCTTCGCCTGCTGCTCAAGGGTGAGGGGTACATCACCGAGTCGGCGACTTCTCCGGCCGGCATCCTCGCCGCGCTCGAGGCTCAGGATTTTGACCTGGTGCTGATGGACCTGAACTTTGCGCGCGATACCACTTCCGGGCAGGAAGGCCTGGATCTGCTGAGAAAGCTCCAGGCCATGGACAGCACCTTGCCGGTGGTGGTGATGACCGCCTGGGGCAGTGTAGGTTTAGCTGTCGAGGCTATGCGGCGGGGGGCGCGGGACTTTATCCAGAAACCCTGGGACAACGCCCGCCTGCTCGCCATCCTCCGCACTCAGATTGATCTCAGCCGCGCGCTGCGGCGGGGCCTTCGCCTGGAGGCTGAGAACCGGCTGCTGCGCGCTGAGGGACGCCCCACCCTGATCGCTGAATCCTCCGCCATGCGCCCGGTGCTCGACCTCATCTCGCGGGTCGGCCCTTCGGATGCCAACGTTCTGATTACCGGCGAGCACGGCACGGGGAAAGAGGTGGTGGCACAGACGCTCCATTCGCTCTCGGCGCGCGCTGCCAAGCCGATGGTGACCGTGAACGCCGGGGGCCTTTCCGAAGGCGTGTTTGAGAGCGAACTGTTTGGCCACGTCAAAGGAGCATTCACGGATGCCAAAACAGACCGCGTCGGCCGATTCGAGCTCGCCGAGGGCGGGACACTGTTCTTGGACGAAATTGCCAACGTCTCCATCAATCTACAGGCCAAGCTCTTGCGGGTGCTCGAAACGGGGCAGATGGAGCGAGTGGGTTCCTCCAAGACCCGGCGAGTCGATGCGCGCGTACTCTCGGCAACCAATGCGGACGTTACTCAGGAAGTGCTGGCCGGCCGCTTCCGCGAAGACCTTCTTTTCCGCCTCAACACGATTGAGATTCGTCTTCCCCCGTTGCGTGAACGGCGCGAGGACATCCCTCTCCTGGCCAATTACTTCCTGCGGCGTTATGCCGAGCGTTACAGGAAACCTCTCACCGCATTTGACCCCGCGGCGATTCAATTCCTTCTGGATTACGCCTGGCCCGGCAACGTGCGCGAACTCGAGCATGCCGTCGAGCGGGCTGTCCTGATGGCGCAGGGCGATCTGGTGCGGCCGAGTGATTTTGGCCTGCGGACGGAGCGGGAAGGCGGATCGCGCCTGGAAGAACTGAGTCTCGAGGAAGTGGAGTGCCTGCTCATCAAGAAAGCTGTGTCGCGATACGGGGGGAACGTGAGCCAGGCCGCCTCGGCGCTGGGCTTGAGCCGCAGCGGCCTGTACCGACGACTGAGGAAGTATGGGCTTTAGGCGATTGAAGATTGTCGATTGCCGATTGTCGATTGAATACTGCCGATTCTCGGGTGATCAAGAGGCGAGCCCGTATCTCGAGCAGGGGCGCCGCGAAATATCGAACTCGCCCCGCGATGTGGACCGGTCGAGCCTTCACTGACGATCGACAATCGGCAATCATCAATCGACAATCGTCCATCACCAACGCGCATGGCCATAGATCCCGAAGAGAGCGAACTCGGCATGGGGGCGCGGCCGGAGCGCGCGCGCCGCCGTTGGGCGCTTGAAAATCGCTTGGCGCTCATGGCCCTGGCTGCGGGTTTCCCCGCCATGCTCGTAGCCCTCATCCTGCTGTGGACAGGGTCCCTCTCCTCTCAGACGCGCTGGACTTTAACCCTCATTCTCGTCGTTGTTTGGTTGGGGTTTTCTCTCGGCTTGCGCGGCAAAGTCATTCACCCCCTGCAGACTCTTTCCAACCTTCTCTCCGCACTGCGGGAAGAGGATTACTCGATTCGCGCCCGAGGGACTCGGTCGCGCTCCGCTTTGGGCGAGGTCTTCACGGAAGTGAACGCGCTCAGTGAAATGCTGCGCGACCAGCGGCTTTCTTCCCTCGAAGCCATCGCGCTTCTGCGCAAGGTCATGGAAGAAATCGACGTGGCCATATTCACCTTCGACGGAGAGCAACGGCTCCGCCTTTTGAACCGCGCCGGCGAACGTCTGCTGGCGCAGCCTGCGGAACGAATCCTGGGGCGGACAGCTTTGGAATTGGGCTTGGGCGCATGTCTGGAGGGCGAAGCGGTGCGGACCATAACGATGTCTTTTCCCGGGGAGGCCGGCCGCTGGGGAATCCGTCGCAGCACTTTTCGCGAGCACGGCCGGCCGCACCAGTTGCTGGTACTCACAAATCTCAGCAAGGCTCTGCGCGAAGAGGAGCGTCAAGCCTGGCAGCGCCTTATCCGCGTCTTGGGACACGAGCTGAATAATTCCCTGGCCCCCATCAAATCCATGGCCGGCACGCTCGGCAGCTTGCTGACTCGCCAGCCTCGACCGTCGGACTGGGACGAGGATGCACGCCGGGGCTTAAGCGTTATCGAAGGGCGGGCTGAATCGCTCAGCCGGTTCATGGAAGGCTATTCGCGCCTGGCGCGCTTACCCTCCCCGAAATTGCAGCCGGCGGACCTGGGAGCCTTGGCGCGACGTGTCGTGGGCCTTGAAAGACGACTGCCGGTGAGCTTGGTTCCGGGCCCGGCGCTGACGCTCCAAGTTGACCCGGACCAGCTCGAGCAGATGTTGATCAACCTGGTCCGGAATGCGGTGGATGCAGCGCTCGAAACCGGCGGCGGCGTGAGTCTTGGGTGGAGGCGAAACGGAGAATACGTCGAATTATTGATTGAAGATGAAGGTCCGGGCCTGCCTAACACCGCCAACCTGTTTGTGCCGTTCTTCACTACCAAAGCCGTAGGCACCGGCATCGGACTCGTTCTCAGCCGCCAGATCGCCGAGGCGCATGGCGGCTCGTTGACTCTTCAAAACCGGCTCTCTGGTCGGGGATGCGAGGCGAGGGTGAGATTGCCGGTGTGAAAAGCAGGATTCGGGATTCAGGATTCAGGCGAAAAAGTAAATCGCATGAATGGCCCTCTCCCTTGGGGAGAGGGTGTCACGCTCCGGCGCTTTCGTCAGCCGGAACGTGACGGGTGAGGGGTTGTTTCCGGTACGCCGCAACGACGTCGCGATCCGCTAGTCACCGATTTATAAACCCACTCCCAATGTTAACCACAATCAAATTACTGGAACTCGGCCACCCAATACGGTGTCCAATGAAATGAAGGAGAAAATAGGCAGCTAACGGAGCGCTCCGTGGCCGTCACCTGAACTTCGGATGTTCAAAGACTTCCTGAGGAGGTGCAGCCATGTTCGGCGACACGTTGCTGGAATCTTCACCCACACGGCCTTCCCTGCTGAAGAAACGCCACTACTTTTGCGCTGCCGGCGGCGGCGCGATCGGTTCGCTCGTAGGATTCTTCGCGCTGGGACGGCTGCTTTCCCCGGGCCCGAGCGGGGCGATCGGGTTGCAATCGCTGGTGATTGGAAGTGTCACCACCATTCTTGGCTTGATGCTTTGCTATGTGCACGCCGAATCGCGAGGACTGGGACTGAATACTTCGTTATGGGTAACACTAACTTGCCTCTTGAACCTTCCAGGCTTCGTGTGCTTCCTTGTTTATACAGCCACCAAGACGGGGAATTGGAAGCGGGCGGCCATCCCGTGCGTGTATGGCGCTGAAGGCCTGCTAGTGGGAGCGATGGCGCTGGTTCCGCTCGTCTACACGGAGGCGTTGCCTAAGACGGTTTGGACGGAGGTGCTGCAAGTTCCTACGCCTCCACCGCCGCCCCGCGCGCCTCTTGCGACACAGGCTCTGCGGAAACCCATGCGGCCCGTCCGCTCCGAGCAGGTACTTCAAGAACCTTCTGCGATCCCCACCCACATTCTGCCCGTCCACGATGAGCCCCTCCCGCCCGCGCAATTCCCATCCGCGTCCATTGGGGTACTGGGCGGAATATCGGACGGGCTTCCGGGCGCCGCGCTCGATCCTGCATTACAAAAGCTGCTCAGCAGTACCGAGCCGCAGCCGCCCGCTCCGCAAGGCCCCAAGCCGGTCCAACATCAGCAGATTCGCTTGGGCGGTAGAGTAGTCGCTGCCAAGCTCGTTTACCAACCCAAACCCGATTATCCCGAGCTTGCCAGGCTGACTCGAACCCAGGGAGACGTGGAGTTTGAAGCCATCATTGGCAAGGAAGGAAGCATAGAAGAATTGAAAGTGGTCAGAGGTCATCCTCTGTTGGTGAAGGCGGCCTTCGAAGCCGTGCGGCAGTGGCGCTATCAACCCACCCTGCTGAATGGCGAGCCCGTCGAGGTCCTGACTGAAATCATAGTGACCTTCAGGCTGGGAGAATGAAGAGGACCGGGTGAGCCATTTGTGATTTGTGATTTCTGATTTGTGATTGGGCTTGGCAACGGCCGATCACTAATCACCAATCGCCAATCACAAATGGCTCACCCGATCGCCAGATCACCCGATTCCTGTGACTTAGGTCAGGAGGGGTCGGGGGTGGTTGATTCACTCGCCGCAAACTCCACCAGCGGCGCAACCCCCCGTTCTAACGGCGCGGAGTGGCCGAAGACGAGCGTCTTGATGGCGCTGTCGCCGGCCAGGCGGCGCGCAAGTTCCACCAGAGATTTCCGATTCTGGGCAGTATTCTTGGTAAAGACCCAAGGCGACGCCTTAAGCCGGCCCTGCCTGTCCTGGTTGGCGCTGTCGCCCATAAACAAGTTCTGCCCGATCGCATACGCAGCGCTTCCTGGCGTGTGGCCCGGCACGGCGAAGACGCGCACCTGAAAGGGCCCTACTTGCACGATATCGCCATCCTGCAAGGTGCGGGCAAGGCGAACCGTCTTCTGCTTTGAAGTCCTGGAACGCACCATCGGAATCCCGGAACTGCTCGTCGCAGCGTGAGCCTCCGCAGCCAGCGCCATCACCTGCGCTTTGGGGAACTTTCCAACACCACCAATGTGATCAGAATCACTGTGCGTCAGCAAGATGTATTTCACATCGCCGGGGCCCATCCCACGGCGCGCTAACTCCGCGAGAATTGCCTTCGCCTGCGGATCGTTGCCGGCATCTACCAGGGCCGCTTCGTGCTCGCCCAGCGGCGCCAGGCCTGCGCTCACCATGCCATCTTTCACCAGAACCATGCCGTTGATCTCCGCCCGCTCCGGCAAACGCTTCAGCAGAAGAAACGGGCCGATCACCACGCCCAGCGCAGCGGCCAAAGTGATTGCGACCAGCACAATCCACCACATACAATCCCTCCTCAAGACAAGCTCCCCGGCTTCGCCTTCCTGCGATGTTCAGCATACACTGGTTTGTAACGCGTGTGTACGAAGCTTGTTCCAGGGAAGGGCGCGGGGGGTGCGATTTGAGATTTCAGATTTCAGATTTGAAAGGCAAACCCGCCTCAGACGATTCGGTTTTCGCGATTGTTCGGATTAAGGTGGGTCTCGGTCCGCCGCTCGTCTTGATCCCGCGTCGGCCTGGTTTCCAGTTTCGAATTTCGATTTTCGAGTTCGATTTTCGAATTTCGTCCTTCCGATTAAGACGGGCGTTGGTAGAAGGGAAGGC
>Ga0187864_10002179_pt1 | contig 17276 bp, 16 predicted proteins | sample June2016WEW_11_4_FD_132985 | JGI IMG/M metagenome (GOLD analysis project Ga0187864, IMG submission 132985) | Peatland microbial communities from SPRUCE experiment site at the Marcell Experimental Forest, Minnesota, USA - June2016WEW_11_40 | ecosystem: Environmental > Terrestrial > Soil >...
TTCGCCCAGGGCGCGCATCACTTCGTAGTGGTTTTCGGGAGCGGAACGCTCGCCGTGTTTGACACCGTTCATTTTGGAATTCTCTTTGCCGGCCGCGGTGCGCGGGCCGTGGGAACGCCGGGCGTTGCAGCGGGCGGCGTCGAGCAGTTGAGGCGTAAGCTGAGGCGAATTGCGGATAGACATAGTATCTCCTAAGCGGAAATGTTGGGTGGGATTGTAGGGGCGGTTCGCGAACCGGCCCTACCCAGGACTCCGGGACGTGTAGGGGTGGATCCCCATGATAGCCTATCAGTACAGGGCGGATTTGTCAAGGAAATTCGTATCTGAAATTCGTATCTGACCATAGGCCAGAGTAGTACTAGTAACATGGCTGGACAGAGCCAGGGGTTGTGGTGCGGGCGTCCCGCCCGCTGTCGCGGGAGCGTCCCGCTCCCGCGCGCGGGCAGGATGCCCGCGCGACAGCGGGCGGGACGCCCGCACCACAACAGGACAACTACACAGGCTTAATGCGGCTGTTCTTTCGGGGTTTGTTGCTTCAGCTTCTGAAAGGTTTGCCACTCCGTGTCGGCCTTTTGCTTGTTGCCCTGGCGGGTGTAGATCCGCCCCAGAAGATAGTGAGGTTCGGGATAGGAGGGATCGTATTGGACGGCCTCGAGAAGCTCCTTGCAGGCTGGTTCGTCTTTCTTCTGCTTCTCGAGCAGCACACCCATTTGGAAGTGGGCCTTCGCAAAACGGGCGTCATACTTCAGAGACTCTTCGAGGTACGTCCCCGCCTCGGGTAATCTTCCGAGCTTGATGAGCAGCGTGCCGAGGTTCAGGGGAGGCCACGGCGACGGCGCCGCATCGGAACGATTCATCAGGACCGCCTGCTGATCCACCCGAACGGCATCGTCGTATTGCGCCAGAGCTTCGTAAGTGAGCCCCAGATTATCATAGGCTTTCATGAACTTCGGGTTCAGGTTCAGGGCCTTTTGGAAGTGCGCTTCAGCATCTTTGAACTGCATGGCGTCGTAGTCGATTCGCCCCAGCCAGTAGACGTAGAGCGGGCTGCGGGGGTCCTGGTTGGCAAGCTTCTCCAGTTCCGGCCGCGCCCAATCCCGACGGTTTATGATGATGTAACTCATTGCCAAGGTGAACCGCTCCCGGCCTCGAAGCGGCGCGAGCGCCTCGGCCTTTTTCATGGCCACCGCGCAGTTCAGATACTTGCCATGCAGAAAGAACACGCTCCCCACCATGGTGAGCAGCTCGGGCGACTTGGGTTGCCGTGCGATTTCCCCGGCGAGCAGCGCCTCAGCCTGCGCATAGTTTCGCGCCTTCATAGCCTCGCGAAGCTCGGTCCGTTCCGCCTCGCTCATGGGCAATCGCTGGTAAACGTCCGGGCTGGGTTCAGCGGGGATGGCGTCCTCAAGGCGCACTTGCTGAGCAGGCGCCGGACTAAGCCGCCCAAGCATGAGGAGTGCGCAAGCGGCGAAGCTGAGACACCGGCGTTTCATCGGAAAGGGTCGCATCGTTTCACCCGGCTGCCGCACAGAATAGCGAACGCCGGTCCGGGTGTCGACCGCAAAATGGGGTAGCGGCGCGCGAAGAAAAGCAGATCCTTCGCTTCGCTCAGGATGACATGTCATTCTGAGCGAAGCGAAGAATCTGCATTTGGTTGCGGCTTTGCCGCGCTGTACCACTACGGAGGCGTGGAGCCCCTTGCGTTCGCTCGGAAAATATGCCACACTGCCCTCAGGTTCTTATGGGAGACAGGCAATCCAATCCGGGCGAGATTTTGCGCGACACCCTGGACATGCTGATTCTCAAAGCGCTCAAGCACCGTCCTCTGCACGGTTACGCCATCGCGGAATTCATCGAGCAGACCTCCGAAGAGATTTTGCGTGTGGAAGAGGGCGCGCTCTACCCGGCCCTGCACCGCCTTGAGCTGCGCGGATGGCTGGATTCGGAATGGGGCATTTCAGAAAACAAGCGGCGCGCCAAATACTACCGGCTTACCGCAGCGGGCCGGAAACAGTTGGCAGAAGAAGCCGCGCGCTGGGGCCGTTTGGCAGCGGCGATTACGCGCGTCATGGAAGCTGCGTAAGATTCTGTGTGAGGACCTCATTCAGGTTGTCATTCCGAGCCCTTCGCTGTCATCCTGAGCGAAGCGAAGGATCTCGCTCTGGGTGCTCAGGGTAAACTCCGCGAGGAATCTTGCTCTGAGTGTCTTCAAGGCAGTGCGAGATTCCTCGTCGCCTGCGGCTCCTCGGAATGACATGCAGAATCGGGTTCTCATACGTACTCGTAACACTTTGCGATCCGGAAATTGACGGCTGGATCAGTTCAAGGGCGACTCAACAAACGATTAGCTCGTTAGGTCTCGTGGAGGTTGGAGGCCGCTATGTCTCAATGGTTGACCCGCACCCGACTTCGTTTCAAGGCAATCTGGAAGCGGCGACAGTTGGATCGCGACTTGGATGACGAACTCCGTTTCCACCTTGCGATGCGCGAAGAGAAGATGAAGGCGGGGGGACTCGATCCGGAAGAGGCCCGGTATGCAAGCCGCAGGCGCTTCGGCAACCGCGCCTCGCTTCAAGAGGACTGTCGCGAGATGTGGACCTTTGTCTGGCTCGAGGACCTCTGGCAGGACGTTCGCTATACGTTTCGCGGCATGCGCAAGAGCCCCGGCTTTACGGCGATCGTACTGGCGACGCTGGCGCTCGGCATCGGGGCATCCACGGCGGTGTTCAGCGTGGTCGATCCCCTGCTGTTTCGCCGCTTGCCCTACCCTAAAGACAATCAACTGGTTTCGGTGGGCTACCTGGGGCCGGTCGATAACAATGAGTTCAACGTGGTGAGCAGCTATTTCGATTGGCAGCAGGGGCCGTTTAAATCTCTCACCGCCATGCGGCCGGGCGTGGGCTGCGACGCGATGGTCGGGGACGTGCCGCGCCGCATCAACTGTTACGCCGTGGTCGCCAATTTTCTTCAGACGTTCGGCGTCTCGCCGGTGCTCGGCCGGGATTTCAACCTCGAGGACGATCGCCCCCACACCCCGACGGTGGGCCTGCTTTCCTATGGATTCTGGCAGAGTGCTTTTGGAGGCGACGCGAAGGCCCTGGGCAAAATCCTCGTTGTGGACGACGACCCGGTGCGCATCATCGGCGTGCTGCCCAGGAACTTCGAAATGCCGCAACTGGGCGAGATCGATGTGATGCTGCCGGCGCGCCTGGATGCGAGTCTGCCGCGCTCGGCGAATTCGAGCTCCTTCTTGCGGACCTTTGCGCGCTTGCCGGAGGGCATGTCGATCGAGCAGGCGCACGACCGCTTGCTTCCGATGTTCAACGCCAGCGCGGACAAGGACGTGCCGAGGGAATTACGCTCCGAGGTTCGCCTGGTGGTTCGTTCTCTCCGCGACCGGCAGATTCACGAAGTCAAGCTCTCTTCCTGGATGCTGCTGGGCTGCGTGCTCGCATTGTTGCTGGCGGCTTGCGCCAATATCGCCAATCTCATGCTGGCGCGCGCGGTGGCACGCCGGCAGGAACTCGCCATGCGCGCTGCCCTGGGCGCGGGGCGCGGCCGCTTGATGCGCCAAACCCTCACCGAGTCCCTGATCTTCGGCTTGCTGGGAGGGGCAGCGGGATGTGGAACTGCCTGGGTGTTGCTGCGCCTGTGCATTGGCCTCGCCCCCGGGGGCATGCTGCGCCTCGAACACGCCCGGATCGACTTGCGCGTCCTGCTCTTCGCGCTGGCAGGTTCGCTTGGCGCGGCGCTGTTGTTTGGCATGGCGCCCGCCCTCGAGCCGTCCCGAGCCGAGGCGTTGGCGGGCTGGCACGTGACAGGAACGGCTCGAACGTTGTTTCGAAAGGCGCTGGTCAGCGCGCAGGTGGCGATTTCTTTGGTCTTGCTGGCTGGGGCCTCGCTGTTGCTTCGTAGTCTTTGGAAACTTCAAAACCAGCCATTGGGATTTCAACCCCAAAACGTCGTCACCGCCTCATTCACTTTGCGGCGCCGATACCATCCAACTCAGGGGCAAGATCAGCCCTCCGCGTTGCAACTCAGCTTCTTCGACGAACTCGAAGGCAGATTGAAGCGCATCCCCGGCGGCGGGTTCTTCGCCCTCAGTGACTCGATACCTCCACGCGGCTCGATGGGACGCCCTTACTCGAACCTGCGCATTGCGGGGCACCCGCCCGTGGCCTCGGACGGAGGAATGGTCGAGTTCCGTTGGGTGACCCCGGAGTACTTCCGCGCCCTGGGCATTCCGATTGTTGCCGGCCGGACCTTCACCGAAGCCGAGCGCGCTTCCGGCGAATCGCCTCTAATTCTGAGCGCCACTCTGGCCCGCCGATTGTTCGGTCACGAGAGCCCGCTCGGCCAGCAAATCGACTTGGAGGTAAACGGTCATTGGTGCACGGTCGTGGGAGTCGCCGCTGATATCAAGAACAACGGACTGACCGAACCCTCTGATCCTGAGTATTACCGGCTGCGCATGCACAACTCGCAAGAGGTGGGCTTGAGCGGCGTGGCGGTGTTCCGCACGTCGCTCGACACGGACACGCTGGCGCACTGGATCCGAAAGGAGTTTTCCGCACTCGATCCCTCCATGCCGGTCACGGTCGAGACTCTGAATCAGCGCGTCGACAGGTTCCGGGAACGCCCGCGCTTTGTCGCAACTCTCGTGGGACTGTTTGCGGGCCTCGGGCTGCTGCTGGCGGCGGTGGGACTCTACGGTGTCCTGTCGTTCCTGGTGGCCCGGCAGACGCGGGAAATCGGCGTGCGCATGGCCATCGGCGCGCGGCCCGTGGATATTGCGTTGCAGATTCAGAAGTACGCGGGCCTCTGGACGGGAATCGGAGTGGCGGCGGGGCTCGCCGGCTCGTTTGCCTTGGCGAGAACCATTCGCGGGCTTTTGTTTGAGGTCTCGCCCGGCGATCCCGTTTCGCTTCTCGTCTCCGCCGCAGTGTTGTTGGTGACGGCGGCACTTGCGGCCTGGATCCCTTCCTCGAGGGCTGCCCGAATCGACCCCGTTATCGCTTTGCGCAACGAGTGAGGTAGCGGCCTGAAGGCCCGTGTGCCGAAGGCACCTTGGAGTGCGGCGGCTTGACGCCGCCTTGGCATTACTGCGGGGAGCGCAGCCACTCAACGCACTGGTCTTACCCTTCAGAGTTCCTCGCGCGAGGAGTTTCGGCCTGCGCACTGAGAGGGCGGCGTCAAGCCGCCGCACTCCAAGGCGCTGCGCGCATGGCGATGGTTTCAGGGTACCCGTCAACCGACGGGCAGAAGCGACTGCTCTGATAGGAGAGATTCAATGAGACGACAATTCCGCTCGGTGGTAATGCTGGTGGCTGCGGGGCTGATCGCAGCCGTTCAGGTAATCCCCAAGGGCTTGCCGCAAGATTCGAACCGGGACGACCAAATCCTGGCGCTGGTTCAAACCTGGCTCAACGCCGAGTCTGAGGGTGACTCGGCGACTCTGGACAAGTTGATTGCCGACGATTTCCTGGGTAGTGCGCCGGGCGGCAACATCCTCAACAAAACGGATATCGTCCCGCCCGGCGGCGGGGAGAGGCCGAAGATGCCCAAGTCTCGCGTGAAAGAATCGACCATACGCGTCTTCGGCAACACCGCCGTGGTGATGGGCAGTGTGGCTCACGAAACCGTGCCCGAACCGGGTTTTCGATTCGCCCTGGTTTTCCTTAACCGGGGACAAGGATGGCAGATGATCGCCGCGCACCTCGCGAGCCTGCCGTCTGCGAAATAAGCGGGACGTTCCGCCCGCCGTGCGACCCAACCGACTCGCTGGCTGAGCGCCATGAAGCCAGGACCATGGTCCTGTTGACGAACTCAGTTCATGCCTGCTAATACATATCAGTGTCTCTACCTATGTGGTGGCGCGTTGAAGAAATTGAGAGAAAGCGGACCTCGGAGGTTTTTAAAGCGTCAAAATAAACTGAACTCCCCCGCGTGAGTCAGTTCTCGCAATGAATCAGACGTTTCAGCTCCTCCTTCCACGGCTACGCAAGGCTCTGTCGCAGTTGCCTTATCTGCCGCAAACCTTTGCTTTGGTCTGGACCGCCGCCCGGACCTGGACGCTCGTGTGGGGCGTTCTGCTTCTAGCCCAGGGGTTGCTTCCGGTGGCCACCGTCTACGTGACGCGCTGGCTGGTGAACAGCATGGTGGGGGCAATTCAGGCGGGCGGCGGCTGGGAGCACTTGCGGCCGACACTGCTGCTGGTGGCGTTGCTGGCGGCCATTCAACTCGCCTTGCAAATCCTGCGCAGCGCCGCCGCTTACGTCCGCACGGCTCAATCAGAACTCGTTCAGGATCATATCAGTTCACTGATTCACCGGAAATCCGCAGCGGCGGACCTGGGGTTCTACGATTCGGCGGAGTTCTATGACCATCTGCACCGGGCGCGGAGCGAAGCCACCTATCGCCCTGTCGCTCTGGTGGAGGGTTTGGGCAGCCTGCTACAGAATGCGACCACGCTGATAGCCATGGGGGCGGTGCTCATTCCCTTTGGGGCGTGGTTGCCGGCCGCCTTGCTGATCGGCACAGCGCCGGCGCTGTACGTGGCGGTGCGGTACGCACTGCTCCAAAACCAGTGGCGACGCAAGGCTACGCCGGTGGAACGCCGCGCCTGGTATTACGACTGGCTGCTCACTACGGGCGATACGGCCTCTGAGGTGAGACTATTCGGCCTTGCCGGGCATTTTCAATCCTCCTTCCAGACCTTGCGCCGTCGCCTGCGCGGCGAGCGGTTGAGCCTGGCGCGGCAGCAGGAGTTGGCGGAGTTCAGTGCAGGGAGCCTGGGGCTGATGGTCACGGGCGCGGTAATGGCGTGGATGGTCTGGAGGGCGGTGCGCGGCCTTGCAACACTCGGCGACGTCGCGATGCTTTACCAAGCCTTCCAACAGGGTCTGGGGCTGATGCGTGGCCTGCTGGAAAACCTCGGCCAACTTTATGGCAACCTGCTTTTTCTGGGGAATCTGTACGAGTTTCTGGGACTCGAACAGCGCGTCGTCAGTCCGTCAAAACCCTTGCCGACACCCCACACAATCCAGGGCAGCTTACGCCTTGAAGGGGTGCGATTCCGCTATCCCGGGAGCCCGCGGCCGGCGCTGGAGAATTTTGATCTGGAGATTCGCGCCGGCCAAATCGTTGCGGTGGTGGGATCGAATGGCGCCGGCAAGAGCACGCTCATTAAGCTGCTCTGCCGCTTCTATGATCCGGAGACAGGCCGCGTCTCGCTGGATGGCATCGACTTGCGCGCTTTGGACATCGAGGAGTTACGCAGCCGCATCACGGTGCTTTTCCAGCAGCCCGTGCATTACAACGACACCGTGCGGGATAATATCGCCTACGGCGATTTGAGATCGCCCTCCGAGGCTATGGAGGCAGCCGTGCGCGCCGCAGGCGCAGAGGATATCATTGCCCGCCTGCCGCAGGGTCTCGACAGCATGCTAGGCCGTTGGTTCGCCGAAGGCGCAGAACTCAGCGTCGGGGAATGGCAACGCCTGGCCTTGGCTCGAGCTTTCCTGCGCCGCGCGCCCATCTTGATTCTCGATGAGCCTACCAGCGCCATGGACCCGTGGGCCGAGGCCGACTGGTTGGCGCGCTTCCGCGAGTTGGCAGCCGGCCGCACGGTTCTCATCATCTCACACCGGTTCTCCACGGCGAGGTTTGCCGATGTGATTCACGTGATGAACGAAGGCCGCATCGTCGAATCCGGAACACACGAGCAACTGTTACAGAAGGGTGGCCGTTACGCGCAAGGTTGGGCGGGCCTCCAGCTTTAGATTTGGCATTTGGATTGAGTCTGTAATTTGGGGTAGCGGGCTGCGGCCGCATCATTCGTAGGGGTTCGAGCAGGCTCCCGGCGTGCGGTTGGTGTTGGCAATGTGGTCGGCAGCACGCAACGAAAGGCGGTCGAAATTTAGCGCGCCCGGCGGACATGCGTGGTATCATGAATGCCTTGGCCGGACTCTGGTATCACGATATACGATGCGCGGCGACTACTAAAGTGGTCGCAAGCAGAGCGCCTGTCGTGACGGTGGCTGGGCTGGCCGACTGCGACGCTTGCCCGGGTACTCGGATGAGGAGGCGCGACGGCCGCACCCAGCCCCGGAGCTCAAACACGAGCCGTGGAATCTTGAGCGGGCGCCTTGCCTGATATCGTCGGCAGATACAGAGATCCGGGGATGTACGCCAGTTTGGTAGCCAAGCGTGAGTGCCAGGCACATCAGTGCTCGTAGGCCCGTAGCTCAGCCCGGTTAGAGCGCTACCTTGACACGGTAGAGGTCTGGGGTTCGAGTCCCCACGGGCCTACCATTCTTTTCAATAACTTACGGAGATTGCAGGGGCTTCTTAACGCCAAGTTCAACACAGAGTTCAACACAGAGGGTCAGTTGCACGCTTCGAATGGAATTACAAACTGTTCCCGAAACATCATCACCTTCGTAATCTTCGTAACCGTCCCTCCATTCTTTTCAATGACTTAATAAAATCCCTTTGGTTGGCGTGCCTGGTGATATTCCAGCCTAGCCGTGCGTCCGGCGCATCCTGGTGGCACTGGCGGCCTTGCGCCAGCCATGCCACAGTGCCCTACCGGGTCGGAGAAAACGCGCGCGCGGGAAGCATGGTTTCGGTCCGACTCCTGTATTTCACGGGATCGCAAATGCACTACGGCTGATTGTGGCGTTAACTTGGATGCCTTTCGCCAGGCGCTCCCCTTCAAACAAAATCACCCCCGCCAGAAGCACAATCGCCAGAATCGCCCACGTCAATCTCTTCAGCAAACGCTCCTGAAAATTATTCTCAGACATCATCCTCTCTCTGTCCGCACTAGCGGAAGGGAAATCATACCCGCAGTCGCATCGGAGCGCGGTTGGCGGGTTTTCGAGTTTGCAATTTGGGCATTTCATCTCGGGCCTCCATTGGATGATGCAGTATACGTCGATTCCCTTGCAGGCAGTCACCCGCTACAGGTATTCTGGCGCAATCCTGGGGCAACCCTGACGCGCTCCCGGGCCGAATCGCCGGGCCGCCTTGGTTCCGGGGTGGTATGTGTTCGGGCCAGCCTGCCGCCGATCGACGCGTCCTAGACTACCCCGCACGCCACGGCGGGCCATCCTGCAGCGCAACGGCGTGAGGGTAAGGCGAGGGGAGGCGGCCGGCGAGGGGTGCGGGTCCTACTTCTGGGCGGGGGGTATGCCCCCAACAGCTAGGGACGGGCCGTTTGGCGTAGAATCTCACACCGCGATTTTTCCCCTAAAAGCGTTATATCCGTATCGTGTTTTGCTTGAAATCGCACAGAAGCGTTACAGGCGGGAGGAATTGCAGGCTCAGGCGCAAAAAGATGCGATTTCCCACCGTCTGTGTCCGGCGGGAAGTTGTCGGTTTGTCTTACACCGCTATGCGGGAGGGGGCCGAAACCCTTAGCGGGAGCGATTAAGCCGTTTTCTGGCGATCTCTTTTCGCAGTTTTCGCCGCTCTCGCCATTGGGCTTGGTGCTCGGCATTCTTGTGCCGGTCGTGCTCTACAGCGCAGCCAGGGCAGCGTAGTTGCCGCGGGGAAGCGGGGGAGTAGTAGGCGTGGCAGTCGACGCAGGGCCGGCGTCGCTGGGGGGGCCTCTTCGGGAGGGCAGGCGGGGAAGGCGAAGGCGGTAGCACGACGGACCCCACCGCCGCGGTCGCCTTTCCTCCCTGCGCCCGCCCGCAATAGCCACACCACGGCCGCTCGGCACTGCATTCGATGGCGAGTTGCAGCAAAGGACAGTCGCGCATTCTCACCGCCGCGCCGGTCCGAACCAACTGTCGAGGCGTCGACTCAACTGCCGGTCGGATCCCGGAAGTTCATTGGGAGTGAGATTGCCGATGTGATACGACTTGGGCAACTGGTCCGGGAAACTGCCGGAAATGCCGGTAGCCTGCGTGTAGTCGAACATCCCCTGCTTCAGCGCGTCCAACAGGTCCACCATGGCCCCGAGCAAACTGAAGGTCGCCAGAGGAAATTGAGGATAGGCAGCCTCGAAGATTTCCTTCGCCAGGCGCCGCTTCTCTCCGTCGATGGCCTGCAGGCGGCCGGTGTCCCGGCCAATCCTCTCCCCCAGGTCACGCAGACTCTTGGCCAATTCTTCCACTTCCGCGCGCTTGGCCGCGGCTCCTTGATGGTCGCCAACCGCCAAACATTCGTCAACCCGGATTGTCGAGAGCCGTTGCATGGCTTCAACGCGCGGTCGCAATGCGTCTCGGGCGGATGACAAAGCCTGTATTTCCGCCGTAAGGTTGGCGTCTTCCTCATTAAGCGGCGCCGCGGCTTTCCGATACTCCTCCATCAAAGAAGTTTCGAGGAGCACTCGCTGCAACTCGCGGACCGCCTCGCGCACGATGCCGATCTGCTCTCTGATTTCGTCTGCCGGATTTTCAACATGCGTTTCTGTCATTTGGTTTCCTCTCCGCGCCGTGCGTGGCGCCGAACCTCTTTTGAAGTTCGCTGATTTCGAGTTGCAATTTGGCCACTTCGGCTGTGTCGCCCGCCTGTGCGTACATGTCGATCTTTTTCCGAAGTTCGAAGATTTTCTGTTCCCCTATTTGCGTATTCTTGGGGTTCATTTTGCCTCCTTTGGGCTGAGACTGAAAACGACGGCTTTGATGACGTCCAAGTCATCGCGGTCGCAGCCCGGGTGGCCCACCAATTCGCGCTGGTGGAAGCGCAGCATGTCGATGGTGGCTGAGTCTGCGAGCCCATTCTTTTCGAGCAAGCCGATGTGTCGCCCCAACTCTTGCGGGAGCTCGCCCTTGTTCGCCGCATCCGTCAAATCGTCTGCGATCAAGCCCGGCAAGTGCCGCACCTGGACCTTTACGGCTAGAGGATCATGCTCTGTCGGGTGGGGATTTCGGCGGTAATAATCAACCACATCGACCCCCAACCCGCGAGAGCTTGGGTAGTCGAATCGCCCGTTAAGCTCCCCCATCGCCGTTCGGCGATCACGCGCCGGGCCGCCAGGCTTCTCCGATGGGATAGGACTCTTGTCATAATTCATACCATTATTATCCTTCATCGTTTTTCACCTTTTTCTCTGAGGATTGCAAAAACGGCCGCCGGGTCATCGGACTCCACAGCGTCAAGCTCTTGCTCGATTGCGGGTCTCTCGGTATAGACGCTGGCGAGAGTATCCCATGCCTTCGGGTCATCCGGGCCTTGCTCATGGGCGGCTTGCTCCATGCGGCCAAACTCCCGTAGTGTTTCTCTCAATTCGAGCTGGCGGGCATGGGCCGCCACATACAAGCGCTCTGCCGCATCATGGACGCGCTCGCGTTCTCGACACTGGCGGATGTACTCAGGGCGGGGCAGCCATTCCCTCTCGATTCCAAGCCGCAGCCGAAGGGTTCCAATGCCGCCGTGAAAGCCGCAGTCAATGCCGTGGCAGCAAAAGGCCGTCTCGTTAAAGCTCACCGCTCGCGGTCGCTTGCATTCCGGGCAGTCCGCGCGGCTGCGCCCACGGATGCGAGCGCCGCTCATTTCGAGCAATGGGCCGATACCGTCCTGCACTAATGCACCCATGCCAGTGTCCTTCCTGTACCGTGGCAGATGCCGCATTCACCGTCCCGGCCCGCTGGCATGTACTCAGCGCAAGAAATACAACCGCACCTTAGTTCACCACGGCAATGCCAACACACGCGCTCGACTTGTCTTGGCTCCGCATCCTGAATCTTCGCGCGGCACTTGTCCGTCCAGGGCCGATGTATCCGCCTGCCGGGTTCGACTTCGTAGCAGTCCGGGCCACATTCGGCCGGCTCAGGCTTCGGTTGCACGGTTACAGAGGTTTCAGCCTCTGCCGATTCGAGCGCCGGACTGGATAGCAGGTGTTCCAACAGCTTCATGCTCTCCCCCGAATTGAAAAGTGTTTGCCGATCATCACAATCTTCGTAATCCTACCGCTTAGAGACGGTGATGATTCGACGGTTGGCATGGCCGCGTCCCTCGGCGACGGTCGCACCCAACTCGATCTCAATAACCCGTTTCATATTCGTCATGTGGCGTCCGAAGCCTTGGGCCGACTTCGGGAATGGCAGGGCCTCAGACTCCGCAAGGACTGCGCACTTTTTGAAGAGCGAGCCGACATCCGAAGGCCCGATCACACCCTCAGACTCCATGAGGCTGCGTAGCACGATCACCAGGGAGTCGCCTTCGCCGGCAAACTCGACCTGCCCGCGTTCGAGTTTCTTAAGCAAGTCGAGCCACTCGCTTTCTTCTCCCGCCGCCTTCGCCACTGCCCAGCCGAAGGACGCAAAGTCGGCCATCCGAAATTGGAGCGCCGGGAGTCTCAGGTCGGCGAGAGAGTCAGCCACACCGCCAGCGCGGGAAAGAAGTTCCCCCATGATTTGGCCGCGCCGCTCTACCAGGCCGCCAAACAAAACTGACTCAGCTTGATAGCTATCAGGCCGCTTGAAATGGAGCGGTAGCAATCGCTCCGCAACGTCAGGTCTGCGGAAATGGGGATCACGGCTCGACAACATGAGGATGGCACGTGGGGAGAAGGACACCTCTTCGTTTGTGGTATAGAGCCGCCGGAGTCTGTACCGAAGCCCGGTCGCGTAGGTTGCAAGCGAATCCTCCAGCCACGGGATTCGGGAGTCTGCATTGTCCAAGCCGACGACCACACGGCTGCACACGGCGGCAACAAACGCATCCTCACGATCACGGCTCAGGCCGGTTACATCGAACTCCGGGCCGCAAAAGAGAGTCCCGACCATCCTCATGGCGGAAGTCTTGCCGCTTCCCATCGGGCCGAGAAAAGCCGGGACAACCCGCGTGCGCCTCAGTGCCGGGAAGAAATTGTGCAAGAGCCAAACGACCATAAGCGTCTTTTGCTCGTCGCAGGTGAGAGAGGAGTCATCGTCCAGGAGCAGTTGGTTTAGGAGCCACGCCAGAGCACCATCCCGCTTGAATTGAGGCTCCCACGCCGCCGCGTCCGAGTCCGTCAGGAAAAGGATCTTGTCGTCCCCGTTGTAGCCCGATTCCCACTTTCCGCGCCGTTCCCTTCGCCACACGCCGCCCGCGCCATCGGAGACCACAAGCAAGCCAGTTTGCAGGTTGTAGTGAGCGAGCGTGTGAACCTCGACGGGCTTCGTCCGCGCTGCGTCGGTTTGGAATGAGTCGAGCACAAAGCGAAATTGCGGTTCAGTGGCGCTCAGGCCGCACAAGCTCGATAGCAGATGTTGAAAAGGCTTTTGCTCCATGTCAAAGAGCCGCCGCTCCCCTTTATGGAAATAGAACCCGCGGCCATCCGTCGACTGGCAGAGGCAACCGCGCCTCGCATCCAACATCTCTTTTTTCACCAGGTCGCGGATCATGCGGCGCTTGTCGAAAGCCGGACGGTCGCCCAGCACGACGTGGCGGATGGCCTCTTGGAGTGCCCCGCTCCCTGTCACCGCTGCCGCTGGCACTTCGACACCATTTTGATATTCGATAATGCGCTCCGCCGTATTCATTGTGTGGTCAACTCCAATCGCGCCTCACTTCCAAGGACGGCCAGGGCGAGGGCTTTGCAGATGGCCGCGTCAACAGATTCGCGGTCGGTTTTGATGATGGCGAATTCCCGCTCCGGCACTTGCGGAAGCTCCAGAAGAATGCGGGCGACAAGCTCCGGGTTCTCGGCAAGCTCGCGCTGGAAACGCGCAACGTCGGCCTTCTGTGGCTTCGCCGGGGTCCGCGGTGTGGTCGTGGTGGTCATTACTATTTCGCGTCCGCTGGCACGCGCCCCTGCTCAATGATCTTATCCAGTGCGTCGGAAGGGATGCAGACCACCCGTCCGAGTCTGACGGTCTCAATTCTCCGCGCCCAAATCCACTGCCGAAACGTGCTCGCCTTGATAACGCCGTCGACGTATTCGACTGCCTGCGGGATGCGCAGCAATCGCCGATTACTCTTCATTTTTTGCCTCCAATTCTGAGTTGCTCTTCAACATGACTACATGCTATTGAGAAACGCTGCGCTTTGTCAAAATAATTCATTTGCTATAATTGTCCAATACGTGCTATAGGTATTTGTCAGTATGACGCGCAGAGAACAACCCGTCCTTGTTGGCCTTCAGGTGGATTTTCCGCAATCAAGGTTTTTCCGTCTCGATAGAACGGACTTGGACCGCATCGTTAAGACGCTCAACTGGAAGCCGCGAGGGGGGCTGTCGCTTTATGCTGAGCCGCTAATCGGCTTAATGGAGAAACTGAAAGTGCACGGCGGCAACCTGAAAAAAATGATGGACGGGGACCCCGAGTTGTCAAAGGTAGTGGCAGAGGTGTGTGTCACCCGCTGGATGCCGTCAACAAACCGAAGGGCACATTTGGTGCTTCAACCGTGTTGGAAGCACATTGAAACGCGTACCGACGCCGGAGCAGGTGGCCCGGCGATGCGCCCGGAGCGGTACGCCGCGCTGCTCTTCCATGTCTTGACCCTGAATCCCGAATGCGACAAACTCGCCGGACCTTGCGCCCGCTGCGCGCAGTACTACATCAAAAAGCGGGCTTCGCAAAACAAATACTGTTCGCGAAGGTGCGGAAACGCCGCCACTGCCATCGCGCGCACGCGAGAGAAATTGCGGCAAGAGCGTGAGGACAAAATCAAGCGGGTCAAAGCAGCTTTGCGGACATGGCGCGCAGTTCGCGGGAAAGAGGATTGGAAAGTCTTTGTTTCGAGAAAAACAGGCATTGACCGGCGATTCCTAACTCGCCACCAAATCGAATTACAACCGCCAAAAAAGGGAGGAATAAGCAATGAGAGGCGACGGCTTGCATAGGATCCCCCGTAGCAAAAACTGGTACTACAAGATTAAAGTGAACGGACGCTGGCACTCCGTCTCAACTAAAACGACCAGCTTCGTTCAGGCAAAGCGTAAGCGCCACGACGCACTTGAAGATCAAAAAGACGGCCGCTTGCCTGACGGCGAAATTGCCCGCTGGCCGTTTGAGCGGGCGGCTTCGCATTACCTTCAAACCGACGCTGCCCTTCATTTGCGCGCCAATAGTCTTAAGAAAGAAGCTACGTTTCTGGCACGCCCAATGAAACTGTTTGGAGGCGTCGCGTGCGAACTGTTCACCGCCGCGCATATCCAGAAGCTGCAGGGCGAGATCAAAGACGCCGGCCTTAAAAACACCTACAACAATCTCGTCCTCGGGGCAACCGCGCGGGTGCTGAAACATGCGAAAGTCTGGCGGCGAATCCGGGATGACGTGGGGCGGCTGTCCGAAAAAGATGTTAAACCCGTGGCGCGGGTCCTCAAGCCGGAGGATAAGGCGCGACTCTTTCAGGTTGCTAGGTCCAATCCCAATTGGGCAACCGCCTACGCCGCGGCCTTGATAGCTGCCAGTACGACGGCGCGAGGGGCCGACCTGCGGGGCCTTCGCTGGTCAAACGCTGACCTGTTCGAGGGAGTGATGTCGATCCCTGACAGCAAGAGCGAAGCGGGCAAGCGCCGCATTCCGCTGAATCCCGATGGTAAGCTCGGGTTCCGCCTTCTGCTTAACCGCGCCGTTGCTCTCGGGATCGCTGGCCCGGAAGATTACGTCTTCCCCGCCTGCGAGAATGGCCGCATTGACGCGACACGCCCGCAGAAAACGTGGCGCACGTCCTGGCGCGCACTGACCCGTGCCGTCAACTGCCCCAAGTGCGGCTTGCTCCAAGCACCTAACGACCGTTGCCGGAACGACAAATGTAAGGCAGCCATGCGCGGCCTCAAAAGTTCTCTGGCCGGACTGCGGTTTCATGACCTCAGGCACCAATGTATTACAGAGCTGCTCGAAACTGGCGCACCTGAGGCGGCGGTCCTGAGCATCGCCGGGCATGTCTCCCGCAAGATGATGGAACATTACAGCCACATCCGCATGGAAGCCAAACGCAAGGCCATCGAAGGCTTGATCCCGGTTGCCGTGGTGGATTCTCAAACGGGCACTGGCGCCGACCAACCAAGGGTCAACTGAGTCTGCGGGCTTTGCCGCCCGGTCTGCGTTTGCAGGTCGGATGGTTACGATGGTTACGATGGATGCGATGCTGGCCAAACAGTTTCTAAATATGTCTTCTCAACGCTACTTGGGCAAGAGTAGTTAGGTGCTCGTAACCGTTTTGCTCCTGGAGGAGTCCTAGAAGAATTCTGGACAGCCAGTGCAAACGTAAAAAAGGGCACGGCCACTGTTTTTGTTCAACACAGAGTTCAACACACACCCGTTTCAATGACCGAGAACCACCCATTTAGACAGACTGTTATGCAGAATACAAAGTCGGGGTTATGTCGTTGAGATATATGAAGTTGTTAGATTTCAATAGTAGTCTATAACTATGCGGCACGAAAATTGACACGGTAGAGGTCTGGGGTTCGAGTCCCCACGGGCCTACCATTGTTTTCAACGAGTTAGCCGTACTAGAAGTCGCCCACCCTACACGCTGTAGCGGAAAATGTAGCGGGTACCTGTGTTGATTTGCTTTGACGGCTTCCCATTTGCCTGAAACTTCTCGCAGAAGTAGATCGTCTTGAAGCTTCACCTCAGCCGCGCTTCCTGGAAATACCTTATCGAGCAGGAAATACGGAATCCCATTCGACCCGCTTCCACCTCCTTCGCCCCGACTTCAGAAAACCCTTGGGATTTACGCGCAGTGGTAAAGTAACGCCTGTCTATGGGACCCAATCCTGCCAGAAAACGGCACCCCCGGTGCCCCCACACGCAGCTTCAGTTGCCGCTGGAGGCATGCTGATGGGACTCCGGTAATTTACTCTTGCACACGAGCGAGGGCTGCTCGTTCGTCCGCTGAAGTGAGGCATGCGGATGCGGCGGTAGACAAATGCGGGTCGCACTCGGTGCAGGTGCTATACTCCTTATAGACTCGACAAAGACAAGCGCTACGCGGTTGGGGAGCCTGCGAATGGAGACTGTTATGGACACACCTGCGTCACCCTGTGCTGGATCGGACACGGCCGGATGCATGCTGCAGGTCAAGGGGTTCTCAGGGCAGAGATTGACTCAACTGACCTGGACAGCCCAGATCAGTGAATATGACACGGTACCAGCGGTGAATTGTTGTCCGTTCAAGATCCGCATCGAATTCAATAGTGTAGGATTTATGGGCACTAGGGAGCCTATGTACGTCGGCGCGATGATTCAGAATGTCAGCCATCAATTTGGCGATGATGCGTTTGGCGAGGCAGCCTCCTTCCCGGCGCTGGGCCTTTATTTCTCATCACTCCAACAGAACTTTCCGGATTCTGGGCACGGTGTGGAGTTGAACATTTCGCCAAACAA
>Ga0187864_10002180_pt1 | contig 17270 bp, 15 predicted proteins | sample June2016WEW_11_4_FD_132985 | JGI IMG/M metagenome (GOLD analysis project Ga0187864, IMG submission 132985) | Peatland microbial communities from SPRUCE experiment site at the Marcell Experimental Forest, Minnesota, USA - June2016WEW_11_40 | ecosystem: Environmental > Terrestrial > Soil >...
AGGGCTTCACTCTTGAGGTTCGCGGCTCTTTTGCGGCAGCGAGAAGCTGATGACACTGCAGCGCACAATCAAAGCTGTTATCCGCCCCGGCGAACAATCCGGTTACGTTGCGGAGTGCTTTGAAATCCCGGTTGTAACTCAGGGGCGCACCCTCGACGAGGTTGCCAGCAATTTGCGCGAGGCCGTGGAGTTGCACCTGGAGGGTGAGAACCTGGCGGAACTGGGACTGGCGGCCTCACCCGGAATTCTCGTTACGTTCGAACTGGAGGCGCAACCTGCCACGGCTTAGACGGCTCTCAGGGCATGAGGTGGTAGCAATTCTTCGTAGGTTTGGCTTTGAGGTCGTTTCGCAGCGAGGAAGTCACATTAAGTTGCGCCGTATCGGGCCTCGGGGCGAGCGTGAGTCGTTAACCGTCCCTCATCACTCCGAACTTGACACAGGAACCTGTCGGGCTATTCTACGTCAAGCTTCGCGCTTCATACCCAACACAGAGCTTGAACCGTTTTTTTATGCGGAATGACGGGCCCCTCCGGGTTGCGGACATTCCAAGTCGCCCCTACGCTGGGCAATGCTCTGCCACCATCCGTAACGCCAGGGTCGGCTAAGCTCAAGTCAACATGCCCGAAGACGGAAAACTCCACGCTGGCCGGTTGCCCCGCAACGTCTGGGCGCTTTCCTGGGTGTCGTTTTTTAACGACACAGCCACGGAAATGAGCTATTGGCTTCTGCCCCAGTTCCTGGTTGGCGTGCTGGGCGCGGGGCCGATGGTCTTTGGGTTGATCGAGGGCGCTGCCGAAACGGCGTCCAGTTTTGCGCGGCTTCTGTCGGGTTGGCTTTCGGACCGCTTTCGCACGCGGAAGCCGCTTGTTGGGGCCGGCTATACGGTCGCCAATATCGTCAAGCCTTTCCTGGCGGTGGCGACCTCCTGGGGGCAGGTATTCTGGATTCGCTTCACGGACCGTGCGGCCAAAGGGTTCCGCGGAGCGCCGCGCGACGCCTTGCTTGCCGACTCGGTCTCGCCATCGCAGCGTGGTTCAGCATTTGGTCTGCGCCAAGCTATGGACACAGCAGGGGCATTGCTGGGCCCGCTGGCGGCGCTGGCTTTGCTGCCGGTGTTCTCCGGCAAAGTGCGCGCGGTGTTCTGGCTGGCAGCGATTCCCGGGGCGGTCGCGATCCTGCTGGCGTGGCTCGCGATTTCGGAAGTTCGTACGGTAGGGGCAGATCGCGAAACGGCCCGGCAAGTTCCCGGCCAATCTGTAGGGGCGGTTCGCGAGTCGCCCCGAGCTAGCGTCTGGAACCAGCGCCTGACCTTGATGATGGTCGCCGTGGGCTTGTTTTCGCTGGGGAACTCATCGGATCTCTTCCTGATACTTCGGGCGCAAAACCTGGGAGTCCGCGCCGCGCTGGCGCCCGGCCTGGGCTTGCTGTTCAACCTGGTGTACACATCGCTGAGCTGGCCGGCGGGCAAACTCTCCGATCGAGTGCCCCGGCGCATCCTGGTGGTGCTTGGTTACTTCATCTACGCAGCCGTGTATCTGGGGTTTTCACTGTCCAGGGGGACGCAGTTGGTGTGGGTCTTATTTGCAGTGTACGGAACGTACTACGCGCTGACAGAAGGCGTGCTGCGCGCCTGGATCGCCGACCTGGTGCCCAGTGCCTCCCGGGGCTCGGTCTATGGAGTTTTTAACTGGTTGGCCGGCGTGGCGGCATTCCCGGCCAGTGTGCTGGCAGGATGGCTGTGGCGGCACTTTTCTCCCGCGACGCCTTTCTTTGTATCCGCGCTGCTTTCTTGTGCAGCCGCCGCGTTGCTCTTGTTGGCCTGACCGCTTCTACGCTGTAGGGGCAACCCTCGTGGTTGCCCTCGGGCGGTCACAAGGGCCGCCCCTACGGCGAGACGGAGTTTGCGTGGAGACGCTGAATGCGCCTGCCGGCATAGAGAAGGAGCATCCCCACCAGCGCTCCGAACGTGTCGATGCCGCAGTCCTTTATGGAAGCGGTCCTGCCGGGCACGAAGCTCTGGTGGTATTCATCGGTCAAAGAAAAGAGGCCGGCAACGATTAGCGCGCTGACGGCGCTTCCTGTGTTCCAGCGTTCAGGCTGCCGGAAAGTGAAGGAATGGTAGAGAAACAGCGCGAACATGCCATATTCGGTGCAATGTGCGAGCTTGCGGATCAAAAAGTGAACGATCTCGAAAGTTGGGCCGGCAAGATGAATGTGTACCAACGACAGCAGATCCTTCAGGAGCCAGCCCGTCACGGAGGCGCCGTAGGATCCCGTGGAGAGGAAACTGATATTGCCCGCCCAGGCAAGAGTGATAGCCCAGGTGATGATCACGCGTGGCCGCAAATAGACGGGGGGCTGCCGCGGCCGAACCTCAGTCGAGCCAGTAATTGGGGGCTTCCTTGGTGATGATGACATCGTGAACGTGGCTCTCCCTCAGGCCGGCGGCAGTGATGCGGATGAAACGTCCCCGGTTTTGGAGTTCTTCGACGGTGGCGCACCCGCAGTAACCCATGCCGGAGCGCAGTCCTCCCACAAGCTGGCCGACGAGGTCTGCCAGGAGGCCTTTGTAGGGCACGCGGCCTTCGATTCCTTCCGGCACCAACTTCGTCACTTCGCCGCGAGCAACCGTCACTTCCTGAGCGTAGCGGTCTCCGGAGCCGGCCGCCATGGCCGCGATGGAACCCATTCCGCGGTACGACTTGAAGCTGCGCCCCTGGTAAAGGATCGACTCTCCCGGGCTCTCTTCGGTTCCGGCAAACAGGCTGCCGATCATCACGCAACTGGCGCCGGCGGCGATGGCCTTGGTGACATCGCCGGAATACTTGATGCCGCCGTCCGCGACGAGAGGCACCCCGGATTCCCGCGCGGCGCGTGCGCACTCTGAGATGGCCGTGATCTGCGGCACTCCCGCTCCGGTCACCACTCGCGTGGTGCAGATGGAGCCGGGGCCGATGCCGACTTTCACCCCATCTACTCCCAGGTGGATCAGATCGGCCGCCCCTTGGAAAGTCGCGACGTTGCCGGCGATCAGGTCGATGTCGGGGAAACTCTGCTTGACCCGGCGCACAGCCTCCATCACCCGGGCGGTGTGACCGTGAGCGGTGTCGATCACCAAAACATCAACTTTGGCCCTCACCAGTTCCGCCGCGCGCTCCAGAAAATCGCCTGTCGCCCCAAGCCCCGCGCCGACTCGCAGGCGGCCCTTTGAGTCCTTGCAGGCGTTCGGGTATTTCAATCGCTTCTGGATGTCTTTAACAGTGATCAGGCCCTTGAGATTGAATTGGTCATCGACCACCAGCAGTTTCTCCACCCGATGCCTATGGAGGATCGCCTCCGCATCCTCGAGCGTCGTGCCTTCCGGGACGGTGATGAGATTTTCTTTGGTCATCACCTGTTCGACGGGCAGGTCGAACCGGGTTTCAAATCGCAGATCGCGGTTGGTGAGGATTCCCATCAACTTGCCGTGGCGGGTCACGGGAACGCCTGAAATCTTGTACTTCTTCATGATTTCCTGGGCCTCGAAGATTTTGCTCTCCGGACTCACGGTAACCGGATCAACAATCATGCCGCTTTCAGAACGCTTTACTTTGTCCACTTCCATCGCTTGCGCATCCACCGGCATGCTGCGGTGAATGATGCCGAGGCCTCCCTGCTGAGCCAGCGCAATGGCGAGCCGCGACTCCGTGACGGTGTCCATCGCGGCGCTCACGACGGGCAGGTTCAAAGCAACGTTCCGTGTCAGTCTGGTTTGCGTGTCCACTTCGGTGGGCAGTACGGATGAAAGGGCGGGCAGGAGTAGAACATCGTCGAAAGTAAGCCCGTCCGAAATAGGTCCGTCAAGCATAAGGCCCCCTTCTCGCTTCCGCGCTCAAGGATTAAATGAACCATTTTAACGGCCACGGCGGTAAGTGGTCAAGCGATCGAAGGCAATCGCGGGCAAAGTGGAATCGGGAGATCGGGAAAACTAACCAATCGGGAGATCGGTAGATCGGAAGATCGGGTGAACAATCTAATTGGGATATGGGGCGAACAAAGAATATTGTGAACCTCCAAACGGAATTCTCCGCGCACAGTGACAAGTATGCCTTCCGGTCCCAGCCCATGCTGCTCTCAATCAACTCTTCGTTTGTTTGACGCTGAAACTTAAACGGGGGTTGGCAAGTTGCGCCAGGGCAGCCACGAGGGCCGCCGCTACAATCTCCGTTCCGCGAAAATTGACACTCCTGAGTGCGTGTGCTAGGTTGAAACTCAGTTCGACCGTTCGGCCATCCGAGGGTGCGATGGGGGCGGCGGTTCAGGGAGAAGGGTGCCGCGACAGCAGCGCAGCGGCAGGAACGCATGGCGAATATTGAGCGTTTCTTTTTCGAGCATTATGGGCTGACGGAAGCCGGCCTCTCGCGCTATCTTGAGGCGGCGCTTTCGGAGGGCGGCGAGTACGCCGACCTCTATTTTGAGCACACCACGACAGCTTCGATCCTTCTCGACGAATCGCTGGTGAAGACTGCCACGGAAGGCATCTCGATGGGCTGCGGCATCCGCGTGCTGTCCGGCGAACAGACGGGCTACGGCTACACCGATGACCTTGCGCCGGAGAGGATTCTGAAGGCGGCAAAAATCGCGGCGCGCATTGCCAGCGGCCCCGCGCAACTCTCGAGCGTGGGGCTGAGTACAATTGCGAACACCCACGATTTCTATCCGGTGGCGTCGCCGGCCACCGAGCGCGAACTTACTGAAAAGCTGGAACTGGTTTTCCGAGCGGACCGCGCGGCGCGCGCTTACGACCCGCGTGTCAAGCAAGTCCGCGTCAGCTTTGGCGACCAGGTTCGCCACGTGCTGATCGCCGGCTCGGATGGCCGCGTGGTCACCGATTTCCAGCCTCTGACGCGGCTGGGCGTTTTCACCATTGCCAAGGATGACAGCAAGCTGCAATCCGGCACGAGCGGCGGCGGCGGCCGAGTGGGCCTGGAGTTTTTTCAGAATGACCATTCGCCGGAACACTTCGCCGGCGAGGCGGCGCGGCAGGCCATCGTTCAGCTCGAGGCCCGCGAAGCGCCGGCGGGTGAAATGGAGGTGGTGCTGGGACCCGGCTGGCCGGGCATCCTGTTGCACGAAGCGGTGGGGCACGGCCTCGAAGCGGACTTCAATCGCAAAGGGATTTCCGCCTTCCGCGGCCGATTAGGCCAGCGCGTAGCCTCTGAGCTTTGCACCGTCGTCGATGATGGAACTATTCCCGGGCGGCGCGGCTCGCTGAATGTGGATGATGAGGGCGAGCCCACGCAGAAGACCGTGCTGATCGAAAATGGGATTCTGCGTTGCTATCTCGAAGATAAGCTGAGCGCCGGAATTCTGAAGACCACGCGGACGGGCAACGGCAGGCGCGAAAGCTACGAGCACATTCCCATGCCGCGCATGACGAATACCTACATGCTGGCCGGAAACGATGACCCTGAGGAAATCCTCCGCTCCGTGAAGCGCGGGCTCTACGCGGTGTCTTTCGGCGGAGGGCAAGTTGACATTACCAATGGGAAATTCGTCTTCTCCGCTTCGGAAGCGTACCTGATTGAAGATGGCAAGGTGTCCGCCCCGGTAAAGGGCGCAACGCTGATCGGCGACGGGCCGACCGTCCTCACTCGGGTGACCGCCGTTGGGAACGACCTTAAGCTCGATCCCGGCATCGGCACCTGCGGAAAAGACGGCCAGAGCGTTCCGGTGGGTGTGGGAATTCCCACCCTCAAGATAAGCCGGCTGACGGTCGGCGGAACGTCCGTTGGGCGGCTGCAATCATTTCAATGATGAGCAGTTGTGCGACGATTATAAATTATAAATTCTAAATTCTAAACGATGAGTACTTGCTGTTGCGTAAGCTTAGCACGCGAAGCAATTCATAATTTATAATTTACAATTTAACATTTACCACTCTTATGAACGATCTCGAGACAATTGCGAGCGATCTGGTCGAGCGGGCGAAGCGCGCGGGCGCGAGTGCTGCCGATGTTGTGGTGAGAGAGGCCGACGAGTTCTCCGCCAACCTGCGAACGGGGAAGATCGAGAGCCTGAAGGAGGCCGCGTCCAAAGCCTTGGGATTGCGGGTGCTCCTGGGAATCAGGAGCGCGACTTCTTTTTCCAGCGATTTTTCGGAGCAGTCGCTGGCGCGGCTTGTGGCCAGGACGGTGGCCATGGCCAACGTGACCTCTGAGGATCCGGCCAGCGGTCTCCCAGAACCAGGGCAAGTGGGACGCTACGAGGGCGACCTGGATCTCTATTCGAGCGATGTTGAATTGCTTTCGACCGGCGACCGAATCCAATTGGCGCGCCGCGCGGAAGAGGCGGCGATGGCGGCCGACCCGAGGATTCAAAACTCCGAGGGCGCGGGGTTTGAGGCGAGTCAGGGGACGCGAGCTTACGCCAACTCGCTGGGTTTCGCGGGAAGCTATCGCTCGTCGTATTGCGCGCTCTCTGTGTCGCCGATTGCCCAACAGAACGGCAGCATGCAGCGAGACTACTGGTACACGGTGGCGCGGAGCGCGGCCGCGCTGGAGGCCCCGGAGGCAGTAGGGCGAAAAGCGGCGCAGCGCGCCTTGCGCAAACTCGGGGCGCGCAAGGTCTCAACCTGCCAAGTGCCGATTGTCTTTGACCCGGAGACCGCCCGCTCCCTGCTCGGCCACATCTTCGAGGCGGTCCGCGGGGACGCGATCTATCGCAGCGCGTCATTCCTGGCCGGGAAGTTGCATCAGAAAATCGCGAACGATAACGTCACAATTCTGGATGATGGGCTGCGCCCGGGCGGCTTCGGTTCACGCCCGTTTGACGGCGAGGGGATACCTTCTTCGATGACCCAGGTTATCGAAAAAGGGGTGCTTCAAAACTACTTGCTGAATTGTTACACCGCCCGGAAACTGGGGAGGCAGACCACCGGCAATGCGGCGCGCGGGATTACCGGCCCGCCCGGTGTGGGGTTCAAGAACTTCTACATGCCGCGCGGCCCGTATTCCCCGGAAGAAATACTGCGGTCTGTGCAGAATGGGTTTTACGTCACCGAGTTGATCGGCTTCGGCGTGAATACCGTGACGGGCGATTATTCGCGCGGCGCCGGCGGGCTGTGGATCGAAAAAGGGGAACTCACCTACCCGGTGGAAGAGGTTACGATTGCCGGCAACCTTGCCGAGATGCTGCAGCACGTCGAGATGGTGGGTGCCGACCTGGAGTTCCGCAGCGCGCTGGCCTCACCCACTTTGTTGATTTCCGGGATGACCGTGGCGGGGACGTAGAGCAGTCAAGAGTCAAGAGTTGAGAGTCGAGAGTTGAGAGTCGAGAGGCAGCGACGACCTTGGAGTCGGCGAATGTTGGCCTATACAGGCTGCGGAAAAATCCCTACGCATGTCATTCCGAGCGCAGCGAGGAATCTCGCTCTGGGTTGTTTTCAAGGCACTGGTAGGTTCCTCGTCGCCTGCGGCTCCTCGGAATGACAGGGGAAGAGGGCTTCGTCACAGCCTGTGAAGGCCGGCGCTACGAGTCAGATCAGGACACCACGGTATCGCGTGGAGGCTTGACTTCTCGCCTTTTCCTACGCACAATTCCGCCATGCATTCCAATGACAAAGGCATCTCAACCCTCCAAATCATTCTGGTTGTTGCGACGGCCATGGCGGTAGTTCTTGGCCTTCTACTGTTCTTCTGGCACTCCCACCGGGGTGCCGAGCAGTCCGCCGGCGCCGGCACGATCCTGACCGAAGAGCAGAAGGCCTACTTACCAGAGCTTGAATTCACGGATGCGCACATGAGCGCCGCGGAGAATTTTCTCGGCGACAGCGTGACCTACCTGGACGCCCGTGTGACCAACAGGGGGACGAAGACGGTGCGCAGGCTGGACGTGGATCTGACCTTCGTTGACACGCTCAACCAGGTGGTGCTGCGCGAGCGGGCGCATCCCGTGAGCCCGCACACGCAACCCTTGAAGGCGGGCGAAGCCAAGGCCTTTCGGATGAGCTTCGAGCACATGCCGGCGGACTGGAACCAGGCAGTGCCCAGCATGGTGCCGGTCTATGTGCAATTCTAGTTATGAGTCGAGAGTCGAGAGTTAAGAGCTAACCCCGCGAGGCTGGCCTCTTGACTCTCGACTTCTAGACTGCTCTTCTCACCGGCCATGTTGCAGTCGTTCGATGAGCAAATCCGGCAAGCCTGCCTTGCGCATTTTCCCTTGTGTGCGTTGAAGGTCGTAGGACGCGCGGAAATACTGAACCGTTCGTTGGGTGGTGTCAATGACAGCGAAGGCTGCGCGGGAATCGCCGTCGCGCGGCTGTCCGACCGAACCAGGGTTGATCAGATAGCGTCCCTGATCCTCCAAGGGGAGGGTGAGGACCAGTCCGTCCTTCTTCATGGGTGGGTGAAGCGATTGGTAGCGACCCTGGGGCGAAAACATGAACCCGCCTTGGTGGTGCGTGTGGCCAAAGCAGATGACCTGTGTTTCCGGGCTGCGAAGCAGAGGTAATGCCTGGCCCGGCCCCAGGATGTAGTCGTCCTCGTCGAGGGGCGAGCCATGAACGACCTGGAAGCCATCCAGATGCACCGGGCCGGCGGGTAAAGACTTGAGGAAGCCAAAATGGTCGGGAGTGAGCTGATCTCGAGTCCAGTCCGTCGCCAGGCGCGCCAGGTGATTGAATTCCTCGGCCACGGGATCGCCGGTACAAGCCTTATCGTGATTGCCGCGAATAATGACTGAGGCTAGAGGCTGGATCTTCTCAATGACGGCGTTGGGGTCGGGGCCGTAACCGACAAGATCCCCAAGACATATAACCTGCTCGTACTGCCCCTGCGCCAGTTCGAGGCATGACTCCAGCGCTTCCAGGTTCGAGTGTATGTCACTGAGAAGAAGGTAACGCAAGCTGGTTCCCAAGCAATCTCCATTATAATCCGGTTGAGGACTGGAGACAATTTGTGAGGCGCACTATTAATGTACAAACGAATTCGAAACCGGGAAGAAAAGTTGAACCACAAATGGCGCAAAATTCGCAGAGAAATCCTTGCTGCACCTCTCCGCGTGCTCTGTATACTTTGTGGTGAACTTCGTCCTTGGGGCACCCTTTCGCTGCTTATCCTAGCTATCGCGAGCCAACTCTTGGCAAGCCGAAGGCCACAAAACTCGCCCGCAGCAGGCAAGTCCTTGACGGGCCGACGGTTCTATGTCGATTCGCGCCAAGGCAAGGATACGAACCCTGGGACTTCCCCCGACAAGCCTTGGCGGTCTCTCGATAAAGTCAACGGGACGGTCTTCCGCGCCGGTGACAGCATCTTTTTGAAGAGCGGTTCGAAGTGGACGGGGCAGTTGTGGCCCAAAGGTTCCGGTGCCGAAGGATCTCCGATCACGGTGGACATGTACGGAGGAGGAGTGAAGCCGGTTATCAACGGAGCCGGCCGGGTGACAGACGCCGTTCTGTTGAAGAACCAGGAGTACTGGGAAATTGTGAATCTCGAGATCACAAACGCCGGACCGGCAGGCTCGATCCGCCGCGGCGTTCACGTGGCGCTCGAAGATTATGGGGAGGCACGCCACGTTTGTATTCGCTCGATGACGATTCACGACATCCGAGGCAGCGATAACGAAAAGGCCAACGGCGGTATCAATTACACATGCTCCGGACAGCGAAAGCCGAGCCGTTTCGTCGACTTGCGCATCGAGAACAACGAAATCTACCACGTCGATCGGAGCGGCATTTTCGGCTGGTCGGACCGGTGGGAACGGTCGAGGTGGTACCCGAGCCTGGGCGTGGCCGTGCGGGGCAATGTGCTTGATGACATCGGCGGGGACGGGATCGTAGTGGTGGCCACCGACGGCGCCGTGGTGGAGCACAATATCGTCGGGCACGCCAATCAACGGTCCCAAGGCTACAACGTGGCGATCTGGCCATGGAGCGCCGACCAGACGCTTATTCAGTATAACGAAGCTTACGCCACGAAAGGCCAGCGTGACGGCGAAGGGTTCGACTCCGACTGGAACTCCACGAACACCATTATTCAGTACAACTACAGCCACGACAATGATGGCGGATTCCTGCTGATCTGTGCGGATGGCGGCCAAAAGCCCGGGGCAAGCGCGGGGAACAGCGGCACGGTGGTCCGTTACAACATCAGTGAAAACGATCGCACGCGCGGCATCAATATTTCCGGCCCGGTTAAGAACAGCTTGATTTACAACAACACGATCTTCGTGGGTCGAGGGCACAAAGTGGATTTGCTGCTTTACTGGGATTGGCATGGTTGGCCGGACGGAACATCTCTATACAACAACATCTTCTACGTGGAGGGCAGCGGGCAATTCTCCTACGGAACGTCGCGGGCTGCGAATGGCGCATTTGCTACGGCGCCTGGCTTTGGCAAGAGCCGAGGCAACGTATTTGAGTCCAACGTTTATTTTGGCAACATCGTTGCACCGGATGATCCACTGGGCTTAACGAGCGATCCGAAGTTCGTAGCTCCGGGTACGGGGGCCCGGGGCTGGGCAACATTGGCAGGGTACCGCCTGCTGCCGGACTCGCCGGCGCGCGGTACGGGAAAGCTGATTGAAGGCTCGGGCGCCAGAGACTTCTGGGGAGAAGCTGTCCCGTCTTGCGGCAAGACGGATCGAGGCGCTGCACAATCCGGCGATTGCACGGGCGTGAGCAAATGACACGACTCAAAGCCCGCGGGCGGGACGCCCGCACCACATCGTGCCTTTTTTTTCGGGACACGCGAGGTTCAGGAACGTTATAATAAGAGGCTGTAGTGCGATCAGGCGTTCAATCAAAGCTAAGGTGGCGAGCGAGGCAGAGGGGCGACCCTGCCATCGCCCGGGGCGGCCAGACGGGCCGACCCCATAACAGACCCGCGTGTGTGCGGCGCATCGTCGGAGAGGAGAGAACGTGAGCAAAGTCAGAGTAATGGCCGGGACGCGAAAGGGAGCTTTCATTTTGGAGTCGGACGCCAGGCGCAAAGACTGGGACGTCGCGGGACCGTATTTCGCAGGTTGGGAGGTCTTCCACATGAAGGGTTCACCCGCGGACCCGAACCGGCTTTACGCATCGCAGGTGAGTTCGTGGTCTGGCCAAGTCCTGCAGCGCTCGAATGATGGCGGCAAAACATGGGAAGCGCCGGGGGGAGGAGTAACGAAGTCACCGCAGGGCTGGCCGATGGGCGAGAGCAATCGATTCGTCTACGACACGTCGCCGGAAACCGGCAAGCCGCTCACCACGCACCAGTTCTACGATGGTACGCAGCACCCCTGGGAGTTCAAGCGCGTCTGGCATCTCGAGCCGTCGCTCACCGACCCGGACACGGTCTACGCCGGAGTCGAGGACGCAGCCATCTTTCGTTCCACGGACGGCGCGCGGAGTTGGCACGAACTGCCCGGATTGCGCGGCCACGGTACAGGTCCCAAGTGGCAACCCGGGGCCGGAGGGCTGTGCCTGCACACGATCATTCTGGACACGAAAGACCCAGGCCGCATCTATATCGCCATTTCGGCGGCAGGCGCCTTCCGCACCGACGACGGCGGCCAGACCTGGAAACCGATCAACCGCGGGCTCAGGTCGCAATTCCTTCCCGATCAGGATGCCGAGGTGGGCCATTGCGTTCACCACATCGCCATGAATGAGTCCCGCCCGGGCGTGCTCTTCATGCAGAAGCACTGGGATGTTATGCGCAGCGACGACGCTGGCGACTCCTGGCATGAGGTCAGCGGGAATTTGCCGACCGATTTCGGATTCGCCATCGACGTTCATGCGCACGAGCCTGAGACCGTCTACGTGGTGCCTATTAAGAGCGACTCGGAGCACTTTCCGCTGAATGGGAAGTTGCGCGTCTATCGCAGCCGCACAGGGGGTAACGAGTGGGAGGAACTCGCTGACGGTTTGCCGGAACGCAACTGCTACGTGAACGTGTTGCGGGATGCGATGGCCGTCGACTCGCTCGACGATTGCGGAATCTATTTCGGCACCACCGGCGGACAAGTATACGTTTCACCGGACGCCGGAGATCATTGGTCGCCCATCGTCCGCGACCTTCCGCCCGTGCTCTCCGTCGAAGTGCAGACGCTGGCGTGAAGGCGGCAGGTGCGCGACGCCTATGCACCCTCGAGCCCTTTGAAGATGATCTTCTCATCGGTATGAAGGGTGGGGCAGCGGAAAGAGGCATTTTATGGTTCGCGTGGTTCTTCCCTTTCATTTGCGGACTCTGGCCCACGTCGATGGCGAGGTGGAGTTGGAAGTTCAAGGCGTGGCCACCCAGCGCTCGGTCCTCGACGCGCTCGAGGCTCGCTATCCCGTGTTGCGCGGAACGATCCGCGACCACGTCACGTGCCAGCGCCGTCCCTTCATCCGCTTCTTCGCCTGCGAGCAGGACCTCTCGCACGATTCGCCCGACTCGCCACTTTCGGAGCGAGTTGCGGACGGAACCGAGCCTTTTCTGGTGATTGGGGCCATCGCCGGCGGGTAAGCGGGATTGGTCAGCCGAGTGGTGATGGGCCTGCCGCCCGCTCGCAGAGCTGAAAGTCTGCATTCGTCACTCGTGCGGAAGCTGGGGTCCATGGTCAATCGAGAAACCAACGGACTGCCTTCTTCGCGGGAGTGACGTGATTTTCGAAGGGGCGAAAAGGGTAGGTTTGGAAGTCCTCACTTTCCCCAGAAGAGCCGCCTTTCACCGACATCTTTTACCTTAAGACTCCCGGGTCAACGCGGTGGCGCGCCTGGAGCGGGCTGAGGTTACGTAGTACCTGGGTTTCTTGACAGTTTCGGGCAGGGCGGTTAGAATAGATAGTGGAGGACCGTAGGCTCTAGAAAGTTGAGGCCTCGTGACTCAGGCTGCAAATGAGAAATCGTGAGGAGCTTCCAAGACGCGAGCGGGAAATCCTGGTTGCCTTGGTGCGCCAGTTTATTGAGACCGGCGCAGCCGTGGGCTCAAAGACGTTGGCGGAGAGGCTGACGGAAGCCCCCAGTTCGGCGACCATCCGCAACGTAATGGTCAACCTGGAATCGTTGGGGTATCTATCCCAGCCGCACATCTCCGCCGGGCGCGTCCCGACTGAGCGGGCTTATCGCTATTACGTGGACCGTATGGGGAGTAGTTCCCGGCTGGCTCCCGCCACCCAGGAATATATCCACCAGAGATTGCAGGCGGAGGGCGGCGCCCTGGAACACATGATGTCCAGTGCCTCACGTGTTCTTTCCGAGGTGTCGCATAACGTCGGACTGGCACTGGCTCCGCCGTTTGAGGAGAAGGTGCTCGAGTACATTAAGTTCGTCCTCCTCCCGGACCGCCGCATCCTGGTGGTGATTAACTCGAAGCCGGATTTGGTCGAAAGCAACGTGGTCCGCCTGGAGGAAAGCCTGTCGCAAGAGGAACTCGAGCGGACGGCTGAGTTCCTTAACTCCGAATTCCGCGGCTGGTCATTGGGAGCCATTCGGTTAGAAGTGTTCAAGCGGATGGAAGAAGAGAAAATCCTTGCCGACCGTCTGCTGAATAACGTCGCAACGCTCTTTATGTGGGGCTCTTCAGCCGCCGAATCGCCTGGGTCTCTGTTTGTTGATGGCACGGCGAAGATGCTTGACCATCAGGAGTTCGACGATATCCGCAAGATTCAGGCGTTGCTGGAGACCTTTGAAGAAAAGGCCAAGCTGGTAAGGATTCTGAACGCATGCCTGAAGACGCGGGAGGAGGGGGTCCGCATCCTGATTGGGCGCGAGAATTTGGAAGGCGGGATGCCCAATTGTACTTTGGTGTTGGCGCCTTTGCACTACCGGGACCGTACCGTAGGAGCGTTAGGGGTCGTCGGTCCGATGCGCATGGAGTACGACCGCGCCATCAGCACCGTGGACTATATCGCCCACCTCTGCAGCCGGCTCCTCAGCTCGAACTGAGCGGCGTCAGGGTTGGCATTTCAGAAGGCTAGAGTTTGAATCCGTAATTGAATTGAGTGGTCGCATCAGTGCACCCACCAACAAAAGGTATAAAATCGAAGGGTTATGGAGAACGAAAAAGAACAGCTCGCTACACCCCTGCCGGAAGCTCGAGGGAAATCCAGCACAAGTGATTTGAGGGAGAATGCTGCACCTGTTAGCGAAGACACAGGAGCAGACTCGGCCGGCTCGATGGGCGTTGAAACGCCGGCCATGATCGAGAAATTGAAAGGGGAGATTGCGGCTCTCTACGATCGTTTGCTGCGCAAGCAGGCGGAGTTGGACAATTTCCGCAAACGCACTCAACGGGAAAGAGAAGAGTTTCGGCAGATCGCCAACGAGAGTTTAATCCGCGAGCTGCTGCCGGTTCTTGACGGCTTCGAACGGGCCTTGGAACAGCGCGCCCCGGCGGTTCCCGAGACTTTCTACCAGGGAATGGAATTGATCCATCGCCAGTTGCTCGATGTTCTGGGACGGGCCGGACTGGAGCCGATGGAGAGTTCCGGCCAGTTGTTCGACCCCCACTACCACCAGGCGGTGGAGACCGTGGAGGACCCGGAGCGGCGGGACCAGGAGATCGTGGAAGAGTTGCAGCGCGGCTATTTGCTCAATCGCCGCCTGCTGCGTCCTGCCATCGTGAGAGTGGCGGTAAAACGCCATGGTGCGCGGTCGTCGGCGAAAGACGAGATCGAGGGTTGAGGAAGGGGATTGGCGGAACGGTCTGTCATTCTGAGCGAAGCGAAGAATCCCGGCAGTTGCTTTTTGCGAAAGTTACTCCCTGCGGACTGCAGAGATTCCCCGATTTCGGGGGTCCGATGGACCCCATCGGGGTCCCGAAATCGGACTTCGCTTCGCTCAGAATGACAGCCGACGGGATGGTTCGACAGGCCCAGACTCAGGATGACTTGCATGGGCTAGGGTTGAGTGGGGTCGGACGCTCAGTGAGGTTGATCGTTGAATAACAATAAGCGAGATTATTACGAGGTCCTGGGTGTTGATCGCCAGGCACCCGAGCAAACCATCAAAAGCGCTTACCGCAAGCTCGCCATGCAGTACCACCCTGACCGCAACCCCGACAACAAGGAAGAGTCAGAAGAGAAATTCAAGGAAATCACGGAAGCTTATAGCATACTCGCAGACACGCAGAAACGGGCCGCGTACGATCAGTTCGGCCACGCGGGCGTTAGCTCCTCAGGCGGCTGGACGCCTGACATCAATTCCACGATTTTCTCGGACTTCGAGGATCTGTTCGGCGACTTCTTCGGCTTCGGAGGATTTGGACGAGGTCCTCGCCAACGCCGTCGCGCTGCTCGCGGCCCAGACCTGCGCTACGACCTGGAGATTACTCTCGAAGAAGCAGCCCAGGGGCTGGAGACCAAAATCAAGATTCCCCGGTCGGAAACTTGCACCGAATGCCGTGGCAGCGGTGCAAAGAAAGGCAGTGAACCGACCGCTTGCCCAGCCTGCGGCGGGCGCGGGCAACTCCGGCACCAGCAGGGTTTCTTCTCGGTTTCGCGCACTTGCCCGCACTGCCAGGGAATGGGGCAAGTAATCCGCGAGGCGTGCCCGGTCTGTATAGGCAAGGGACGCGTTCACGAGGAGAAGGTTCTGGGCCTCAAAATCCCGGCTGGGGTTGAAGAGGGAACGCGCCTGCGGGTTAGCGGCGAGGGTGAAGCGGGCGAGATGGGGGGCGTGCACGGCGATCTCTATGTGGTGTTGCGGGTCCGCGAGCACGCCTATTTCGACCGCCAGGGCAACGACCTCTACTACACTATTCCCATCTCCATCACCCAGGCGACTCTGGGAGCGGAAATCAAGGTCCCCACGCTGAAGGGTCAGGAAAGGCTTCGAATCCCGGAAGGAACTCAAAACGGAACGGTATTCCGTTTGCGCGGCCATGGCATGCCCAGTGTCGACGGGCGCAGGCAGGGAGATTTGTACGTCTCGGTCTACGTCGTCACCCCCACACGGCTGTCGCGCGAGCAGCGGCGCGTGTTCGAAATGCTGAACTCGGCGGTACGGGTGGACAATCAACCCTTGGAGCGCAATTCGTCCGAGAGAGCCAGGGACACTTTCCGGTAGCACCGCAAACAGGTGGCGCCAGGCAAGGTGCAGCCGTTGAAAACGGAATCCGGAATTCAAGAACTCAAATTCAAAACCCCAAATCCAAAAGGCAGTGTCTCCGTTCGAGGTGATACGGGCATCCTGCCCGTGTAATTTCATGGCCAAGATAGCCATGCCCCTTCAATCTGAGACACTACCATCCAAAATCCAAAATTGCCCGCCGTCGCTCATGTGGTATAGAATCGAAGAGAAGACAATGCAGCGACAAGAGACATCTCCAGAGGGAGTGAACGACGAACGGGAGAATCAGCGAGGCCCGCGACGCCGGTTTTTTGAGACTCGTTACTGGTTGCGGGACCTCATCCTCTCCATTCTGCTGGCCTTCATCGTTATTGTTTTCCTCTACCAGCCCGTGCAGGTCGAGGGAACCAGCATGATGCCGCGACTGGAGAACCACGAGCGCATTTTCATTAACAAATTTGTTTACCGGTTCGAGCCTATCCACAGGGGTGATATCGTGGTTTTCTGGTATCCCCTGGATCCGTCGAAATCCTACATCAAACGCGTCATCGGATTGCCGGGTGAGTGGGTAAGCATCGAAGAAGGCCGGGCGCTGGTGAATGGGACCGCTCTGGCGGAACCCTACCTCCCATCGTATTACCTGGATCACCAAAGTTACCCGCCCGTACACGTCGAGCCGAACCACTACTACGTGTTGGGGGACCATCGAGATTCATCCAACGACAGCCGAGCCTGGGGAACCGTCGATCGCAAATACATTTACGGAAAAGCCGTCTTCGTGTATTGGCCTTTCAGCGAGTTTGGACCGTTGGAGTGAAAAGCAGTCAACAGTCAACAGTTGACAGTCAATAAGAGTCGACAGTTGACAGTCGACAGTTTACTTCTCCTGGGATTCGAAGTAAGCCTTTTCCCCGGGCGACCGACTCATAGCTGTGCGCTCTGGACTGTGAACTGTTGACTGTCGACTGTGGACTCTTATGGACGCGATTCTTGCTTTGGAAGATGGGAGAGTATTCCGAGGGCGCGGCTACGGCGCCTCGGGCGAATGCCTTGGCGAAGTTGTCTTTAACACCTCGCTTTCCGGCTACCAGGAAATCCTGACCGACCCGTCCTACGCCGGTCAGATTGTTATTCTGACGTATCCTCACATCGGGAATTACGGAGTGAACCCCCTGGACTCGGAATCCGCGCGTCCCTACGCGGAAGGCTTGGTAGTGCGCGAACTGTGCGAACTGGCGAGCAACTGGAGGTCAGTTG
>Ga0187864_10002187_pt1 | contig 17241 bp, 17 predicted proteins | sample June2016WEW_11_4_FD_132985 | JGI IMG/M metagenome (GOLD analysis project Ga0187864, IMG submission 132985) | Peatland microbial communities from SPRUCE experiment site at the Marcell Experimental Forest, Minnesota, USA - June2016WEW_11_40 | ecosystem: Environmental > Terrestrial > Soil >...
AATTACGAAAGCCATTGGGCACGCACACGATATTTCAAAGCGCAAGAACCTGGAAAAAGAATTACAGCTATCCGACGAACGATATAGAAAAATAGTCGAAACTGCTCGCGAAGGTATTTATATAATCGATAGCGAGGCGAGGATAAGTTTCGCCAACAAGCGACTGTCGACCATGCTTGGCTATCAACTCGATGAAGTACTGGGCAGGCGCATTTTCGATTTCATGGACGAAGCTTCGGAAGCACTTGCGCGGGCAAAGTTCCAAAGGCGACGGATGGGTTTATCCGACACCTTCGAAATAAAACTTATCAGAAAAGACGCTTCCAGCATCCATTGTCTTGTCTCGGCTTCCCCCATTATGGAGGATGGAATTTTTCAGGGCGCCCTGGCCATTTTGACAAATATCACGTGCCTTAAGGAGATCGAGGCTGCCCTGGTCTCCGCAAAAACCTTTTCTGAGAAGATCATCAACAGCATCACTGAAAAACTGATGGTGATCGATCCATCAACCTACCGGATAGTGCAGGTAAACGATCATTTTCTCTCCAGGACGATGTTTCAGAATGCCGAGGAGCTCTCGGGCAGGACCTGCTACGAAGTTCTTTTTGGCAGGAGTTTTCCGTGTCATGAAGCGGGAATTTTCTGCCCGGTGCGAAAGACCTACGAGACCGGACAGCCGCTCGTGTGCGACTCGATTCATCCCGAACTGGTGGAGAACGGAAGAGTCAAGCAGATCGCCACATACCCGATTATGGACAACGGGGGTAAAGTCGATCTGGTAATCCGAACCGAGCGGGACGTTACGGAGAAGAAAAATCTCGAACAGGCCCTGGCCCTCCGCTCCGAGGAACTGCTCCGGACGCAGCGCAGACTCGAAGAGCTGTTCAATCTTTCCCGCGAGGTGGGGACAAAGGCTACTTTGCCGGAGCTTGTGGAGTTTCTGCTGGAGTTTACCATCAAACTTCTTCCCGGTTCGGAGCCTGCTTTTTTGCTCCTGGACTCCTCGTGCGAGCAATTCCTGCGCCTGGAGAATTGCGAGCCAAAGTATGTTGAGAAGCTCCTGCGGATTTTGCAGAAACTGGAGTTATGCGCCCTTAGCTCGGAACTGGTTCACCAGATCAAAAAGTACAGGGTCAGGGACCTCATTGGGCCCTCGGACAAATCCCAGGTATTTCCTCTTCTTAAAATCGTCGCCGACTCGGACCCTACCTGGTCGGCTATCCCGCTGTTCGTGCGCAGGCAATGCATCGGCCTGCTCTTTTTGGGGTCAAAGACCTTCAACCGCTATCCGCCCGAGGACATCAGGTTCCTCGCGGCGCTGTGCGAACAGGCTTCGGGACACCTCAGAAATCTTGTAATGCACGAGACCGAAGTCAAAAACCTCAAATCACAGGTCACCGAACGCTCCGCATATGGCGACATTATCGGCCAGAGCAAGAGCATGCAGGAAATCTATGAGCTCATCGACCTTGTTTCCAGCTCAGACGCCACCGTGTTGATCTCGGGAGAAAACGGGACGGGCAAAGAACTGGTCGCCAATGCTATTCACAAGCAGAGTCATCGGCGAAAAGGCCCTTTTGTGGTCGCCAACTGCTCCGCTTACTCCCCCACCCTGCTCGAGAGCGAGATTTTCGGTCACGAAAAAGGCGCATTCACCGGTGCGACCCATCAGAAAAAGGGCCGGATCGAGCGTGCTCATGGCGGGACGCTTTTTCTGGACGAAATCGGGGAGATAGCTCCTTCCGTACAGATATTCCTGCTGCGGTTCCTCCAGGATCACTGCTTCGAAAGAGTGGGCGGGGAGAAGGTCATTTCGGTCGATGTCAGGGTTCTTGCGGCAACCAACCGCGATCTTCACCACGAGGTACAGGCGGGCAGGTTCAGAGATGATCTTTTTTACCGCCTGAACGTAATAGCGATCCATCTGCCGAGCCTGAGGGAGCACAAGGAGGACATTGCCCTGCTGGCCCATCATTTGCTTGCCAAACACAACCTAAGAGAACACAAGAATATCCATAACTTTTCATCCGGCGCCATGCAGGCCCTTCTGGATCATGACTGGCCTGGAAACGTCCGTCAACTCGAGAACGCCATCAGTCATGCGGTGGTGTTGTCCCAGGGAGACTTGATCCGCAGAAAGCACCTGCCAAGATTCCTTTGGGAGATAGGCTCAAACAGAACTTTGACCTCACTTTCCGAGAGCGAACGGGGACTTATCCTCGAAGCACTTGAGAGATCCAACTGGAACAAGCATGAAGCGGCCCGGTGTCTCAAAATCAGCAGAAGCACTCTATACAGCAAAATGAGTCGATACGGACTGGTGGAGGAGTCCAACGTGAGGTGTCTGGGGGGACGCTAAGGGGGTCGATTTTTAGACAGGTCCTCCAGTGCTTGATTTTAGGCCCTTTGCGCCTGATTTCACTAATAGTTGGGACGTATTTCGTACACTTTCTCGATTCCAGCCCTCCGTCAGATCTGGGAAAAAAAATTAAAAGCTAAAAATATTTTTTCTCCGGTTATTTTCACTCTCAGAAGCCCATTCTCTAGTTTTTCGCTCGGACTTTCATCCAGCGCGCGGGCGGCACTGCCTAAACAATCGGTTCAGTCCGGCAAGGCATGGCGACATCTCACGGCAATCAGACCGTTCTGATTCCTCGCGGGCACAAATCTTGTAAGGAGTTGATGGGTTTTTATAAATATTATAAAATGGGTTACGTAAATCTCTGCAGGTCTATTCGTCAGCCCTGAGACACCGGTTCAAAAGTGCAATTTTACGATTTCGGCACTATTCATACCCGATCCCGCTCCTTTCTCATCCTGACCGCCCACTCCCTTCATGCGCTGGGTGCCGACACCCCCTGGGGCGTGTTGTTTTCAATCCCCGCAGGGCCAATTCGTCTGATGACACCGCGCGACAGGAAAGGCCTCTGCTTTACGGTAACCGTGAGGAATATTTTATCGGTGATCTTTCGTGGTTCAGAGTCAATCCTTATTTTGCTCGCATTGAACATACGTCTTACCGGAAATCAATCGAGGACTGCAAATACGACTATTACAGTGAATATGGATTGAGAGGAGGTGGTCAAGGGACTGCGATTTCCCATTATGAGTTCTGGCTCTTTTTCGGGAGAATGATTGTTGTGCGGAGGTCCTTTCTCACCGGGACAAATAACGCGAGCCAGGCCGATTGCTAAACCACGTGGTGGCGCTGAGGAAACAACATTGTTTCGTGAACTCGGAAACAGAGGTCACCACGAACAAGGGAGGTAAAAGATGCCGGAAAAACGAGATATCGAGATAAAGAGTCGGGCCGATACCATAGGCCTGATGGATCTGGATGTAAGGCCCTACCCGGTCACCCCGCCGCCTTCGTACGAGGAGGTAAAGCCGATATATGAGAGAAGAAAGGCGCTGGAGTTCTGTGATTGGGCCGAGGACAGTTTAAGATTCGAAAAAAGATACACGAAGGATGAGGCCCTGACAGGATACAGGATTCTGGACATCGGCCTGTGGAGACTTGGCCACAAATTTTGCGCCTCTCTGTATGGCGAAGCAGGGGCCGAGGTCGTTTCGATCGAACCGCCCAAAGGCGATCCCTTGCGGAAGCTGACACCTTTCGGCCGCGAAGAGTACCTTCTCCAAAACAAGGAGAGCGGCGAAAAATGCGGCATGGAGTTCGTCAACGAGACGGTGAACACCCATTGCGTAACCCTTGATGTGGAGACAGAGGAAGGGCAGGAAATTTTCAAGAGAATGGCAATGAACGTCGACGTATTGATCGACGGGATGCCGCCCGGTTACATGGATAATCTGGGCATCGGGTACCGGCAGCTCAAGGAAGCCAACCCCAGAATGGTCTACGTCTGGATCGGCATGCTCGGCCAATGGGGTCCCTGGAAGGACAAGCAATCCAAGTTCGGTCAGTGGATGATCGAGCCCTTCGCCAGCGCTGCCAACTCCTGGATCCACAACACCGGATTGGCCCAGGACCTGCTCCCTCGCGGCAAGGGCGGCGATCCGACCCGCGCAGGCATTTGGCTTGCCGACTATGTCGCCGGCGCCCAGTCGTTCCTCAACTCCATTGCGGCCCTATATTGGAGAGACGAATTAGGCGGCACCGGGCAGATGATCGAGGTCACCGGCGCCGAAGCTTTAATGGATATTCTCGACTTCGACATTACCTGGTATGGTTTTAATTCAAGTATAAAGGCCCGTACCGGCGGCTGGGATGCATGCCTAAACCAGTATGCCTGGAACCCCTGTAAAGACGGCTACATGATGATCGGCGGCCAGACCGACAAGCTCTGGTATAATATAGGTTTTTGCCTTGAGCGTGATGTCCCCCAGTTCGGCCGGCTGATCCACGAAGATCCCCTCCTCAAGGAAATGGCGGCCAGAAACGCTTTGCACGCTCTTATAAAGACCTACACCCTGACCACCCGGTGGCTTAGAGACACCAACCGTGTGGAAGCCGAAACCAAGCTGCTCGAGTACCAGGTTGCGGCCGGGCCGGTCCTCTACATCGACGAGGTCTGCGAGTTCCCCCACTTCAAGTATCGGCCCTGGGTCTACGTACATGAGACCGATTACGGCCCTCTGCTGATCGCTTCGAGCCCGGCGTCCTACCAGGTCCGCGCTCCTTTCAGGTGCAAGTGGATGGGCAGAGATATCGGTTATGACAACTACGAGATCTATTTGAAATGGACTGGAATGGGCCAGACAGCAGTGAATGCAATGAAACAAAAGGGGGTGATATAATGGCGCAAGACCCAAGAGTAACACGTATGGAAGACCTGCCAGGCCCCAAGAGCAAAGGTGAAATGGACGAGTTCAAGATGCCCTACGAGGAGTACTGCAAGAAACTCTTCGATGTTGGCAATGAACACACCAAGCCCAAGCCTCTTAACGGGATTCGGTGGCTGAGCTGCACCATGTATATCTTCACGCCGCACGCCGTGGCCAACCTGGCCGAGTTGGGGGCCGAAGTCATAAAGCTTGAGATACCCAGGATGGGTGAACCCATGCGGCACACATCACCCTTCAACGAGGTCTATCTCTATCCGTTTCACGATATGCGCCCCATGACCGGCACAGGCCTTGGTTACACGAACGCCAACCCCAACAAGTATTTTGTGACAATGGACTACCACATCCCCGAGATGAGAGAGGTGTTCTACAGCCTGGTGAAAAAATCCGACGGGCTCACCGAGCTCTACCGGCCGGGCACCCTGGACAAATGGAAAATGAGCTATCGGTACCTGAGTGAAATCAACCCCAGGTTCATTTACGTCTGGGGCGGCGGTTTCGGCTACGGTCCAAAGGTTTTCGGCGGTTCATACGACATCCTGGGCCAGGCCCATGCCGGACTCGCCTCGATAACCGGCATGCACGAGTACATGGGCGGGCATTGTTCCAAATGTACCAACTGGGTCATTGACTGGCAATCGGGCAACCTTATAAGCTGCTCCATCATGGCGGCCATCCACCATCGCAGAAAGACCGGGCTGGGCACCATGATAGAATTCTCTCAAGTGCAGGTCCCGACCAGGATGCTGGGCCATACCACGACGATGTACGGCAAGTTCGGCATCGTGCGCCAGCGATGGGGCAACTGGGACACCCAACTGGCGGCGCACGGCATCATTTTGTGCGGCAAGTCCGATTTCCCGGATGCCGAAAATCCGCAGGACAAGTTCGATGCCAGATATGTCATGGTCAGCGCCTTCCAGGACCAGGACTTCAAGGAGCTGTGCGCCATTACCGGCCTGAAGGAGCTCTACGAAAAGTACACGGCTCACAAGGACCGGGTCGAAGGCGAAGCTCAGGTCGAAATCTACACCGCCCTGGAAAGATGGGCCGCGGACAAATCCCGGTCCCAGGTCGCCAAGATACTCTCCGATGCAGGTCTTTTGGCCGAACCCGTGCGCAACGACCGCGAAGTTTACGAGAGTCCGCACTACAGGGAAAGAGGCACGGTCAGGTGGATGGACGATCCTCTATTCGGTGATTTAGTGGTCCATGGCGGCTACAGCACAGGGTTGATGGAAAAGTCCCCCAGGAGGACTAACTGGCACTGGCGTCCGCTGGGTGCGGACAACAAGAAGGTCTACCGTGATTTGCTCGGTGTTCCGCTGACCAAGATCGAAGAATGGTATAAAAAAGCATACATCTAAGAGGAGGCGCCCGTGTGTGATATCATTTGGTGCAAGAAGGACAAGGGTGGAAAACCGTGTGACACGATCAACTACCTTGACCCCTACTGCTTCTGGAACTGGGAAGGAACGATCAACTGCGCCGAGTGCGGCACGGTCTATTACATCCACATGATCCAGGGCTTTATGTATAAGGGACCTGAAGAAAGGGCCGGAGAGAAGCCGGACACCTCGCCCCTTTACGCTGACAAGCCTTATGACGGTTATTCCAACTACAGACCGGGTGTGGAGGGCCGGACCAGACCTTTCCAGTGTATCCCCAGAGCAAAATTGCTGGGGGTCGCCGACATGGTCAAGTTCAGCGTCCGGGGCCGTCCGGTGCGTGGATGGCGTCCGCAGCCGCCCTCTGCAGGTTTGGCCGGAAGCCAGGGCTTCAGCTGGGATATTCAGAAACTGTCGCCCGAGGTCTGGGAGGAATATCAGAAGAAGCTGGCCAAAGGCGAAGTCAAGGACTGGTAACTAGAGAAAGGAGTGCTGCATGTCACAACAGTTGACGCCTGAAGATTTCCTGGACACTATTCTGATCCCGGAAAGGCAGAGTGACCATATATGCTGGCAGTGCAAATACTTGAAGCCGGTTCTCAAGGGCTCCAAGTTCCCGCCCGCAGACATTATCGGCTGGTGCAAGAAAATCCACTGGCCTCATTACTGGTGCGTGGCGGACTTCAACGTGGTGAAGAAGTGCTATGCCTATGACGCCAGGAAGAAGGCGTAGCATGGAGGAAAACGTCCGTGAAGAACTCGATGTCCTCAAGGGCATGCTGGACAACTGGAAAACAGGTTTTCTGAGTTGGGCATCCCCCGAAGGGGATAACGATCATGTGCTCCTGGAATTCACCGAGGAGATCCAGTTGCACGTCTATCCCTATGTGAGGAGATTGTTTGAGACAAATTACCTCAGTGAAATCGAGGTCAAAGAGTTCATGCATTATTGCTTCAGCCAGGTTGAGGAACTTCGCCTGCAGTTGAGCAAAGCGGAAACCGACGAAAGCTAGAAGGAGGTTTAGTATGCCAGAGAAATGCCGTGTGGTGGTATGCGGCTTTGACCCTATGCTCGTAAAAGCATATGTGGCCGCCAACGCAAGAGCCTGCTGGTGGCACGTATCCGACGAGCTATACGATGAGTTCAAGATGCAGCCGAGGATGAAGGTTCAAGGGAAGCTTCTTAAAGTTTATTCGGGTAAAACCGGTCAAGAGACCTCGGCCCCCAATGAAGCGTTTGAATGGGAGTGCGCAAGGGAGTCCGGCCTTGCAGTCTTGCTCCCCGCTGATGTCATCAAGAACCACAAGCTCACGGAATTTCATTTCCTCGAGTTGATGATAGACAAAATTGACGGCAAAGACGTCTATCCAGGCCAGGATAAGATAAGCAAGAAGTGGTGGCCGGATGACAAGCTGAAATTGGGCTATGCACTCGATTACATCGGATAGCCTGCAACGACTCTCACAAGATGATTTCCACTTTCCCCCGTGGCCGGGGGAAAGTGGAAATCCAATCCACAGACTCCCTTTTCCATTGCCAGGAGAGGGGGTTTTTTTATGACCTGACCCCATCAGCCCCATGGTGGGATGTGGCGCCATTGTGGCTCACGTTGTTTTTTAAATCTTTTTACACTATATTTTATGATGAAAAATACCATCAACGAAAAGTACTAGCGTTCATTGAGGGAAGGAAATGGCAAATAAAGCGACGGACGACAGGCAGGAATCAAACCAGGAAGTAAAGCCGCTCATAGAGGATGAAGAACTGCCGGAGGAAGAACCGGCCCACCCCGGCTGGCTGGCAATCGGCGAGATTTTGAAAGTCGCTCATCCTGTCTTTGAAAACAGCAGGTTTCTTATCGGCTATCATCATTCCAGCAATGTGTATCTGCTTGCAGGCGATTACCTGACCCTGGTGGACCCTGGAAATGATTACACTATTTTTGGTGAACTGGAGAAGCTGGGGTATAATCTTTTGGATATAAGGAAGGTGGTGGTCACTCACGGGCACCGCGACCACTGCATGGGCATATTCGAGATGTTGAGATTTCCCCCGATTATGGAAAACAAACAGGTCGAAATAATCATGCATGCGGGAGGTCCTAAGGAGTTCAAGAATTTGATCACCGAGGCCGGATTCCCCCCGACCGAACTGGTGGGCGGGGAAACCCTCGAACTGAGCGGTTTTGAATGGGAAGTGATCCACACGCCGGGCCACACCATTGACGGCATATGCCTGTATCATGAACCGACCGGGACGGTTATTTCCGGCGACTGCGTACTGCCCGATGCAATGGCTGATGCAGATAAAACTGCCGGAGGCAGCTTGGACCATTATTTGTACGGGCTCAGGCAGTTGATGAAAAAGCAGATCGTTCATGTACTTCCCGGCCATGGCGTGCCCGTAGCGGTCACCGGCAGGCGCACCGTCGATGAAACTTACGAAGGCGTGATGATGAAAATCTTAGAGGCGGGCCCCGAAGACAAGATGACCTGGATGGAAGGGGCGAAGCGGCTGGCTGAGAAGGGACTTCTGGCAGAGGTTGTATTTTGCTGTGATAAAGAATTGACCCTTAGACCGCAAAATATGGAAGCAATGCAGTTGAAGGCCCTTGCGTTGAACGATATGGGCCGGTGTGATGAGGCCATTGAAGTCTTGGACCTGATTCTGGCAAGCCGGCACCGCAATGCCTACGCTTTGACAGCCAAGGGTCAGGCCCTGCTGGGTCTAACCAGATACGCCGACAACCTGCCTTATTTTGATGAGGCCCTGGCGAAGGACCCGCAGATCAGGGAAGCTCAGGTGTTTAAAGGTATGGCATTGTATTTTTTGGGCAGGTCCGAGGAGGCTATGGCAATCGAGGCCTTCAAATCCGAGTTTGACGCAAGATTCAGGAGCCAGTTTGACAAAGGGCGGCAAGGACCCAAATCAGATGATTCATGACGCATAGCAGGGTGATGAAAAAGGGATAAATTTCCCATAAGTAGAGAAAAATCCACAGAATCGTCACCCCGGCGAAAGCCGGGGCCCAGTGTCTTTTGTTTTGATATCAATAAGTTAAAATAGAGCCCTGGATTCCGGCATCCGCTGGAATGACGAAAGTATGAGCCACTTTTCAGATTTTTCCCACCAGTACTCCCTTTTTCATCAGCCTGATAGGGCTGCTGGGCGTTTATGTCTTTTGATTTGACCATGGTCGGATAGTGATGCACTTCCTCGGCGGGTAGATAAAAATGAACGAAAAATTCTTGAAATTCTATGATGCTGCAAAAGCCCTGATAACTTACATTGATAAAGAGTATGTTTTCGACAAGTCCGCTGATATGGGTTGTGGCGGATTTGATACTTATCAATCAGAGACTTTTTTTGATTTGATAGCAAATGCTAAAAACGCCCTTAGCGATTTTGAGAATGAAATCAAAGAACCCGAATGAGTTGCTGCCTGGAAAGGTGTGGAGGTAAAATGGCGCTCGAGGAAATCAGTTATGAAGAGTACATGAAAAAACTCGACGAAATCGAGAAGCGGTATTTGTCCGATGAAAAAGGTTTTCCCGAGGGCGCGCGCGAGAAGGGGTTGGAGATTTGTAAGAAGTTCAGGCGAGAAGTGGAGGAGCTTGGTCCTGAAAATTGTTCATATTACATTGACACGGTGTATGGGTTGCCGATGCACAAACCCAAGCAGCGCGAAGGATGAGTTGAAATTAGGAGTAAGTCACGGCGCGCCTAAACGGCAAGGGATCGGCTCTGCAACCCCTACAGGGTAAAACCGGTTCTTGTTGGTGTCGCAACCCCAAGGTGGCGCTCCGCTTACCCTGGGCTATTATATGCAGCCGTTTCGGGCAAAAACCCAAACCACAGGTGCGCATTTGCCTGAAGACCCAAAAGAAACTATTCAATATGTTGCATGTGCACACTGTGATACTCGGCTGCCTTTGGAAGAGGCTGTTCGTTACGAACACAGACTGCTTTACGGTGAGCACTACCATTGCCGTGAGTGCGATCCAAAAGGCGTATGGGATTGTATGAGTCACGACACGGACATGGAGGTTCATTGACGCAACCTTATCACACGTCTGCTTTCAGCAGTATATCACTTCCCACAATCGCCATTAGAAAGCCAATTGATTCTGCACGCCTCGAAAACCTTGTCCAGTTTTCTTCACTTAAGCCGTGCTCTACTGTGGTCAAGAGTAAGCCTCTTTCGATACTGTTGCTTTCCTTAAGCAAGAGAAATTGTCTGTGATTGCTGAATGCAAACAATACGCATCCGTTAGTCAAAAGATAGTTGTAGGATCCTGGGTATTCCTCAATAAGTTGCCTGGAGGTGTCGGCAACTGCCGTGAAGAGGCCGAGGATATCACTGTTTCTTTCGTGACGGGCCGCGATACCGTCCAGAAGATACTCAAAGATCCTTGCAGAATCACTGACTACATCATCCAATCGAACTTTTTGACTGATATAAGACTCTATAGCAGGGGCCTTCCCATTGTGAGCGAAAATCCAGTCTTGACCTTTGAATTGAAGGACAAAAGGGTGGGCGTGACATTCATCGATGGGACCGCTGGTTCGTAAACGTACATGTGCGATGATAAACTTGCTGGAGACGACTCGAGCAAGCCTCTGGAAACCATCATGGAACCTTCCTTCCTGATAGGCCCGGGCGCCTGATTTTTCTACATAAGCTCGGTTCTTCCTGAAAAATCCGATACCCCAGCCGTCCATATTCCTACCCGCTTTGGCAGCAAAAATCGGCAGGGAGTTAGGCACCGAGTAATTTGTCGCTGCAGACAGGGCGAATAAGTCGCACATAACGGGATCTCACCTGTCTTCTTATACGGGGTTGAATTCAATCGATCGCCTTTATCGGGCGGTCCGACTCCGGGTACGATTAGGGCCTGCCATGCCGCCGGTTGGAGTGTGAATTTTAGACAAAAGCCTCTTGCGTCACATTCCCCAGATACAATACGTCTGGTCCCGCGACCACCAAAAGCTTTCCCAAGGAGTTCCTTTCCGGCTCGACGGCAATCCATTCTTTGTCACTCAGTCCTTCCCCTATGGAAGTGAGGACAAGGCTATTTCCATACCTTTCCGATTCCTTGAGCAGCATCAAAGTCCGAAAATTAGAAAATGCAAAAAGCACTGACTCATTGGCTAGAAAAAACGAATAATGCCCAGGATAGTCTGAAAGCATGTTCCTAATGCTTTTTACAAGCGATCTGGCGAGACTTTCGTAAGGAGTGTAGCGCAAATAAGAGGTCAGTTGGTCCCTCAAGTATTCGAATACTCTGGCAGGATAAACATCAACATCTATCTTTGGTTCGTTAGTTGTTTGATAATTCTCAATTCCTTTTATCAATCCGATATGCACAAAAAGCCATACATGATTTAGGAACGATAAAGAAAATGGATGATTCTGAGCACTATGACCTCCACCGCTCAGCGGACAGCTAATGTGCGAGACAATGATTCGGCTGTCTACAACCCTTGCCAGCCTCTGAAAGCTCTCGTGGACTTGCTCGCTGTTATAGACTCGCTCTGCTGATTTCTCCACCAGGGCCTGGTTGTCACGATAAAATCCGATACCCCAACCGTTCATGTTTCGCCTGCCCTTTTCAGCAAATATCGGCAAGTACTGTTGGGCCGTATAATTAACTCCTGCAGAGAGCGCAAAAATATCGCACATCTTCTCTAATTCCTATGATATAATAGACTTGTGTGCAACCCATCCGTTAATGCGGTTCATATGGCCAAACGCCAGATACATCTTATATATCGTTTTCATCCATTTATTTACATTTGAGTGATAGTCGATTATAGGTACATGCCCATCGCTCAGTTCGACCAGAAACTGTGTGAAGATAACCCACTGCATGGCTTCATCTATTTGATGGAGAACAGCAGAGTGATATCGGAACTCAATGGTGGATCGATACCAATACGAATGCAGATTGAGCCCGTGGTAACGTGTCAAGTGGTACCTGTCAGATACTTTGCGAGCAGGATCATACCCATTTTTCTGGGAATACCATAGCTCTTTGATTTTGCAACCGTTCTTCTTGCATGTGTCGTCACAATCACCCAATTTACGGAATAAATCGACATCAAGATCCATAGGGCGGCAAGTAGCTTTATCAATCCGGCCCCCAGCGATCAGAAGATAAATATAGTCCTCCATCGAACAGACAATTCTTATGAGCTCTTTCAGGCGTTTGCACTCATAATGTTTAGCATCTACACCGTGATGAACGTGAAATCCACATGATTCGTCTATCTGCGCTCCACGGATTTCGCCGAGCAACTGGAAGAAGCGATACGATTCCATCAACCCCTCAAAGCCGCGAAGTATCGGGCTTATAAGTTCCACGCCGCCTCGGTGAACTATTGAAGCATCTTCTTCAAGATGCCAGGAATGCCTGTCTGTGCCAAGATTCAGTCTGTAGTCGTTTAATAATTGGAGGAAACTTCTGCCATCCCGGGCTTGCGAATGGATGTTGTAAGTTTTGATTATGCCGTTGTCCGGCGGTAAGATGTAGTAGTCCAGGCCATAGAACTCGATTTCCATTCCGAAAGGCCGATCCGTGAAATAGCTCAAAAGCGGGTACTTCTTCTTGAGTTTTGCGACCAACCTTTGAGACCCTTGCATATATGGCTTTCCCTTACAATTCAAAATTAGAATATCTCAATTAGCTCGATTTCAAATTTGAGTGTTTTTCCAGCAAGCGGGTCATTTGCATCAAGAATCACGCTGTCTTCAGTAATGGCCGTTATAGTCGCAATCGTCGTTTTCCCCTGGTTTGTGCGAACCTGCAGCCTCTTGCCCAACTCAAGATTCAGGCCGGCCGGAGCCTGGGATCTACTCATCATGAACACAAATTCTTTTCTGTGCCGACCATAAGCCTCTTCCGGAGGAATTGAAATGTTCCTGGTGTCTCCCACATTCATACCGATGACCGCCTGCTCAAATCCTGCAAGTACGCTTCCCTCGCCAATAGTAAATTCAAACGGCTCTTTCTCCTCGTACGTGGAGCTAAACACCGCCCCATCCTCTAGAGTTCCCTGATAATGAACCCTTACCATATCTCCTTGCTTTGCCTGAACCATGGGTTTCACCTTTTCGTCAGCGTAAATAAAGTTGAGAGGGACAATCGAGTTTCCGCCCCGTCAGCTTAATTCATAGTCAGTTTACACATTCGATTCCGCCTTCACAGAGCGCATCTTCAATCTTGCAGCAATGAGGTAACACGGATTGGAGAAGTAGTCCAGTTCCGCGTTTAGGGCGGCACACCCGGTAACGCCTCCGCGCAAGACATCCCTTCGACGGCTCAGGGCAAGCTCTTTCCTTGCCAGAGCCTGCCCCGGACTTGATCCGGGGACGAAAAATCCCTTTCTCCCGGGGCAAAAAATCCGACCAGAAACCTCGCAGGGCGTGGAGTTATCATAAGGTGAAATTCTCCTGCGTTCATAAGGTGAAATTCTTCTACGTTCATAGGGACGTATTTCATACACTCTCATTGATTACCACCCATAAAACCGGGGAGTAAATATGATTTTTTATGAGTGGTTCAACCCACTATAATGCCCGCGTACCGCGATATTCATTGTCATTGCCGGCGGGCACAAATCTTGTATAACCCATGGAGAACCCCTTTTAGCTTCATCCATGAGGATGCAACATCAAAATGATGGGTCTTCGGCATGATGAAGAATATCCAATGATAACTCAAGATGTTCGATTTTCCGTCCTGGTTCTCAACGACGAAGTTCGCTGCCACATTGTGAACCTGCTGAGGAAGAACGAACATTTTAGCGTCGGAATTGTATCCCTCGACGAACTCATAAATCCCTCGAAAAGAGTGTCAAACACGATAATCCTGATCGACTGCGAGGGTGTGATCGCATATGGTGTAACGGTCATATCCAAACTCAAAACAACCTGCCAAGAGTGCAAGCTTATTCTGCTGTGCAGCCAGCCTCACCGCAGTATGATCAAGCGCGTAATGGAACTTGGCGCCTACGGCTGCATAATTGAACCATACCGGGAATGGGAACTTTTGACCATGGTCAGACTGATTCTGAGCGGTCAGAAGATTGATAAGAAGATAAAGGCAAAAGCAGGCAGGGGGCAGGGAAAAAAACCTCAGGAGAAGTGATTTCCCCCCATCACGCCCCGCACAAAACCTCATATCAAAACAACCGCACCTGTAAAAGCGCGCCTTTTCGTTTTCGATAAAAAAATAACCACTTTGCGTCGTGCGAGCGCGTAACGGGCAGGCCGACCGCCGCCATTCTCGACGCTCTCCATTCCTGACCTGTCTATGATCACTGTCCATGACCAGAGACGGGGCTTTCGCAGGAGGCCTGGATTAACGGGCCTGCGTCTCCTCCCTCTTCAAAGGCAAAACGAGGGAGCCCGTTTTCGATGAACAGGAAACGGACCGCACTATGAAGAACCAGCCAGGAGCAGAAAGAACCGGGGCGATTCAAATTCTGAAGAAGAACCGATCAGGTGACCGCACGAAGATCAGGAGGAGATAGAGTCAAACCTGGCAAACTTATCTGAGTAAGCGGCGCAAAAGTTTACCAGTTGGCGTCCTCGGCAGCTTATCCATGTATTGCACAATGCGAGGGAGCTTGTAAACGGCTATGTGGTCCCTGAGAAAGTTATTGATTTGCTCGGTCAACTGATCGGAACCGGTAAATCCTGGTTTTAACTCGACGACCGCCTTGACTATTTGCCCTTTCTCAGGGTCGGGGATACCGACTATGCCTACATCCGCTATCGCCGGATGCTTCGCCATCGCTTCCTCAATCTCGGATGGGGCGATCCGGTAACCGGAACTCTTGATCATGTCATCTTCGCGAGCGACGAAGAAGATGTTGCTATCCTCGGCCATGTAAACCGCGTCGCCCATTTTGTTCCAGCCGTCAACCACACCCGATTTCTGCGACTTGAGCAGCTTCTCGTTATTCTCGTAGGGCTTCCAGTAAAGGGTTCCTGAAGCGCCTTTGAGTATCATGCTGCCCACTTCACCTGATTTGCAGTTTTCGCCGGAGGCATTGACTACCCGAACTTCAACGCCGGGAAGGGCTCTTCCGATGGAGTTTGGGACGGGCTGGGGATTCATGCTGTTGGAAGTGACCAGATGGAGCATTTCCGTTCCTCCGAGTCCCTCCCAGATAGGCTTGCCGGTAAGTTCGGTCCAGCCCGTAAGTGTTTCGGCGCCAAGCGCGTCGCCCCCCGAGGTGTAGAGCCGCACCGAACTGACATCAAAGCTCTTGAATCCCGGGAATTTAAGAAGCGCGCGGTATGCGGTCGGGAGCCCGGTCAGCACTGTTATCTTGTGCTTGCCGATCAGGTCCATCATGTCGGGTGGGGTAAACCTGGGAAGAAGAGAGATGGCTGCCCCGCCTTCGAACGGGATGAGAGTGAAAGTCCCGAAACCTGCCGCAAAAGATACGGGCGCCGCTCCCCCCAGCACGTCTCCAGCCTTGAGTTGATACACGTACCGATTGACGATCCGGGTCTCGATAACGGTGGGACGGACGAAATGAATACAGCCCTTCGGCATTCCCGTGGTTCCCGATGTGTAGAGTATTACACCGATATCGTAGGCACCCAGCATGGTGGCTTCCAGATTCGGCGACCCTTTGGCAAGCATTTCTTCGTAGACCAGGTTGCCGGCGGCCTTGACCTCCTCCGGAGCACCCCCGATTACGATAACTTTAGTACCGTGCTGAAAGCTTGGCTTTGCCGCCTCGACCTGCTCCATTAGCGGAGCATTCACGACGAAGTACTTCATTTCGGCATTGTTGACTACAAAGGCGACCTCTTCGCGGGACCACAAAGGGGATGTAGGGACAGGAATAGCCCCGATTTTTTCAATGGCGAAGATGGTGACCAGGGACGCAGGGGCGTTTACCAGCCTAATGCCTACCCTGTCCTGAGGCTCCACTCCAGCGTCTTTGAGAGCGTTGCCGAACTGGTTGACCATTTTCTGGAGCTGCGCGTACGTAATCTCCTTATCCATGAATTTGACCGCAGCATTGCCTCCCCCTCCCTCCCTGATGTGCCGGTCAAGCAGAAAGTCGGCCAGATTCAGTTTGTCAGGGGTGCTCGCAAATTCTCCAGGTGTGAGGTATTCCGGCCAGGTTTCTTTCCCCGGCAGGTAGTTTTGTGGTATTTTACTCATGCTTACTCCTTCCTTCGATCAGTGAATCACATAATAACCAGTTACAATGCTGCAAACAAACCGCATAAGGAGGGGCAATAACCGTGCCAAATCCTCCACCGCAGGATCCTCGCCTCAGACCCAAAACTGCGTCGTATCGCCGGCCTGGCACGGTTCGTGTTAAGCAGCCACGAGATCCTTGGATTGTTTCCAACAAGCTAACTCACGGGAGCCACTGATGCAAGAGCACTCCCCGGAGACGGGAATCGACCTCACGATAACGGTGCGCTTCGGGGATACCGACCCCTATGGGGTCGTTTACTTCGCATCTTATTTTCGATACTGCCATCAAGGGATTGAGGAGTTCTTTAGCCACTACGGACTGCCTCCTCACGAAGTCTTGAAAAACCAGGCCGAAGGGTTCGGGTTGCCGATTGTTTCAGCGGCCTGCGACTTTTTCAAACCGATCAGGTATGGCGAGAAGTTGCGCCTGACGGTGTCGCTTGCCGGGATCGGGGAAAAATCGCTTAGCTTCGATTTCAGATTTTACCGCCCGGGAGAGCAGGCGCTTGTCGCCAGGGGTACTGCGACTATGGTGGCAATAGGGGCGGACTGGCGGTCCAGGAGTATTCCTGAGCGAATCCGTATGGCGGTTTCAAAAAAGGGCTCTTGAGGGGGGCTCGTGGATGCACACCAGGGGAAGCTTCTTGTTGCCTGACATAGGCAATGCCTATCAATGAAATAGGCGAAATTTTATGGGTCTTCCGGCGAACGCGTACCTGAGTAGTCTTTGAAAATAAAAAATGGACATGGCAAGGTGCGTCCGTGTTGTTTGACGCCAATCGAACACTACGGAGGAGCCACAAGCCATGTCCAC
>Ga0187864_10002191_pt1 | contig 17238 bp, 16 predicted proteins | sample June2016WEW_11_4_FD_132985 | JGI IMG/M metagenome (GOLD analysis project Ga0187864, IMG submission 132985) | Peatland microbial communities from SPRUCE experiment site at the Marcell Experimental Forest, Minnesota, USA - June2016WEW_11_40 | ecosystem: Environmental > Terrestrial > Soil >...
TCCCAAACCCCAGCAGCCGCCGACGGCAGCCTGGATAAATCCGCCTGTTTTGACGACGGCGAGTCAGGAAAATGCTCACTAATTAACGCCGCCGGGTGTCTCAAAATCGTTGACAAGTTCCGTCGTGAGCAATTTGGCAAGGGGAAACTGTATCTGCGACCGAAAAGCGGAGTGATTCCGTACCGGTTTGGGCTGCGCGAGCTCAGTCGAAGAGGTAGTCCCCCCTATCGCTTGACGGATTATGCCAGGATCACGGGCAAAGCGGAAGTTATGAAATGGCGTGGGCACATCTGACACGCCTTTCTTAATCCGACAGCAAGACGTGCAAGGTCAACTATCACAGGTAGACCGTAGCCGATTCGCTTCCCCTTGCGAGAAGACCAACAGTCCTCGTCCTCATCATCAATCTGTTTTCCATTGTGACCATGCACCACATGATCGACTCGGCGTGTGGGATCAGCGCACGTCTTTAGTTTGCTCAGCGGCCACACATCTTCGCAAATTCACGGGTGCATATCTTGCACTCAGTCTCGTCGTGCTGTTCCCACTGGACTCGTCCAGAGTGAGCGCTCTCAGACCACCAAGTCTTGGCCACATCGCTGCCACACCGGAACCAGAGCTTTTCTGGCTTATGCTTGCGGTTCCAATCAAAAAAGTTCCTGATCGGATGGTTACCGTCGTAGTTGTTCTCCCATTTGTAGCGTATCTGCATGTCGATCATGACCTCAGCCAGTGCCATAAGCTCTGCGTCAGGGACAGTGTCAGCAGGGCCAACGCTAAACAACTCTCGATAATACCCTTCAGCATCGTGCCACTCATCGTGCTCCGGTTTCTGGTTCAGTCGGCGACCAAGGCGCTCCGACCATAGATTGGAGACGCCTACGCCGGAATCCCCATGCTCAGCCTGAGTGTAAGCGTTGGCTTGGACTGCTCTAATCGTATGATGGACTTTCGGTTTGACCAAGACCCTGCCGTCATCACCCTCATCCTCAACTTCCCAGTCAATAAACTGGCTCTCGGCCTCGTCCTCAGTCCTGTATACAAGTCTTGCTGTTACCCTTCGGCCGTCGTTCAAGAGCCCCCAATGGTGGGGGTGATTGGACGCAATCTTCCACCCCCATGGTTGATCTTGGTTGGTGTCTTGCTTTTGGTCGCTGTCGTCGTTTTCGTCGCCGCAGGCGACAACGTCGTGAGCGACAGCGAACGACGACACTTCCTCACTACCTTCCTTACTAACCGTGACGCTAGTCACGGAAGGGTCAAATTGGGTAGGGTCCAGAGACGAAGACGCAGTCGCAGTCTCTATTGGTAGGGTAGTGTCTGATTTTGCAACATTGACCTTTCGGCATTTTGCAACACCGACCTTTAGACTATTTCCAGAAAGGCACCTTTCGGCATTTTGCAACTCTGCTATCTTTGGAACGTTGAGGTTATAGGCGACGGTGTAGTGTCCCCACTTGCCTGTGAAGTGGGTTCTACCCTTGTTGCAATTCGCTATCTTGCAAACATGGCTACTGGACTCCACCAATAAACCGAGGGAAACGAGTTCAGCAGTATTACGATAGACGGTGTCACGGGACACACCCGCACGCTTAGCGGCGGCGTCTTTGGCACAGAAGATGTTGGTCCCGTCTTTGTTGGCGAACGAAGCCCAAGCCTCCAGCACACGCTTGTGCTTGCCGGAGATGCCCTTGGTCTTCTTGATTACATCCACAATCTTAAAGCTCATTACTTCGCCTCAACCGGAGTCGGTGTCTGTTGCTTCTTCCGACCCTGCCGCCTTGGCTTGAGCCCTACCGAACGGGCGGCTTGGGATACCGTCGATTGGGAGCATTGGTAGATTTCTGCCACTTGCTTGAACGTCAATTCTGGGTGCGCTGCGACGTACAGCCCGACTTCCTGCTGAAAATTCCTCAGCGATTGCCTTCGAGTGTTTCTTACTTCTTCGAGCGTTGTTGCCATGTGAAACTGATCTCCTGACCGTGAAATCCTGGGAGGCTGCGATTTGCATCCCTCTGCTTAGTACTGTGTAGCAAGGAAATTCGCAGAAACTCGCGATTTATTGATCGGAGGGTCAGTTTTTCCGTTTCTATTGGGAAAACGGGTGGTGGAACGAATTACGGGTAAAGTGATGGTCACTGATCCCAAACCGTTCGACCGGCCAAATTGACAATTGGTTTCGGGTGGCTGCTATTGATGCTTTTGGGCCTTTCGACAAAAACACCAAAGGTGGGAAACGGGTTCCACCCGTGCAAACCATGCGGCAGCATGGGCTCACAATAGAGGCGTGTGTTAAGCCGCCAGCGGTTTTCTGGGATCGTGCCCTTGGGGAACCCAGCATGGGATACGATTTTCGGGTTCTGCCCTCTTTTCGATCCTGATGCTATCGCTCAAGCCCGGTTAATCCTGGGCGGTTGCATGGTTCGTGCCAGCCCCGGCATCGTCTGAAGTTGCCGTTTTGCGTTATGGTCGAAGATCGTCAATGCCGAAGTGGTCAATACCGGCACCCCCTAGACGTTGCCCACCGTGGACACCAGCACCGGGCACTTCGCGGTCGAGGCATCAGCGAGCCCCCGAGCAGCCCCGTCCAAAAACCCCTTCGGAATCTCCAGCCACCCGCTTCGGATTATCAACAACTTAGCTTGATGCCTTTCGGCGTTACAAATAACGACCGTTTTCTAGCTAAAATGTCTCCCCGCTCTGTATATTATAAAGTGTACGTCGCCATCTACGCCCGCATCTCGACCGACAAGCAGGACAACCTCAATCAACTCGACCAACTACGAGCTTTCGCCTGCACGCAGGGCTGGCATATCAAGCGCGAATACGTCGATGTCGCCAGCGGCAAGAATGGCGACCGGGAGCAGTTCAAAGCTCTGTTCGCCGCCGCGTCACGCCGGGAGTTCGAACTTGTCTTGTTTTGGTCGCTGGACAGGTTTAGCCGCGAAGGTGTGTTCGAGACTCTCCAATATCTGCAACGGCTGACAGCCTTCGGGGTCGGCTACCGCAGCTTTACGGAGCAGTACCTCGACTCCTGCGGCATGTTTCGTGACGCCGTCATCAGCATCCTCGCCGTTATTGCCAAGCAGGAACGGGTGAGGTTGTCGGAAAGGACGCTGGCGGGGCTGGCACGGGCCCGAGCCCAAGGTCGCATTGGCGGCAGACCTCGTGTCCCGTGCGACCACCGCAAGGTGTTGAACCTCCATGCTGCCGGATGCAGTCTGGGCGAGATCGCCAAGAGGCTGAAGCTGACCAAGACCACGGTGTACCGGATCGTCGCCGGGGCGTGTGCATGAGCAAGCGCAAGCAGGAAGGCTCTCAATGAGCCGATACCGCCAATTGAGTGCCGAGGAAAGGGCAGCTATCAAGCTTGCCGCACGCCAGCGTGTCGAAGCCGTGTGGTCATGCTTGGGTGTTCTGCGTCCCGATCTGAGGGGGCAGGCAAAGAAATCACTCGCCGAGAAGGTATTTGAACTGTCCCGTGGGGAGGATCGGAAACCGCCCCAGATTAAGATCACCCCGGCTCAGGTTGAAAGCATCTTTTGGCCGAACATGCAGTGCATTCACCCCCATTGCCCCATGCTGCTGTTCTCGAATCAGATCGCAGACGAACTCAATGAGTTTTTCAAGCAAGAAGATTGAAACTTGACCGTGGACGATGCCTACCACCGGGCAGTGTCCCAGTGGCACCGAGTCAAGTTGGAAACGATGGCACCGGCGCTACGGGATTACGCCACCCGGCAGACAGCACGGATCAACGAAGCCTACCAGATGCTCAAGTCCACGACGGTGCAGAACCGCAGCAGCAGCGAATAACAGGTCAAACCCATGTGGATCGGCGGTGAACCGCTCAAAACGATTGTGGTGGAGCCGCTGGAGCTTTCCGCACCGATCTTGCCGCCTGAGCCCGAGCCGCTGCGGGATGCCCGAGTCCCCCGAGAGGAACCGCCGCGTAACTTGCGATAAGGCGATTTTCCAACAGTTACACCGCTAAGACGGGCGCAAACGGGATAATTTCCGAATGGCCGACTACACGGGAGTTGGCTGCTGGATCGCGACCGGCGTAACATGTACTCACCCCGGCTCGACGGGAAGAAGCTCCATAGTCCATGGTCGGCATCATGTTCAGAGTGGCTTTTGGGGACTATTGAAGCAAGTCTGCTAAGGTCAGCGCGACAACCTGAGTTGCCTTCCGGAGATCTCCGAGTTCGAGCTTTTCGTCGGCCCGATGGCCATTCGCCTCAAGCAGCGAATGAGGTCCTGCTCCATAGAGGACGGCAGGGATACCCGCAGCACTGTAATGACGGGCATCTGTATAGATTGGGACGCCGTTTACCGGGATTTCCTCACCGATCACCGCGCGTCCATGCCGCTGAATGATGCTGACAAGCTTCTCCTGGCCCGCTTGTGGCGTAAACGGTCGGGCTAGCAGAATGCGCCGAATGTTTACCTTTATGTCGCTGAGTGATGAGCAGACTTGCTCGATGTGCGCAACGAGATCACGCTCGACCTGCTCGGGCAACTCCTCGGGAATGATACGGCGGTCGATACGCAGCGTGACCACATCGGGAACAACATTCGTGTTGATGCCGCCGCTGATAAGGCCCACGACCAGGGTCGGATGATCGATTCCGGCAATGTTCGAGTGAGTCTGCTTGTATGTTTCGCGCAACCTGTAAAGCGAGGTCAACAACCTCGTGGCTGCTTCCAGTGCGTCAACGCCGGTGTCCGGCCTCGCCGCATGCGCAGACCGCCCCTTTATGCGCACTTCCAGATGCAGGCAGCCGTTATGCGCAACCACGACGTTGTACGCAAAGCCAGCGCTGATTACGTAGTCTGGCTTCGTGAGCTTCTGCTCCAGAAGCCAGCCGGGCCCGATCTGACCGCCGGCTTCTTCATCGTAGGTGAAATGCAGCTCGACCGTCCCGCGCAGCGGCAATCCGCTCGCTTCCAATGCCTTCAGCGCGAAAGCATAGGTGGCGAAGTCGGACTTCGACACGGCAACACCCCGGCCATACATGGTTCCGTTCTTGATTTCGCCGCCGTAGGGATCTGTCGTCCAGCCTTCACCTGGCGGCACAACGTCTCCATGCGCATTCAGGGCAACAATCGGTCCCGGCCCGAATCGCCGGCGCACTATGAGGTTGGTCGCGCTGATCATTCCATTCGCGCGCACCACTTCGGCCGGAACAGGATGGCGTTCGACCGTAAACCCGAGCTGCTCCAGCAGATCGGCGGCTCGCGTGGCGTGAGGGGTGCAGTCGCCCGGAGGGTTATCCGATGGAACTTTGACGAGTTCGACCAGGAACTGGACCTGGGCGGCATGGTTCTGGTCGATGTATTCCAGGATGTGTTTCTGGCATTCGACGATCATGCAGTTCTCCCCTGCTTAAAGTTCTTGATGAAGGAAAGCAGCACACGGGCGCCAACTTCGGCATCTTCGACCTTGATGGCCTCCTCCGGACTGTGGCTGATTCCCCCGGCACAGCGAACGAAGATCATGCCGATATCCGTGATGGCCGCGACAGCCATGCCGTCATGCCCCGCGCCGCTCGCGAGATGGCAGCGAGTTATGCCCTCGGCCTCGATCGCCCGGTCGATCTGCGCCATCACCCAGGGGGAACATGGAGCGGCCACCGCTTCGTGAGACTTGTTGATCTTGATCGCCACGTCACGACGCTGAGCAATAGTGTTGATCTCCCGTGTGACGTCTTCTACCGCTCGCTGGCGTTGTGTGTCATTCGGCGCGCGGATATCGAGTGAGAACCGTACTTCACCAGGGATTACGTTAACCGCTCCAGGAAGGGCTTCGATGAAACCAACTGTGCCGACTAATCCGTCTTCGCTTCCGCAGCGGCACTCGGCTGCAAGGACGCATTCGGCTGCCGCAGCCAGTGCGTCTTGCCGACCCGCCATAGGCACCGTGCCAGCATGCCCGGCTTTGCCTTTGACCTCAATCTTGAAGCGAGTTGCGCCATTGATCGACGTGACGCATCCTACCGGCAGGTTCATCTTCTCCAGCACCGGCCCCTGCTCGATGTGGAGTTCCACGTAAGCCAGAATCTCACTTGGAGTTCTCGCCGCAGTTTGGATGGTTGTGGGATCAAGTCCGAACTCGCGCAAAGCATCTGCGACGGTCAAGCCCCTGGCATCTCGAGACTCGAGTAGGCCAGGTTCGAATGTCCCCGCAAATGCTCGACTGCCAAGCAGCGTCGCACCGAAGCGTACGCCTTCCTCGTCGGAAAAGCCCACTACCTCGATCGCGAAGGGAAGCCGAATGCCCTCTCGATGCAGTTCCTCGACGCAGGCAATCGCCGTGAGCACTCCGAGCATGCCGTCGTACTTCCCCGCGTCCCTGACGGTGTCAAGATGCGAGCCGATCACGAGTGCCGGCAAACCGGGGCGGGTTCCTTCGTAGCGCCCGATCAGATTTCCGATTGCATCGATTCGCGTTGCCATTCCCGCCTGGTTCATCCACGAGCGAACAATCTCAGTGGCGCGCTTCTGCTCGGGGGTGAGAAACAGACGCGTCAACTTGCCAGGCTCCGCAGTGATAGCGGCGAGTTCTTCAATGCGCAAACAGATGGTTGGGCCCATTGGCATCGTTTGCATATCGCCTCCTTTGCTGATGCGAGATTGGCGGCTGCTCTGAAAACTGGTGCGGCCCATCGACCGCTCAGGATCACGAGAACGGGCGTGCTGAGACGCCTCTGCTGTGCGCCGCATGGCGTGCAACGTGCGGGCACGCCATGCGAACACATTGTAGATCGAAGGAGCACCTAATCCTTGGACAAGATGCTCTGGCCAGGACGAGAGGTCGCCTCAGCGCGCCAACCCCGCCGCCGCAACCGTCGGTTTCTGTTGAACCGTCAGCGCAACCACGGCGGAAGCAACGATTGCGATAATCAGGAATATAAACGCGCCATTGAAGGAGCCTTTTGCCTGATCGATTAGATAGCCCATGACAAATGGGGAAATAAAGCCGGCGACCTGCCCGCCAAAGTTGACGGTAGCTGAGCCCGATCCCATGATGTGAGCCGGAACGGCATCAATAACAAGGCCCCAAAAGGCGGCAAAAGCGATGAACATGAAGAACGCGGAAATACTCTGATAAACAACCGCCATTTGCGCCGATTCGACACTGTATGTCATGTACAGCAGGAATCCGGCGATCAGCGCATTGGGGATGAATACCCACTTGCGCTGTCCCTTGAGCCGATCCGAGAGATACCCGCCAACCAGCATGCCGACCGTGCCCACAAAAAACGGGATCGATCCGTTAATGCCAGTCTGTAACAGCGTGAACTGTCTAATCTTCATCAGGTAAGAAGGCAGCCAGGAGACGAATCCCCAAAACGTGATATCGAAGAGGAACCAGATCAAGACCATCTGCCACAAAATGGGGGTCTTGAGGAGCTCTTTGAATGTGATACCCGGGCTGGCAATGGCGCCCTTTGCTGTCGAGGCCACCGATTCGGCCGGCAACTCACTGAGTTCCTGGCTACTCATGTGCGGGTGCTCGGAAGGTTTGTCTCTGACATAAAACCAGATCGCCAGAGCCATCAAAAAACCGGGAAAGCCGAGCGTGATGAAAACCGAACGCCAACCGTAGGCGGCGATGATGCCGGCAGCAACCAGCGAGGCAATCGCCGGTCCGAGCGTATTCACCGAAGACTGAATGGCCGTAGCCGTAGCTCTCTGCTTCGGAGGGAAGTATGTCGCGATCGTCTTCCAGGAAGCGCCCGGAAAACATGCTTCACCCAATCCAAATACGCAGCGGCACAGAAGCATGATCGGGTAAGAACCCATAAGTCCGGTCAGGCTGGTGAAGATCGACCACCAGGTAATGGCCACAGCCATCACCTTGCGCGAACCGAACTTGTCGGCCAGCATGCCGCCGGGAATTTGGAACAACGCGTAACCGGCGAAAAACGCACTCAGTATGCCGCCCTGCATAGTCGCGTTGATATGTAGGTCTCTACCGATAAAGGGCAGCGCAACGCTCATAACCATACGGTCAAGGAACGAAAACAGCCAGCCCATCCAGAGGATAGCAAGGATAGAGTACCGCAGCTTCCACTTGAAACCACCACTTGTGTCACTGCTCACAAAACCTCCTTCTACCTTCAAAGCTTTCGTATTCCTGGGCCCTGGAACCCGTGCCTGCAAATTTTTCAACCGTCGATGAGCGGTGCTTAGCTGCCACCTCCAGCCTGAGCGCGCTTGCCAGATTTTCGCAGCACGTTTCCGGCAAGTTTCTTCACATAATCTCCAGATTGGACTACTGGGATGCCGTTGATGAAAACGTACTCAATTCCCAGTGGGTATTGGATGGGATCGACAAACGTACCTTTATCAATCACCGTCTCGGGATTGAATACAACAATGTCGGCATAGTGGCCCTTCTTCAGGAGCCCCCTGCGTTCGAACCCGAACACCTCCGCAGGTTTCGATGTCATCTTCTTAACCGCTTCTTCCAGTGTTAACGCCTTCTCGTCGCGCACATACTTTCCCAAAACCCTAGGGAAGGCGCCGTAAACTCTCGGATGAGGCTTACCGCCTAGCAGACCGTCCGTACATACGTTCTGCTCCGGCCTGGTCATGAAGCGGATGATGTGTTCTTCCAGTCCATAGAAGTCCACCATCCCGACGGCATTCTGCTCCTCGTGGAGTAGGTCGAAGGTCGCGTTGTACGGGTCCTTACCTCGGATTTTGCCGATCTCAATCAGGTTCTTCCCAATCAGATCCTCATTAGCCTTATTCTTAACGCTGGTAACGAAGATCTGGTCCAAGCCGGCGAAGTCAATGAAGTTATCCCACCCTGGTATCCCTTGCTCGATGTCGCGAATCATCTTCTTGCGGAGTTCCGCATCTTCCAGCCGCTTCAGCAGATTATCGGTCCCTCCATCATGTACCCACGGCGGCAGAATTACGCCCAACATCGTGCTGCCCGCCACATATGGATATTGATCGAGCGAGACTCGTATCCCTTCCGCTTTGGCTTTATCGATCAATGCGAGCATCCGGTCGACATAGCCCCAGTTCTTGCGGCCGCAGATCTTGAAGTGCGAGAAGTGTACCTTCACGCCCGACTTGCGGCCAATGTCAAGCACCTCTCCCATAGATTCCAGAATTGTGTCCGCCTCGCTACGCTGGTGGACAACAAAAGCGCCATCGAATTCGGCCACGACTTTGCACAACTCGACCAATTCGTCGGCATGAGCGTACGCGCAAGGCATGTAAATGAGGCCGGAGGATAGGCCATAGGCACCTGCTTCCATTTCCCGCCGGGTGATGGCCCGCATTTGCTCCAACTCGCCCGCAGTAGGCTGGCGATTATCGAGGCCCATGGCTTCCATGCGAATGTTGCCGTGTGGAACCAAGTATGCCTCGTTCAAACCAACGCCGCTCTTCTGCAGGAGTCGTAGATAACCCTCAGTGGAGCCGTAGCCCCAATCAATCCGGTCGCTATCGCCTTCCAGTCCGGCGAGGTTCTTTCGCCATGGCGACACATACTTCTGCGGAAGCGGCGCCATGGAAATCCCATCCTGACCGAGCAACTCAGTCGTAATCCCCTGGCGGATTTTCGGCTCGACATATGGATTTACCAGAACTTGCAGGTCGGAATGGCTGTGCGTGTCGATAAACCCAGGCGAGACCACCATGCCAGCGGCATCGATCACCTGGTCGAATCCAGAGCCTTCGACCCGGCCAACGGCTGTAATCAATGCGTCTTCGACCGCAACGTTTCCCGCGTATCGCGCACTGCCGCTTCCATCGACAATCGTGCCGTTCTTCACGAGAATCTTCATAACTCACCCTGCCTTTCCGAAAACTGATTTCAGTATTCCGTAGTAACCGGCGGTTGCTTTCAATAATTGATCGACTTCGATGTACTCATCGATTGTATGAGCCAAGTTCTCCCTCGAAGGACCAAAGCCGATCGTTTTGATTCCGGCCTCGCCGGCGTAGTGACTGCCATTGGTGCAGAAGGAGTACTGAGTGATCTGAGGGTTCAGCCCCGCTTCGCACAGACCGGAGTAGGCCGCCTGCACAAACTCATCCTGATCGTCATACAGCCATCCCGGGAAGAAGCGTTCACCTTCAATGCAGGCGCCCGTGTAGCACTTCTCCGAACCGGTCGCAAATGACACATCGGCGACGAACTCTGGATCATCTTTCTGCATTGTTTCGATCAACGCACGTATCGGCTGCAAGACTGTGTCGCGTGTTTCGCCGATCAGCAATCTTCTGTCGTAGGTTGCACGGCAATAATCCGGCACCACCGAAGCGCCGGGATACGGGGAGGACTTGATGTCCGTGAGTTCCAGAATGCCTCTGCCTAGAATCTCGTGGCTTGGCGTAACAATCTCGCGGATTCTGCTGATCAGGCCAGCCATTTTGTAAACGGCGTTGACGCCTGCCTCGGGGTTTGCCGAGTGCGCTGGTTTGCCGAAGGTTTCGACCACGACCTCTGCCCTGCCACGCTGGCCACGCTTCAGGTTGAGCTCTGAGGCCTCGCCAATTACAACGTAGTCAGGATTGATGCGACGGCTGATCAAACGCGCAGCAATGCCCTCGAAACACTCTTCATGTACCACTCCAGCGACGTATATGCTTCCTGGAAAACGCTTGTGGGTGTCGCTGCCGAAGAAACTCGCAGCGGCAATCATGGCACTCACGGCACCCTTCATGTCGGAAGCGCCGCGGCCGTAGATCTTTTCGTCCAGCAGCTCACCACCGAATGGATCATGCTTCCACCTGGAAGGATCGGGCACCGGTACTGTGTCGATATGACCGTCAAAGAGAATTGACTTACCCGGGCGATTCCCATTGAGCTGACCGACGACATTTCCATAGGCATCGACAAACGCGTCGTCGTATCCGAGTTCACGGAACGCTTGTTCTATCCTTCGCACGACGGCATCTTCACTGCCCGAGTAGCTCTGTCTTTGAATCAACTCCTGGCACAATGCGATTACCGCTTCTTCCCGTTGCGTATTCAACATGCTCCAAGGTCCTCCCTTTTCCGGAGTTGATACTCAATCCCTCTCTGCCGACGTAGTTGCTATGACATACGCTGTCGGATAAGGTTATCGCAATGCGCATATCTTCTTGTTATATGGTTCGACCTTTGCGTATTGCTCGTCCCAGAAAGCCTGGTCTCGCATGGAATCAAGGAATGCCTTGGAGTAGCCGAACTTCAACCAGTCGTTTTCCTTCTGCTGGAACAGCCTCTCCTTGACGGAAGCCGTGCGGAAGTCGTAGACATGATCATCTTTGGCGTTCACAAAGATATCGTTGGCCCAGCGGTCGAGGACGAACGGGGCCATTTCCAGGTAACGGTGATTCATCTCATCCAGAACCGATTGATAGCGGTCGAAGCCGTCGGTCGCCATCGTCACCACGTTGTCGCCCGGACCCAGGCGCAGGAACTTAGCGAGTTTAATGGCGCCGAGGACATTGCAAATGCCCGATGGTCCGAAGCAATCACGCAGGCCAAGCGCGAAGTCGCGAGCGACCCCCAGCTTGCTCAGCGAGTCCACGCCGTCCCGAAAAAGCTTCAAGCCTTGTATGGTCTCCTCGTCTTTGATGAGGATGACAAAATCGGTCGTCAAGACGTTGTGAATCAAGGTGCACATCTTGTCTCCGATTCCCTCGATTCGGTGCTGACCGCGGCCGCCGTTGGCCAGGGTTGAGCACTCGTAGGGCTCCAGCGCCGCAATCTTCACCTCCGGAAACACGCTTTTGATCTGGTCGCCGGCGGCGATTGTGCCCGCGGATCCTGGCGCGGACGTGAAGCCGGCGATCCGTCCATTGCCGATCCCTTGCACCGCTTCGATCGCGCTGCATCCGGTGACATGGCGATGGAAACGATAGTTAGGAAACAGTTCAAATTGAGCTAATGCCTTGTTCTTCGGGTTCTTCATCAACTCGTGAGTTCGTTCCAGAGTGCGAATCACGTCTGATTCGGAGCCCGGCGTAAGATCCAACTCTCCGCCGTATTTGCGGATACGCTCGTAGCGTTCCTTACTCATGTTATCGGGCATGATCACGACCGCCCGGAAGCCGAGAAGCTTGGCGATATAGGCGGTTCCGATGCCGAAGTTCCCGGTGGAAGGCCCGAGAATCGTATGCTGGCCAGGGATGATCTCTCCGTCCACCAATCCTTCGATCAGGGTGCAATATGCCGGACCGACTTTATGGGATCCGGAGGGAAAGCCGCAGCCTAACAGCACCACTACATTGGCATTAATTCCAGTCAGTGCCGGCGGCAGAACTACTTTGCGCACTCGGTTGGCCCCGTCCTTCCATGTGATATTGAACAAGTTGATAGGATCGAGTTCGTTTTCTCCTAAAGCCTTCAACGCCCGCGCTCTTACCTGGGAATCAACTAAGCCAGGATCCAGCATTTCGTCGTAATTGGGGCCGAATGGAATTTTCGCCATGTAGTATCCCCCTCCTCCTTGAGCGCCAGTTCTTATTCTACGTGAAACGATTTCAAGCGCAACACCCGGTCATTGCCTTCCGCACCTCCGCCATATCAGGCTCAATGGAAATGGGCTGGCCGGCCGCGCGAATGGCGCTTTGAATGTCCTTAAGGCCATTGCCGGTAACGATGATAACTACGCTGTCTCCGGTATGAATAATGCCGGCAGCTATCGCCTGTTTTACCCCCGCCACCCCCGCTACGCCTGCGGGTTCGCCGAACACACCAGCCTTGCGGGCCAGGGTCTTTATGGATTCGAGGATTTCCTTGTCCGATACCGCTACAAAGGCGCCGCCGGATTCGGTCACCGCGGTCATTCCTTTGCGGAAATTTCGCGGATGCCCGACCGCGATGGAATCTGCCACGGTGTTAGCATCAGTGGGTTTCAAGCAGCCGTCCCCCTGCCATGCCGCTACAAACGGTTTGCATCCCTCTGCCTGCACGCCCAGGACCTTCGGTAGCGCGGGCATAAATCCAAGCCGATGCATTTCCCGCAAACCCTTCCAAACCCCTCCAATGGTGCAGCCGTCTCCCACGGAAACCACCACCCAATCGGGGAAGCTGCCCGGCGTGATGCTTCTGAACTGTTCGGCTAACTCCAGCGATACAGTTTTCTTACCTTCAATCAGATATGGGTTTATGGCGCAATTGCGGTTGTACCAGCCGAACTCAGCGCTGGCTTGCATGCACAGTTCCCAAGCTTGATCGTAGGTTCCCCGCACAGAAAATACGCGCGCGCCGAAGACCAGCAACTGGGCGACCTTCGCCTCCGGTGCCCGCTCGGGAACGAAAATCGTCGCCCGGATGCCCGCCGCCGCCGAAAACCCCGCTAACGATGAGGCCGCATTGCCGGTGGAAGCGCAGGTGATCTGTGAGGTTCTCTTCTCTAGCGCCTTGACCACTCCGACGGCACTGGCGCGATCCTTGAAAGATGCGGTGGGATTTCGGCCTTCATCTTTTACCCAACAGGCAGCGATTCCCAGCTCCTTCGCCAGTTCGGGAGCGGCATACAGGGGCGTCCATCCAACCCGTAGATGAGGAATTAGCTTCGGTTGGCAGATTGGCAGCAGCGGAAGGTACCGCCACATCGAATCTTCACGGATCCCGGATATGGTGGAAGGATTCAGCTCCTTCTCTATCGCATCGTAGTCATACAGCACATCCAAGATGCCGTCATGATACCCGCAGGGTTCACAGTAGAACTCAGCTTGGTCAGGACTGTATTTGCGGCCGCAATGGATACACCGAAGACCGGCAACGTGGGTCATCATCACTCTCCCTGTGCAACATGAAAACGCGAGCTTTTCGGCAAACCAGCGAGCTTGCAGAGTTCTCAGTTGCGCGGCTCGAAGCAGCCCACGGCTGACACGCTTAGGCGCCACGCCTACAACGGGTTATCCAGACAAGCAAAGTAAACTTCTCCGGAATCGATTGACCGCATGGCTCTGTCGCTGCACAGATATACTATTACAAAGGCTGTATGCGTGGAAGCATGCCGACATTCCGGACGACTGTCGCACGCCCTGCACGATGTTCTTGACGTATTGTTTGAATGCTAAGTCCAGTAGGAGCGCGCGTGGTGTAGAACAGGCTGAATTCAACGGGAACGTTGATTCAGATAACAACCACGGCGACACCGGGATGGCGGGATTGGTGGGCGCAGTGCGCCGTAAGCTCTTCCGGTAGGGTCTTGGCCGGAGTTGATTTAGTTTTGGGTCGATGGCCCACAAGCCATTAGACGATCGGACCTGACTCCGGCAGGATGACGGTCTACTCGGAAACTGGCAGCGCGTAATTGTTGAGAACAGGCGTTCTCACTTGTTACGCCCAAAACGGGAATCCCGGCGTTTCCTGATTTTACATCGCCCCGCCCCAGCGCTCCCGATTCGTGCCCCGTTCGGCAGCCCCGACAATGCAAACCAGCTTGTGAACCGGGTGGTGCAAAAAGCCTTGTTCCAGAACCCCGAATTCATTGGCTTTTTTGCCCTGATTTTCGCAAACCGTGCTGGCCCATTGGCTACAGATTCCTGACCGTCGATGATACTAGTTTCTTGGGTATCCGCCTCCGGCGAGGGTTTATGATCTCGTCTTTATGTATAGCGGATGCTTGCCACCACCTGAGCCTGATCCGCTTTGCCTGAAGCCTTGTATTTCGAGTTCAAGTTGAACCAGCATAAACTGCCGAGATATTGCGACGTTGTCACCGTAAAGGACTTCTCCTGCTGAAGGTACGAGCATGTACGAATTCTGACCATCAGCGGACTCGAAGACATCCAGCCTGCGCCTTTCTGATGAACCCGGCTTGGTGTACTCAACGTTGAATACATTCGGCCCCTTTGAAAACAGCGGAGCCGTTGACGGTTGGAGACGCTCTTCCCATTCTTTGATTTGCCCAAGGTTCAGGGCGGTTCCATAGCGTTTAAGCACCTTGAGAGTCGGTGACCCGGCTGGAGCATCGATGATCTCCAAGTCTTCGCATTGCACGTGGATTGCCGATGCAGAAGACGAGGACAAGCCAGCAGGGGTAAACAGCGTAACAACCTCGTTTTTGATCTCAACTATTTCGGCTGCGCCCGGCCACTGACTGTCGTTGGCATTGACTACCTGCACCTTGGTTCGAAGGTACTGCTCCATCCTTTCCGCGTTTCTTTCTGCTTTCGTCGGTGCCTTTTTGGTATGGTCAGCGATTTGGCTCAGAGCTTGATTTGCACGTTCTCGTTGGACATTAGCTTCCCGCCGTTGCTCGTTCGCCTCATCCCGGAACTTGTTGGCTTCCCGTCGTTGCTCGTTCGCCTCGTCCCGGAACTTGTTAGCTTCCCGTCTTTGTTCGTTCGCTTCATCCCGGAACTGATTGGCCTCTTGGCGAAGCTTGTTCGCTTCTCCAGAATGAAGTAGTTCCAAAAAGCTATCGAGAGGCCGGGTGCCGCAGCTAAGGCACTGAGCAGCCACGGATGCACGTACATGAAGTCCTTGATGGGCGTGTAGGCTACAACCGCAAGAAAAAGCAAATCGATGCCTGCTACAATCACGAACACTTTTTTCATCCAGCCTCCTACGGCACGTCGGACATCAGAACCAGAAATATATCACCGCGATCTTTCAACAACGCACCCAATAAGACTTTCGGCACCAGCAGCCATGTCCGTCAACCGGAAGAGTGGTGATGACACTCCCAGCAACATGCAATGGCAAGCCACAGCGGCGCATCATACGCCGGATAGCGGGGGGGAGCGCCGCCGATGACTAGCGGAAACGGTGCAACACGGCACCGAACTGGCGCATGTGCTTGGCAAACTTAGCGTGGCGTCGGCCAAAATACACAAACACGCTGCCGTGGGTGGGACTGGAATTGTCTTTTTTGGCATTCCAGAACTTGGGGCGGTGGTCGGTAAAGCAGAGCACATAGTTGAACAACGGCTGGAACCATTTGGCGTCCGTACAGTGGGAGTTGATTAATAGAATTGCTTGGCTGACTTTTCCGGCTTCATAGTCTGCAATCAGCCGGGATGCAAACATCAGTCCAACATCCCCATAGGGCGGATTTAGCCGGATTCGACCTGACCATTCTTGCTTCAACCCGTCTTCGTCCCGAGTGAAATACCGCTTGGCTTTAATGACCCTATTCGCAATTGCGCACGACGCAGGGTCAAGATCAATCTCCCCAAGAATCTGTCGGGCTACATCAACATACTTTTTTGGCGTGTACCACTCATTCGAATCAGACGACACCATCGTAAGCGTTGAATGCTTAATCCCAAGCTGCCTCTGAGCTTCGGGAATCGTGAGCTTGCCTGCCTTGATTTCCGGCAGCAGGCTGGGGTCTTTGGCGGCTATTTTTTTGATTTCTGCGACGTAGCCGGAACTGACGCGCAGCGACATCGCAGCTTGGTCGCGTGCGCTCCCTTCACTTCTGTCAAAATTGACGGAAGTGTTTTTGCGCCTGCCCGGTGCGGTGCCCCCGTGGTTTTTTTGCCGCTGCTTAGCCTCGGCGATGAACAATGGCTCGGACTCGACGGCAATGACAGCCCGTTGGCTGGGCGTTAGGTGCCGCCTGTGAAGGTTCTGCGACATGACCCATTGGGCCGGAGAAATGCCGTTGGGCTTCCAACTTAGGGTCTTGACGGCAACCCCTGTTTTTTTGCAGGCGAGGGCTCGATTACGGCCGTCAAGCAGCTTGCCATCGAGCAATACGAGGGGATTCTGGAGCCCATGGGCTTTGATGTCGGCAGCAAGATCGGCTAGTTCCTCGTCTGGCAACAGGGGGAAAAGTTTTGCTGCGTCGTGCCAATGTTCCGGCTGTGTGTAGTCGGTCATCATTCGCCTTGCCGGGATAAGAGATTTTGGCATTGTCCGGAATCTATCCGAAGTTAGGGACGAGGCGAAAGTGACAATTGATGTTCAGAGCGGTGGTGCCGCAATTACAGCCAATGGGTCGGGCGGGAGGAATTGTTCGAGCGGGAACGGGGCGGCGATCCGGATTCCCGGGGGTGGGATGAGTGCGTGGCGGCGGTGTGCGGGGCGGTGTGTTATAGCCGTGGCGCAAGTGGGAAATCAACGCTCATCAGGAATTCTCTGGCGTGCGACGAATATCATTGCCACGGCCACTCCAAGTAGCTAATATTCGTTTAAGTGGGTATTTACTTAACGCCACCGAACGCAACAGGTTGTGGTTTGACCAGGGTTGCAAACGGGACCGGATCTACCTGCACAGCCTGCTGGGCCAAGCGATAGAAGAGTTTGCCGCGCGA
>Ga0187864_10002197_pt1 | contig 17199 bp, 16 predicted proteins | sample June2016WEW_11_4_FD_132985 | JGI IMG/M metagenome (GOLD analysis project Ga0187864, IMG submission 132985) | Peatland microbial communities from SPRUCE experiment site at the Marcell Experimental Forest, Minnesota, USA - June2016WEW_11_40 | ecosystem: Environmental > Terrestrial > Soil >...
ATGAAGACGACACTGGTCGCAATCCCTTCTATCTGAGGTCTGGTTTCCAATCAAACTCATCACCGCGCAAGGCGACGGCCTATGTGAGTCGCAATCCCTTCTATCTGAGGTCTGGTTTCCAATGAAACTGTAGGTGGAGGATCAGCGGTCGCATTATGTGTCGCAATCCCTTCTATCTGAGGTCTGGTTTCCAATATAACGCTTACCGTGATTGGTATTGGACCGAGGGTCGCAATCCCTTCTATCTGAGGTCTGGTTTCCAATAAAGGAGGTGAAATGAAATGAGGTGTTACAAAGTCGCAATCCCTTCTATCTGAGGTCTGGTTTCCAATCTATACTGATCACAGAATATGATCACGTTATGAAGGTCGCAATCCCTTCTATCTGAGGTCTGGTTTCCAATACCGAAAACCCGCTGCCCGGCCGGGAATGCCAGGTGTCGCAATCCCTTCTATCTGAGGTCTGGTTTCCAATAGAGCGTAGAAAAGGGAACAGTGCGGTGGACGTATGTCGCAATCCCTTCTATCTGAGGTCTGGTTTCCATTGGAAACCTGGGATGCCGATAAGACCGCCTGGATCGGTCGCAATCCCTTCTATCTGAGGTCTGGTTTCCAATGAAAAATCCTGTGGGAACTCGATGACAGTTTTTCGGTCGCAATCCCTTCTATCTGAGGTCTGGTTTCCAATAAAAACGCATACCCTTGTTATTGTCGAGACGCATCTGTCGCAATCCCTTCTATCTGAGGTCTGGTTTCCAATCTTTTACCCCCCTCAACACGGCAACGCTGCCGAAGGTCGCAATCCCTTCTATCTGAGGTCTGGTTTCCAATTATACGCGATGTCTGGGATGGTGGGGTGGCTCCGTCGCAATCCCTTCTATCTGAGGTCTGGTTTCCAATGGAGTACTTATCACAGCACGTACTGTAGATTTCGTCGCAATCCCTTCTATCTGAGGTCTGGTTTCCAATTAATAAAGATAGCCGAACGGCGAGGATATCTCGTCGCAATCCCTTCTATCTGAGGTCTGGTTTCCAATTCACCCGCGCCCCGGCGCTTCCGGGGCAAACAGGGTCGCAATCCCTTCTATCTGAGGTCTGGTTTCCAATGTTGCAAGCGTGATGATCGCGCATGGTTTTACGTCGCAATCCCTTCTATCTGAGGTCTGGTTTCCAATTATCGCTGCGATGAGGACTATCACGGAGTTAGGGCGTCGCAATCCCTTCTATCTGAGGTCTGGTTTCCAATCCCTTGTCGCAGAGCGGGACAGGCTGCGGGCGGCGTGTCGCAATCCCTTCTATCTGAGGTCTGGTTTCCAATTTATGTCGCGGAGAGGGTGAAGGTTGAATTGGGTCGCAATCCCTTCTATCTGAGGTCTGGTTTCCAATAGATGACGAGGCTGCTCAATGGGCGAGGAAGCTCGTGTCGCAATCCCTTCTATCTGAGGTCTGGTTTCCAATACCAAAAAGGAGAAAGACGATGATCGACCGATCAGAGGTCGCAATCCCTTCTATCTGAGGTCTGGTTTCCAATAGCACCATAGCAAAATGTCGATTGCTTTCGATACGTTTTGCGGCGGGGTGTGCAAACTCACGCCATGCCGATACGGAAGCAGTCGAACGCTTCAAGTGATCATATTCGGTTGTCAAAGAACCGACACAGCAGTGGGGGCAACACCCTAACATTACCCCTTTTTTGCCATCAGCGCAACTCATATTTGCCGAGCCCAAAACTCGTTCCTTTCCCGACGTGAAAGATCGCTCCGGCTTTGAGGATCGGAAGGAACCGGTCAATTGCCCCTGAGTACCTCACCTCCCCAACAACCCCTCCCATTTTCAGCCGTGTCTTTTGGCGAGACGAATAGCGCTCCCAGTCCCACCATTTGAGGTCATTTCTCGTGGTGACAACCCCCGTGGCTTCTCTTATGAGTTCTTTGTGGTCCCAAGGCGGCGTTGATTGATCGCAGTGAAAAGCGGCGAGGAGAAAGAGGCGCCTGAGGAGCGCTGTCGTCAAGACCTTGAAGGTGAGATCGGCCGTAAGGCTTCTTTGAAACATGATCCGCGCAGGGCTTTGAAAGACAAGGCTTGCGCTTGACATGATGCCATCTCCTCCCTTGTCGTCGTCCCAGGAGACGTCCAACCTCTTAGGGGTGTCCGGCTTAAGGACTTTCTCTTCGGCCTCGTAGATCTGCTCGTTGTTAATCTCGATCCGCTCCAGGCGATATCGGCCGCGTCCTCTCCCGATGCCCATTTTTCCCAGCTCTTCAAAGGCGTAGACGAAATAGGGCAGATAATCGTTTCCGCGCCCTATCAAAATAAGATTGAATGATAATGATTGCCCGGGTTCGTAGACCCTTGTTTGTTCAAGAGGAGGTTCGATGACGAAAGGATGCGGTGCCTTCTCGTGCGTGCCGGCCCGAAGCACTTCCGTCTGCCTGTCGGGGAAAGTTTCGAAAATGTAGGCGTATGGGCAACGCAATCGCAGGAGACAGGCGCCGCATTCGGTCCTCCTGAGGGCACAGACCACTTTCCGAAAAGCAGCGCCGAATCCACCCCGGAAAGCCGATCCCTTATATGCGGGCAGATGGATTTCGTCCTCGGCCTTCAGGGTGAACTCATAGGTTTGATAAGGTATGATCATCGGCTCTTTCACTATAGGAAGAGGTTGACCCCGTCCGGCACGCGGTCGCCGCACCCCAGGACCATTATTCTCGGCGCCGCCGGCAGCGGATATACGCGCACATCATCTTCCCTTTCATCGATAATGTCTTGCAGCCGCCTCTTCAATTCTACCAACTCCGGCCACGTTAGTCTACAATGAAATACCGAATACTGAACGTGGATGCCTTGCTGTTTCATGAGGGCGTACACGCGCGTGAGCCTTCTTTCGTCGGCTATGTCGTAGCACACAAGGTAATTGGCTTTCATCGGCCGCTGTCCTCCTCATAGACGCCCATCCCTATTTCCCGTATAAGCCGGAACAGGTCGTCGATCATTGCTTCGATCAACCGGTCTACCGTCTTCTTTCTCTTCTCAAATCGCTCGATGACGGCCTTCAGGCCCTCCTTCAGAATGATGGAGCCGTCCGTAGAGCGCCACGAGACGCCTGTGTAGTGGGCGGCGTTAAGAAACCTGATCGTTTGCAGGTCTATCTCGCCGCCCAGAGCCCACGCGAATTCAAGGGCCAGCGCGAAGTTGTGCCTCCTGTTCGTGATGCCGAAGTGCGGATCGAGGTCGGCTCGCAACAGGGACCTGATGATCATTTCATGAAAAAGGCCCTCGACAACCGTCCGCGCTGCGCGCCATTGTTGGTCGCCGTCAAAGAGCAGCGATTTAACGATGTCTTCGTAGTCCCTTTCCCGAAACCCTATTTTCGAGAAGACCCGCGCCTTGTCGTCTGACAGGTACTTCAGCGTTTCCAGTTGGTTCGAGCGTCGCACGGCGAGAAGCCACTGCGTGAAAAGCTTCGCATGCTCCTCCGTCCTGAAGAGGACCTTCTGCTCCTCATAGTGCCGGGCAAGACGGTGGTTGTAAGGCATACACACGGCCAGTTCCCTGCCCTGCCTGTTCAAGAAGGCCACGGGGATATTCTCCTCCGTGAAGAGCGAGATGACGCCCGCATCCATCCTGATATTGCCCATGATGACCACCCTTCCCACGAGTCGGGCAGGTACACGATAACCCGCCTTGCCCCGCTCCCTGACCCAAAGAGAGGGACCGTCGCGCCTTATTTCCACGCCGTGTTTTTCACTCAGGTACAGGGTTCTCTCCATATTCATTTCCATCCATGATCCTCCGTGCAAGGTTTCGCACATATTGGGTGAAGGAGGGCCTCATTGCCGAGCCCCATTGTTCATAGAGCTCGTAAAACCGCTGTCTCCCCGCCTTCTTGAGATAGCAGCCCTGTTCCTCCCCATCTCGGGTAAAATCGCGATCCGACAGCCCCCTGTCGGCGAATGTGCGCCACACGAACCGGTCAGCCGCGGGACGAAAACGCTCGACAAGGTCGCAAGCGAGGGATTCCCGGCCGTATTCGAACTCGTGATAGAAACCGATGGTGGGATCGAGACCGATCATTTCTGTCTCCCGCAGCAGTTCATGGTGGAGCATCGTGTAGGAGAGGGAGAGCAGGGCATTCACCGGGTCCCTGGGTGGACGCCGGTTCCGATGGCTGAATTGGAGCGCCGGCGGGAAGAGCCTGGTGTAAGCGGAGAAGTAGTGAGCGGCCGCGCTTCCCTCAAGGCCGCGGATGGTGCCGGTCTCACGGCGCTGACCGTCTCTCAGGCGTTCGAGTATCACCTTGAGTGTCGCAGAGGCCCTTGTGAGATCGAAACGGAGATCGGGCCGCGTGTCTATAGCTTCGGTCAGGAGCTGGAGCTGACCCTCGATCTTGCGGCTTACCAGTTCCTGGTTCCAGACGACGCCGAATCCCGCGAGGAGCTTTTCATACTGTTTCACGCGGAGGAGGCCGTTGTTGTGGAGACTGCCCTGGAGTCTTCCACGAAAGCGCGTGTGGCGCCCGGAGAGGAAGAGGACTGTCACCCCCGCGTCTGCGAGATGATGGAGCACCGGTGTTTCAATGACCGCCGCGCCGACCACCACGACCCGGCTCAGGGGATTGACGGGTGCAATGCCCTCGCGTACGCCGTTGGCGTAGAAGGCGAGGGCATTGCCGTCGAGCTTTACGTGGATGTTCTTCCGATCGATGTAGAGGGTTCCCATGCGTTCTTTTCACCCTATGTAGAAGAATTGAGGGTCGCGAGGCTGGACGGCCATGCCCATGGTGTGAGTTGTGCTCCGGCCATCCATGACGAATACATGGACCCTGTCTTCTGCTTGCTCGATGAGATGGTTCAGCTCATCCGTCACGATCCGCAACTCCCCATCCGTGAGGAAGCATTCGTAGACGGACTTCTGCCCGCCCGAGCTATAGCCCTTCAGGAAGCAGCGCACCTGGTTGAGCCGCCGCCCGTCGGCGATGTCGTAGGCGATAACGTAGAGCGTTCGCTTCATGGGAAAAGAATACGGGATAATCCGCGATGAGTCACGGAAAGAAATGTTGTGGAAATGTTTTTGTACTAGCCCGAGAGGCCCGATGCTCAATCCGGCGAATGGTCAAAGATTGTCGTGTCGCCGGTGACCGGCGAGCGGTAGATGAGCTTGCGTGCTTTACCGTTCCTTCACAACGCCATTTCCGGAAACATAGGGGCATCTGCGCCTTCAAGTGTGCCCAGACCGAGAACGAAGTCCCTCAAGTCTTTATACGTGCTTTCTTTGGACGATCCAAAGCCGTGGGCCAGATACGAATAGTTTCGGGCCTGTTGAACATTGAGGAAGCGATGAATGTTTTCGGCAAACGTGCAACCAAGCGGGTCGTTCAGTGCCGCGAGCAGCTCGAAGGCCGCCGCTTGGGGTATCTTTACCTTTCCATCCCTGGGGTTTTTGTACTTGTCCACTATTGCCTGTCTGATGGCATGAGGCAACCTTGTAATCTCCACATTTGATGTGTCGATGGCGTGACGGACGAGTAGGGCTTCCTGTGCCATCATTTCTACAAGCCGATAGAGCCGGAAGATCGCATCGTCGATCTTTCCTTCCCTGATTCGCCTCTCGGCATTTGAATAGAGATCGAGGAGCAAGAGTCTGGAGGGTTTTGAGATTTCTTTTGTAAGGTTTTCGAGAAAAGCGACGCTGTGCTGTGTCTCCTGCGCGAACTTCCGCGCGCCCCGGTCCTCTCCTTCAATGATTTCGTCAATCCTCGCCTTTCCGAATCGTTCAAGAGCTTGCTTGTGCCGAAAGAGATCCCACAGGTAATAACCTTCGACGAGAAAGCCGACTTTCCTGAAAAGTGTGCGGTGTCGTGTGCTCCTGTTGGCCAAGCTGTCTGCCAGTTCTTTCGCGGCCTTGTACTGGCACTGATTGAAAAGCAGGCCTATCTTCTTTTTTTCCTCGATGCCGAGCAAGTCCCATGGATTCACGCTTTGATATACCCGTTCCTGACCGTCAATGACCGTACCGGTCCCGCTTTTCGTTCTTTCATCTCCTCCCACGTAGGAGAAAGAGAAACCGTGTGTTATGGCGGCGAGGGCCAAGGCCACTGACATGTTCTTTGTGCCCCCGGTATAGTCAACGATTACGTCATCCTTGTGATGCCCTTTCACCGAAACCCGCCGGACCGCTTCTTCTGCCTTGTCATTGCATGTCAGAAGGTCGTTCACGTCATCCACCAGTGTCATCTCGCTTCTGAAGGTGACCCCATTTCGGCCTGTTTCCGACTTGATCGCCGTCACTTGATCTGCCGTATCCTGCGAAGCGAAGAAGACCACGAACTTCGGCTTGAAGTGCCCGATTGATTTTACTATCGGTGCCGGTGTCCCTCCAACTGAGACTATCATCGCGTCTGCCATGGTCTCTCCTCGATGTCAGGTTCACTGCGTCGTATACATAATCATTTTGAATAAATCCCCCTCAGTCCCCCTTTGAAAAAGGGGGATGACAGTACAATGGCCCCTTTTTTAGGGTTTGCCTAGCACCCATTTGCCTGCCCCTCAATCCCCCCTTCAGCCTCTTCTCCCCTCTTTTGCAAAGAGCCAGCCTCTTCTCCCCTCTTTTGCAAAGAGGGGTTGGGGGAGATTTCATTCCTCAAGGCAAGCAATCCCATATCCTCTGCAATACTCCACCGATGTCCTCAAATACTTCCCTATCCGAGAACCTGAGAACCTTGAGTCCTATGGTCGCCAGGGCACTGTCGCGAGTCCGATCTCTTTCTTTCCCTTCCTCTGTGTAATGCTGTCCCCCGTCGATCTCGATCACGAGACATGCCGCAGGACAGTAGAAATCGACGATGCATCGATGGAGGGCTTTCTGTCGGTAAAACTGGTATCCCTTGATCTGTTGACGTCGGAGCTTTGACCATAGGAAAGCCTCGGTGTCGGTCATGTTGCTTCGCAAGGAGCGGGCAAAAGGCTTGAGGCGTGGGTCGTAGGTAATCATTTGAGTAAATCCCCCTCAATCCCCCTTTGAAAAAAGGAGATGACATGAATACCGACCATTTGCCTGCCCCTCAGTCCCCCTTTGAGTCTCCTCTCCCCTCTTTCGCAAAGAGCCAGTCTCCTCTCCCCTCTTTTGCAAAGAGCCAGCCTCTTCTCCCCTCTTTTGCAAAGAGGGGTTGGGGGAGATTTCACTACTCGAAAGTATTTTCCACGTCTGAAATCGTGCCCACGGTCTTTTCCTTCCTCTCACGGCTTTCGTGCACTTTATCCGCAAACTCGAGAATATCAGGGATTCTGGTTTTCACCGTCACGATATTTTGCCAGTTCACGTGAAGATACTGGTGAATCATCTCGTTGCGGTGCTTCGCCAGGGGCGCCACCTTCGTGGCGGCGTCGCCTACGAACTCGTAGCAGGCGAGGAGGGTTTGTCGATACGTCTCGGGAACCGAGCGATCATGGCCTTTCAGGCATTCCTCGGCAATGTCGACCATGCACAGAATGATGTCGTTAATGGCCTTGTCGAGTATGTAGCGGATGTCACGGTCCGCGGTGTAGCGGTCTCTGTCGACTCCCTCTACCCTGGAGAGGAAATACGTGACGGTCTCGGCCAGGTACCTCTTGAGCTTGGTGAGCTTATTGTCCACGCATTCCTCTCTTGAGCCTGATGCTCTCGCTCTCATGAAGAGCCCGGTCGTACACCCGGTAAAGCGTCTCTTTCTGCGGTTCGACGAGGTGCTTTCCTTTGAGGGCCTCCTGAACAATAAAAGGCGATTCGTCCGCATCGTCGAGGCGAAGGATCGATATCTCCCTGTCGCTCGACACAAGGACCCGGTCGATGATTCCAATCTCTTGTGCTTCGTTCGCGGCATGGACATAGAGCGCCAGATCGACGTCCGACCGGACATGGGGCGTCCCGCTGAAGAAAGAGCCGTACAGAATGGCGATGAGGACGTTGCCCTCGGCCCGCAGCTCCTGCAAGACCGCCTTGATGGGTGCCAATTCATTCTCCATATCAGGGGTTGCTCTGTTCATCTTGGCGGCGTCAGTTTTTCTTCAGGCTGTTCAGGAGCCGTTCTTTCATCCCGATAAGGGTCAGGCCCACTACTTCGTTCGTCGCTTCGACATAGCGGACGATCGCCCCATCGCCAATATCGACGCCGACAGCCTTCTGCGGTTCGCCCATGCTAATGTACAGCACATCAGCTTCTTCATCATAATCCCAGTTGAGGTTTTCTTTCTTTTCAAGGATTTTTATTGCTTCCATTATTTGCTTAGTGTACACCCGCTACGGGATTCACACAAGCGGAGATGCTCTTTCCTCTTATCTCCCCTCTTTCGTAAAGAGGGGTTGGGGGAGATTTCTTCAAGGGATAGAGGCATCATGACTCATCAAGTACCTGAACGATCCTGAGGGCATTGCCCATGGGATCTACGACCATGTTCTATACCCGGCCGATGATTCCCTTAAGTTTCTCGTACCGGTCCAAATCTTTTCTGTCACCCTTGGCTGCTCTTTTCTTAGCTTCTTTCAGGTCTATCGTGTCAAGGAATGCCTTGGCGAGTACCTTCCGTATGTTTTCCGGGGCAGCCACGATCTCGACAAGCTTATCAGCAAAACCCTTGTTGAAGTTGGGAATGGAAAAGAGATCCTGCGCCTTGAGCCACTTCTCGTCTTCTGGCGTCAGACTTTGGATCAGCTTAACGAAGTTCTCAGGACTTGCCTTCATCTTCAGTGCCTCAAGGGCGATTTGACACGCAGGTTCCGGTTTCTGAACCATGGTGGGTTTCGCGGCTTCGACAGGCTCAGTCCCGAAATCATAGAACAATCCGTATCCGACCGAACTCTTTGCACCAACCCCCCATTCAGACAGGGCCTGCCGGAGAAACTCGACGGCGCGCTTCAAACCTTCTTCGGTCTTCGCGACAACCGGAAAGTAGAATTCGCTATCGGAGTCAACCACCATGAAGGGGATCGGATTGGGGTCCATATCGTCTGAGGGCGCTCTCTGACGAGAGGGGTCGGAGTAATAGTCCGGGAAATGGTTGTTCATGATATCGATCTTCAGGGCCGGCACTCTTACAGGAGCTCCATCCAAGAATTGAACCTGTCCAACACATTTCTGAGTGCCGAAGAGAGCCTCTTCCTTATCCTTAGCCCTCGTATCCTTGTTTTCATCAAATTCTGCGGCAAACTTGACCACGCCCTTGACGGAAGATGCCGGGATACAGGGAAGTCCCGTGCAGTGGTCGAGCCTCAAGGAATTCTCAAGGGGATGCTCGTCGCCTATCCCGCATACTAGGGCGTCGGAGACCTTACAGGTGACGATCTCAGCGGCAAATCCTTTATTCTTTAGCGCGGAGAGCATACCGACCGTTCTTTTCCGATATGTGTCGGCCATTTCGTGGAGAGTTGATTTCTTGTCCTCATACGCCTTTTTCAGACGGACGAACTCGTCGGTTTTCTTGCCTTTCAGTTCCGTTGGGTTATCGTAACTCCCCTCGAAGCATACCCATTTGTTGAATTGCAGGGCGTAGTTTGCCCGTTCCTTATCAGCCTCATTTACACATTCAGGCAATGGTATGAACATGTACCCCCCTCAGAATATGCCTGCCGTTTCATATCGCTTTATCCATTCAAGGAATCTCAGCGATTCGGCTTGTATTTCAACATACTTTTGCGCATCCATTTTGCTGACCTCTTTCAGTACATCATTCTCTATCAATCCCATTTCTATCAGCCATGCATTGAGTGTACTGTACGTGGTCGCGTATTTCTTTTCGGACTTTCCTTTACCATTTGCCTTTGCCTTAATGAATGCCAAAGCGTGTCCAAGACCGTTCTGGAGAACCATCGTCGGAAATGACTTACAGAATTGAGTGAACTCCTTTCTGGCATCTCCCTTGTCATCAATTCCGCCAAGCAGTTCCAAAGGCTTTGCCGCTCTTCTTTGAGACAGCGTTTGCATCAGCCCACCTCCCGCCAGATAAGCCGTGTCCAGCCCCGGCCCAACGTCTCGTCCCCCCCGATCTGAATAAACCCCTTGAGAACGCCTTTGAGAGATTCCATCAGAGTTTCCGCTGTCTTGCCGTCTTTGGAAGTCCGCTCGTCGGCCATTGATATGACCGTATAGAAAACGGTGTTTGCCGGAACAAGCTCTTGATACCAGAGATTCTCCGATGTTTTTGTGTCGTCATCCAGCTTTATTCTTGCCTGCACTTCTGTACCGGTCGTCGTCAACATGGAAAAGCTTTCGTCTGAGACAAGGCAGAGATATTCACTCAGTTTTGTCGTGCTGTAGGCGTCATCCGTTGGTGCGAGTGACTTGATGCTGTCAAGGATACCCTTGTCAAGTTCCCCCGTGCCGACAAGCATTAAGTCCTCAAAAACGATGGCCTTTGCGTCACCCTTGCGACCAAGATATTGGCCGTCAGGGACGTCCGGGATGTTCCAGTCGTACTCGGTGCTGATGAGTCTTCCGTCACGTTTTAGTTTCCTGAGGATTGCCGGGCACGTGACCCAGACAAAAGGCGCGACTGAAGACCGTACCGGAAAAAGGAGGATTCTTGCGTCTCCAATGCTGATCGCGCCTGCCATATCGCCGCTGCCGTCGGATCCGAAAATCGCAACACCATCTTCGCCTTTTCCGTCTTCATAAGCGTTTCGGAATGCTCCTTTCAGACCGGATGCCTGGATAGTGGGCCAGTTTGATATTTTCTCCCTCTGAATGGGCAAGTCCACGGCCCCCACCGCCTGTCCTGACCCTGCATGGAGGGGTGTTTCGCAATACATTCCGATAATCGCATGCTTAGTGTACATCTTTGCCCCCTAATAAGTATTTGTTGGTCCGTCCTCTCACAGTGGATTTCTCGAAATAGAAGACCGATCCGGCCGGCACATACTGAGCCATTTCTTTGACCCTGTTCTCCGCAAGGTCCCAACCGCCGAATAGTGCGGGTCTGCTCGCCGCATAGGAGAGCAATTTCGATCTCACGCCTCCGGGGAGGACCACATTCATGTCGTCATCGATGAATTCCGTCACAGGTACTCCGTTGGCAATCCTCTTCGGCTTAACCGGCATCGTGGTGACGAGGAATTCAACGCCGTCTTGAAATGAAGGGAACTGCACATCTGCAATTCTCTCGCACCAAGCAGTTCTATTTTCACCCCCCAGCCTGATCACTGTACCATCGGGAAAAGAAGAGACGCCCTCCAAAAAGAACGTCATGCCAACCCCTTCAGGGAAGCGCTTATGTACAGTAGAATAAAGATGGCCTTTGCGGGCCGTGCGCAGTCTATTCTTTTCGAGGGCGATGCCTATCCTTCCCTCGTCCTCGAAAAGAATCCCACTCCCTGCGAAATCAGCCTTACTGTCCAGCAATTCAATGGAGCCATTCAGGTATTTCTTCATGCCCCCAAGAGATATATAGTCCTCCACTGGTTTCCAGTCTTTCCTGTTGCTTCCGCCAGATGTCTCAATCCACATGATCCGGGGAATGGCCGACGAGTGCATGACCTCGCCGAAATGGCGGGGAGAGGCGCTGACAAATCTCGTCTTGTCAGGGCTGGTAAAGAGATTGGATGGAGGGAGCAAGAATATGTCTTTGCCTTTCCTCAGGAACGGTCCGGTAAACTGAAAGGTGTCGGGCAATTCTTTCAATCCTATTTCTTTGAACCAGGGGGTTTCGACGTACTTGCCTGTCTTGTAGCCTTCGAAGTCGCCGTCGCACATATGGATGATAACCGTTGTCCTTACGGCACCGACAAAGGTCCCGGGAGACGGTGGAAAGATCGATGTCTGGAAATGAGACTCGCCCATGCCCATGGGTTCACCGCCCCGGAAGAACAAGGTATCATTTGGTGTGACAAGATACGCTGGCATCTCTATTCCCCTCCTACGGTCTGTGCAAGGAACCGTGCTATCAACAATCCGTCTGTATTGACCGTATTTTCTTTGCCGATCAGGATGGCTCTCAGCCGGCTTGCTTGCTCAATCCTCGACTTCGCGGATTCTTCAGCATTCTTCGATTTGTCCCTTTGCCCTTTTTCGATAAGCGATTCAAGGAGTTTCTCGACCGATCCTTCGGGGCCGGAGGCCACAAGGGTCTCCAGTGCCACTCGGTTTTGGTCGATTTTATACATGAGCTGCGAAGATGTCTTGTCATCCGAGAGGTCTTTTGCCAAATTGAGAAGCAGAGCTACGTAGCTCTCGTTATCGACGTGTGCCCATTTGTGGGCGACCATCCTCTCGGCCCCTCCACGTTTCCGGAGAGATATCGCCAGGGCATCTCGCCCGGCTTTACCCTTAGCTTCCGTCTTGAGTATCCTATGCGCTTCAGTTATGACTCCCCGCAGAGGTGCTTTGTGATGGGCTATGACGACGGCAGAAGAAATAGTTGACGCCTCGCCGAGGTGGATAAGGAGCTTCTCGCCGTTCTTTGGTTGATAAACCTCATCACACGGTTCAACGCTTCCATCGGCTTTCCTCACGACAAAGGGTGTTCTGTACAGCTCCATAATCTGCTGAGCGGCTTCCAGCACCTTATCCACGGGCATAACGGCGAGGACATCATCGCCGCCGGCATATATGAGACGGCCGTGGTGTTTCCTTTCGACAGCATAGGGAACGGTGTTGAGTGCAAAGTCCCCCAGTGCCTCGCTGATGGCTTTATGAATGGAGGGTGTCAGATGCCTCTTCTGTTGAAGCATGTGGTTTTCCAGCCATCCCCGGGCCTTACCCGGGTCCAAAGACCGCTCCAGTTTGTCCGGAAGACTCGAATGCATTATGTCTTGCCATGTTGCAAGACTGCTTGCTTTGCCGCTGACAAGATCGCCCATCTTATCCCCGTCCATGAGAAGAATCGCGTAGTATTTGCCGAAAACATTCGTAATGGGGATTCCGGCCTCTTCTCTCAGTTCCTTGTGAAAGCTCCGTATCCGGCTGTCAGGGTGGTCGTCGTCATCATGGTCATGGAGCATGTCATATGCCTCTTCTTCTCCGCCGCAGTTTTCAACGAAACTACGCCAGATATGGGTCTTGCCACGCGACTCCAATCGTCTCAGGATTGGACTGAAAGCCATTTCGGTAGAAGAGGGGAATTTGAAGGCTTCGAAGACACCAGTAAGCTGCGAGGGCAGCGGATTTCGGCCCTTATAGATGGCACGCTTAATCAGACAGACGCTGCAAAGCCTTTCATTTTCTTTTATGTCCTGACCACTTCCCTTCTTGACGCTCTCCCAAAACGCCCTTGTCTTGTCTCGATATTCGGAGATACTCACTTGTTGCCTCTTGCCGCACTGTGTGCACTTGTCCCCCGGTTCGCCGCTGGTACTGCCGAATTGCCGGGAATTCTTGAGGGCCGCATGAAGTCCCTGGGCCAATTCGTGAGAGCCGGAATAGATCAGCCCCCGATTGGTACTGAAACCGCTGCTTTGCTTGAAGAGTTTGCCCAAGGATTCGATTCTTGCCCTGTCTTCATCCGAAAGCTCCGCCGCGAGCTTGTCTCCGAGGGTACCCATCCATGGAGATGCCACCCAGTAGAACTCCCATAGGCCGCTGTTCTGTCTCTCCCAAATCGTCCTGAAGTATTCGGGATTTGAACCGGCCCACTGGCTGACTGCGGAATAGACAGAGTCACAGATCATCTTCCATTCCTTTCTGATGGTGTCCTCTATCTCTCGCCCAGTCGTTTGTACTGCCTCTTTGGGCAGTAAAGCCACGAACTTGTTGGGAAAAGACGCTATCGTTCGCATTTTTTCCTCAGGGATTTCCCGGATATCAGCCAGTCTCGACTCTCTCAACCATCCGGCAAAGAACGGCTGTCCCGAGAGAGACGGATAGACGATATGGTCAGGCCCAAAGGTGTCGCAGATAACCTGTATCCCTGCCCATGCGAGATAGGAAAGTATCATTGAACCTACCCACAAATCGCGGAGTTTCCTCGCCTCAGATATGAAGCCTTGCACGGGCCCTAAAGAAAACACGAAGAAGTATGGTTCACCTTTGCAGGCAGCGAGGGCCGAGACAAGGGCGCAATGATGCCAGATAGAATGATCCGGTGTCCTCGTGTCCGCCGGTATCTTGTTCCAGACGTGGTAAAGGCTTGCTTCGTGCGCAGATAGATTCTGCTTGAGGCCTTCAAATATAGTGAAGAACTTCGACTTATCCGGAATATCCTCGTTCAGGGGCATCTCGGCCAGCATGTCAATCATGGCATTTTCTATTGCCGAAACGTCCAGTGAATTCAGCTTCAGATGCAAGCGTCCTTTTGAAATGGGATGGGTAAGCTCGGGGCTCCCGCCAAAGTCGACGGAGCACCCCTCCTTGTGGCCAGGTAAACCAGGCCTGTCTGCTGACGCTGAAATCTGGTCGTATACCTCATCGCCGCCTGATCCAACGTACCAGACCTCGGATAGTCTTTCGGACATGGTTTTGTGGCCCGGTATGTTCAAAGCCTTCGAGGGGGGATCGTGAAGGAATGCTTTTGTCTTGTCTTCCCAGTTAGTCATCTATGCCTCCCTCGCTGCCGTCTTAGAGATTTCATTTTGAAATGCATCGTGGGCTTCCCGTTGTGCGATAGAGGGAATGGGCGTGCCTTTGGAATAGTCCGAAGGGATGTGAAGAACACCATATTTGTAGGTTGCTGTGTCCAATTTGAAGAGAGTGAGATAGTAGGGAGATGCGCGTCGTTTGTTTGCGAATGTTGGGTTTCCGTGCAGTAAGGGTGTTCCCAAGTTTTCTCTTCCGCTATCGACCGGCAAGACCTGTCTCCATCCATGATAATCATGTCCAAGTATTGACAAACCTTCTTCCCACGTGGCAACGGCTTTCTTGGAGAGCCAGAGCTTTGTATCCGCATCGAGATAGGAATACTCTTTCCGGTACAAGGGTCGGACCGGAGCCTTGCCGTTGATAATGCTCTTGAGGGTTTGACCGGGACTACCTGGGACAAACCAGTCTTGGGCCTCGAAAACGGTCTGTGCATTCAGAAGGTTAAGCGCACCGTAACCCTTTCTTGAGCGGCTGCCAAGACCACCAAAATTGAGCAGCAAGTAAAGGGATTTGTACAAATCAGCAAGCTGGATGTCTGCGTGTCGCTCCAAAGAGAGAGACAGACCAAACACGCCACCGGGTGAGAATGCCGTTCTTGCGATTCTCTTGTTGTTATCCACAGGCCCATATGCCAGATAGTTCAGAGGGTTAACTGGGAACCCCTTTGTTGGGTGCCTGAAGAGATGCTCCTTGATCTCCGGGAACTGCGGTTTGTCGTAGTATCTCAGGAGCGTCTTTCCGCTTACCGCTATTCGGACTTTGCTCGCCCCTACAGATTCATCGCTCGATCCAAAGAGGGCGCTTTCATGTTGAGTGACGTTTATTGGCCCGAGTAGGGCTCTATACCAGTACCTGAGAGCTCCCTTGATGCTTTGCGTTCTCAGCTCGCCCAGTGCCTTCCCTCCTGCAGTCTGTGAAGCACCTCCCAAAAACATCGGCGTCAGTATTTCTATTTTACATTCGATGTGTTTCATCCCCGTTACACCCCCTTTTCACGTTGGCTACCGCCCTGACTGATTCTGGATTCCGGCGTCCGCCGGAATGACGAATAGACACATGTCATTGTAAAAGCGATATTCTCCCTACTCTATCCTTATCTTCCCTTTCTCCACCCGCACGCCATACCGGGTGTCGCCGTAGTGTTTGACCGAGTTGATGGCATAGAGTGGGGCGAAGGGTTCGTCGTTCAGGCACTCCTGAATGACCCTGTTGATCTTGCTCCTGTTCTGTCTGATGGCTTTCACCCCGTCATTTCCCTGCCAGTTGCCGAGCAATTCCTCGGATTTGCCCGGGCTCCCACCGTAGATCTGTCCGTAGTCCTGCCCCATCCGCTCCAGAAGCGGCGTGCTCACCATCTCCCCAATTGTGGCAAAACATTCAGTACAATCGGCGCAGTGCCCTCTGTCCGGTTGTTTGCAGGCCGTGACCTTCCGTCGCAAAAAGGAGGTGTAGAGCATGAGCTGGACAGGTACCATCTCCACGAGTCTGGGGCCGATGTAGAGGGTTCGTGCAGAAAGATCGACACAGACGCCCGGCTGAACCGTCGCCGTATCGATTTCCGATTGTCCCTCAGTGACAAGCTCTTCAAAGCCTTTGCCTCGCAAATCGAGCTTCTCCCTCAGCCTGATAAACGGCAGCTCGGCGAGGATGATCTCAGCGTCGTCCGTGTTGAGCCGCTTCACCGAACCATCGGGCATCTTCTGTTCTATGATCCTGTTTTCCTTTGGCTTATAGAAGAATTCAGGTTGGGACTCGAATTCGGGCGTCACCAGCACGTGGTAAAGCTTGTCCCATGGTCTTCCGAAGAGTTGAAGGGCCGCGCCGAGATAAAAGGACATGGTTTTCCTGCCGCCTGCGAGACAGCAATGAAGTCGGTTTAACGGATCTTCCGCCAACTTCCTGATGAGTGAAGCTATCGCGTCTCCTGTATGTCTGTTGTCTTGTTCGCTCCTGATATCGTCAATCTCTTTGCCGCGATCATCGCTGATGAGTATGAACGACGAATTTGTCAGTTCGACGGGACGGAGGTCATATTCCTGAAACAGATCTCCTATTAAGCCGTCCTTCAAGAGGCCGCCCTCGATTTTCTTTCTTCCATGAGAAGTGGTGATGACGTAAACCTCGTCCGGTTGTACGGGTGGGTCTTCTTGAGAGAGGGCATAGATCGTTTCTGTGATGATCTGAGGGGTGGAACCGATCACGAAGACGACGATCTCCCTGAACGTCCTGTGTGGCATATCACATTCTATTAGAAAGATTTTTCATTGGCAACAAAAGAAACATTGCTGAAATGTTTTTTGTCACTCCTGGTTGTCATGCCTCCTTGTCAGAAGCTGTGAAAAAATCGTTTGGGGACCCTTTCCCGTCATTCCGGAGGAAGCCGGTAGAGCGAAGCGGGCCTTAATCCCGCGCAGGCGGGACATCCAGTAATCTCAGCAAGGTACGAACAGCCTGGACCCCGGTTTTCACCGGGGTGACGACTGAAAATCAATTTTTGGGAGGACGAGGGGGACGTAGTTCCGTTTATTCCGGTATTTTAGGAGGACGAGGGGGACGTAGTTCCGTTTATTCCGGTATTTCTCACCCTCTTCATAATACCCATCCATCCTCCCATCCTCAACAACGCTCACCTTCCCCGCCAGAAAACGCCGCATCGCCCAC
>Ga0187864_10002202_pt1 | contig 17188 bp, 36 predicted proteins | sample June2016WEW_11_4_FD_132985 | JGI IMG/M metagenome (GOLD analysis project Ga0187864, IMG submission 132985) | Peatland microbial communities from SPRUCE experiment site at the Marcell Experimental Forest, Minnesota, USA - June2016WEW_11_40 | ecosystem: Environmental > Terrestrial > Soil >...
GGTCACGGGAGCTCCTCTCTAGGGGCCGTAGCTGGCATCAGGATCGAGCCCGGCTTCGAGCTCGAGGTCTTCGACTTCGAGGACGTCGCACGCCCCGAGGCCGTAGGCGTGGCAATACGGGCCACCACGGGGCCCATAGATGGCGGTGCCAGCAGAGAACCGCTGGGCGCAGGCCGGGCAGACGCCGGCGCGCTTCGCTGGGAAATAGAGCACCACGCGGCCACGGACCCGAGCGGTCATGCCCGCGGGTCGTGTTGTGTGATGGCGCCGGCGCCGTTGAGGCACTCTGAGGGCCTCAACGGGGCCAGCTTCCCCGCGACCGTCGTGTCCTCGGTCCGGTTCTTGGAGCGGTAGTAGGTGGGCCCGACCCTCCGCCGGCGGTCGGCCGGGAGGATGGTGACTCGCTCGAGCTCCTCGCCACAGAAGCGGCAAGGGCCCGCCGGCGTCGTGAGTGGCGCCGGGGCGGGTTTTCTCGGTTCTTTGGCGGTCATCGGGGCCCCTTTCATGGTCCGTACTTGGCGAGGTTCTTGTGGAGGCCGGCGACGAGCTCGAGCCCGTCGACCTTGGTGGCCTCCACGCCGAGGCCGATTCCGTAGGCACGGGCCCACGCGTCGAAAAAATCCTCCGCGGCGGCGGCCCAGCGGCCGGCGGCGACAGACCGGGCGAACCCCGCCGGCGGGTAGAACATGACGCCCGGGGGCTCGCGGTCCCGGTCCACGTCAGACGAAACGGTGAGGGTGACGAGCCAGCCTTGTGGCACCGTGACCCCTCGGGCCTCGAGGACCTTGGCGAGCTCGGCGAGGGTGGCGGCGTCGCGGAACTGGCCGCCCTCCGCCCGGTAGCGGGCCATGCCTTCCCGCCGGAGGCGGTCGAGGAGGGGCACGAGCTCACGGGGGCGCCGCGAGCCGTCCTTGTAGCGCTGTAGGTTCCGGAGGAAGCCTTGGCGCTCACGGCGGGCGCTCACGCCGATTCTGGCGAGCGTCGAGCGGCGGGCGTGCGGGTACCGCTCGCGGTGGGCCCGGGCCGCCTCGGCGGCCGTCGGGAAGCCGGCGGCGTCGGCGATGGCGGCGTTGGAGCCGTACAGCGCGCGCAGGCCCGGGTAACCGGGAGGAGGAGGCTCACGGAGGGCGACGCCGCCCTCGAGGAGCTCGGTCATTGCGCGGTGGAGCTCCGCGCCGGGGCTAGGCATGGGGGGCCGCCCCCGGAAGCTCACCGTAGACCGCCCGGAGTCCCTCGCTCACCGCGTCGCCGACGTGGAGCCATCGCTCCACGGCCTCCGGGCACAAACAAACGAGCAGCACAAGCGCGGCGAGTTCCTCGAGGTCCTCGAGCTCCTCGAGCCGTTTCGCCCGACGCCCGCGCCTAGCCATGGCGGGGCGCCTCGGGCGCGTCTCGGGCGCCGTCCTTCCCGGTCGCGGCGGCGACGAGCGCGGCGAGCCATCGGGCCTGGCGCTCGGCTTCCGCCCCGGCGTTGTGAGGCTCGGGCGGCCTCAGCCGTCTCGAGCGGCGTCGGCCTCGGCGCTGGGCCACCGCTACCGCTTCCACTAGCGGAGGCGGTGGCGCGGCCGCACGTCGACCGTGAGGAGCGCCGGATTGATGGTCGCGCCGGCGTCGCTCGCCCGGTTCGCCTCGTCGGGCGGGGCCATGCAGGCGTTGTGCCACCGTTGCAGTTCTTTCCCCCGGGGCCAGGCGGCGGCGAGCAGGTCGATAACGCAACCGAACTGAAAGCCGGTGAGGCCCTCAGACGGGGGCCGGAGCCGCCGGGCGTCGTCCATCGCCGGCCCGGCGACGAGCGCGACCGCGTGCTCCACGAACGGGGAGGGGAGGGCCGCGAGCCGGCGCTCCATCGCCTCAGCCCACGCCCGGGCGAACGTCACGACCGCTCGCCCGTAGGGGTCGGTGTTGACCGCCTCGGCTTCCTGCCACCTCTTGACATCACTGAGCTGCATCGGAACCCCTTTCACTGACGAGACCACGGAGGCACGCGAGGCGCTCGCGCAGAGTGGGCAGGGCCAGGGCCTCGCGAGCGTCTCGAGCCCTCGCCGAGCCGACGAACCGGAAACGCCCGAGGCCGCTCCCGAGGGTGAGCCCGAGGCCCCGCGCGAGGAGCCCCGGGTTTCGGTAGTTGGTCAGAAAGTAGAGACAATCGACCTCGACGGCCACGGGGGCCTGGCCCAGCGCGGCGATGTGACGCTCGAGGCGGGTCCGGGCCTCGGCTTGCACGGCCTGGCGCCAGTAGGGGAGGTACAAGGGGTCCCGTTCCCGGGTGCGGTTCACGGAGCCGAACCGGCCGACGCCCTCGCGGTAGACGGCCTTAAGGGCTTGGAGGGCGACGCCGGCGCCGGTCTCGAGGAGGCGCTCCCGGCCGTCGCGCAGGGTGCGGTACCAGGGCTCGAGGTAGCGGTGATAGTCGAGCCAGGCGTAGGCGTCGTCATACACCTCACCCGGGGCCCCGGGGAAGCCTGGGGCGAGCGCGGCGGCCGTGGGCGTCGTGACCCATCGCCCGGCGAAATGCCAGTACCCCGGCCGTGCCCGCCGCACGACCTCGATGGGGGGCCGGTGCACGTACTGGCCGGCCGGGAGGGCGAGGCTCGAGGCCGCCGACAGGTACATGCCGTTCACGTCGAACGCGGCGAGGTAGCGGGCCCGGGCCTCTGTCGGGAAGGGCTCCCGCGTCGTGCGGAGGTCGGGCTCGAGGTCCTCCTCCGCCGGCGGCGGCCAGTCCATCGGCTCGAGGCGCTTCCCGTAGTAGGTGCGGAGCCAAGCGTCGGACGTGACGGCTCCGCTCCCCCGCCAAAGCATCGCGGTCGCGTCCGTGAAATCGACCAGCTCCGCGAGGAGCGCCGGCGCGTAGGTGAGGGCCCGCCAAGGCGAGTGGGCGTCCCATTGGGGGACGAGGAGCTCGAACGGCGCCAAGCCCCCGCCCCAACACGAAAGGCGAGGGGCGAGGGCGGTTTGGCCCTCGGGCACGGCGCGCCCGGGCGCCTCGAGGAACGGGTGACGGACGCGGTAGGGGCGGCGCCCCACGTCGGCCGGGAGCCCACACGCCTCGAGGGCGGCCGGCGTTAGCCAAAGCTGGCGGAGCCCCAACGCATCGGCGAGGGAGGCCAGGGCCCCGAGGGTGACGCCCGGGCGGTAGGTCACGACCCCCGGGCCGTAGAGCTCAGAGGGCCGCCCGAGCGAGTGGACCTCGCTCGCGTCGGCGACGCCGATGGTCACGCAGTCACCACTACGAGCGCCGGCCGCGCTAATCTTGGGAGCGACTCTCGTGGCCGACGGTCGGGGGGTCGACGGAACGGCCCTCGGGGCGGGTGGCCCTCCCCGGGGTGCCGTTCTTTTCGCGAGGGCGCGGGTCACCGCGAGCCCTTCCCGCGGCGCTTAGGGTTCCAGCGGACAAGCACGTTCCAACGCCGGCCCTCGGGGGTCTCCTCGAGGACGTAGCGCATCGTGTAGGTCCCTCGGGCCCCGTGGCCCTCCAAGGCGGCCTCACGGCGCCGGAGGTACGAGGCGCGGTTATGGGCGGAGCTCTCATCGTCACCCGAGGAGTCCAGAACCCAACGCCCCGGGTTCACGACGGCGGTGAGGAACGTGCTCACCGCGGCCGGCCGGCGCTCGCGGACCGGGGCGCCATAGAGGCGGGGCAGGGTTCCCCGGGCGGCGGTCACGAGCCGTTCTCGAATGTTCACGCGGGTCACGATGGGCCCCCTTTCTGTTGGTGCCCGCGGCCCACGTCCGGGCCGACGAGCGCGAGGACGAGGAGCCCGACGGTCCCGCCGACGAGGCCGCCCAACGCGAACAGGTAAAGCGCCATCAGCTCCGCTCCCTCAGCTCGCGCCAAACGTCGAGCGCGTCGTAGAGCGCGTCCACGTCGGGCTGGTACTCCTCAGCGACCCGAAGCTCGAACTGGTCGGCGAGCTCACACACGCGCTCCGCGGCCTCGAGGCGCTTCTCGAGCCTCCGGCGCCGGATGGCGGGGGCGTGGTAACCCTCGGCGAGCGCCGCGAGCCGCCGGCGTTCTTTCGTCTCGTCGCTCGGGGGCATGGCCGGCGGCGGGCCCGAGGCGGGGTGCTCGAGCGCCTCGAGCTCGACGCGCTCGGCGAGGGCTTCCCGGCGCCGCCAGTTGTCGGCCTCGAGGGCCTCGAGCTCTTCGGGGCTGAGATCGCCGGCGTCAATCACTGGCCGTCGATCCCCTCGAGGAATTCCTCGACCCGCGGCCAACGGGAGGCCGCGAGGGTGAGCTCGTAGCCTTGGGCCGCGTAGCTGTCGCAAATCTCGTTGGCGCGGGCAATGACGGCGAGCGAGTCGCCGGAGAATTCCCGCGGTGTGTAGAGGCGCTTCATCGCGAGGCGCCGCTCTCGCGAGCGGCGAGCGTGTTCAGGTCATCGGCCGCGAATTGGGCGGCGTCACGGTTACGGTAGAAATCGGAGGCGCACGCTTGGCCGCCCACGATGACTCCGGAAGCGTTCTCGCCCGTCACCGCGTCGACCACGATCCAAGCCTCAGTGTCGCGGGGGTGAGGAGCGACAGAGAACCGTCGCGCATTGCTCGCCGGCGCCGGTTCGGCCTCGGGAGGCTCGCCGGTCACGGCCGGGTCGATTGCCATGTCGAGCGATTCGCCGCGCCGCTCGGCGGCGGAAATCCACCACTCGTCGAGGTCCCGCTTCGCGACGAGCGCGCCAATCACGTCGCCGGCGGCCAGGGCCGCCGCCTTGGCGAGCTGCGCGGTCTCGGCCTGCGCGACCGCGCCGATGGCGAGGGCGTCGCCAAGGCTGATGAAAACGTAGAGGTCGTTAACCGGCGTGCCGTCGCTGAGGAGCTCGGCGACGTTCATGCAAACGACCGGCTCGCCCCATTCCCGGCGCTGCAAGGCAACGCCGGCGCGTGCGATCTTGTCGAGGTGGACAAAGCTGGTCCCGTAGCGGGTGGTCTCGACGTGGAGCAGGGCGCCGCTGGCGAGGGTGACGCGGAGGGAAATCTCTTGGGCTGATGGTGTTCTTGGCATTGGTGGCCCCTTTGTTCGTAGGTGCCAGTACCTTACCGCGTCGCCGTAAACGTTGTCAACGGTCCGCACCGGCGCCGGCCGGGACGGTCCGTTCGGTCTCGAGGCCCATGTCGCCGGTCTCCTCGGAGACGGACACCACGGCCTGCTGGCCGTTCGACTCGAGGCCGGTGTCGGGCACGAACACCGCGAACACCTCGCGCACCGTGTCGAGGGGCAAGTCGTCGGGCGCGAACGGTACCGGGCTTTCGCCGCCCGGCACCATGAGCGGCACGAGGTAGGCGGTGGCGAGCTGTATCGGCATCACGTCGCCGCCGCCAACGGTCGTGCTCACGTTGGCGGGGACCCGATTCAGTGGGCCGACGGCGAGGTAGTAGCCGTCACCCGAGGAGTAGGCGATTTGCAGACGGACCCGGCGCCGTGCCTCATTCAATCCGAGCAGTTGCACGGGCTTTGTCCCGACGATGACGCTATGAGTCGACCAGCGCGCGTTGCCCCGCCGCTCCGTCACGACGATGTGCGTTTGGTGGTGCCCGCGCACCGGGGGCACCGGGCCGGGCTCGTGGGCCTCGACCTCGGGGTGAACGATCTCCGCCTCGCGCTGTTTCCGCTCGAGCTCGGCTTGCTCGGGCGGCCGGACGGCCGGCTCCTCGAGGGGGGGCTCGTCGCTGATGATCTCCGGGGGCGGGCCCTCGCCCTCGCCCTCGGCGACTTGGCCCTCCGTCGCGTGGAGCTCGAGCGCGGCGTCGGGGTCCGGCTCGCCGAACGGTGGGGCCCACCCGCCACGCTTAGGCATTGCTCACGCCCTCGGGCTCGTCCGCGGCGGCGTGCCGGCGTCGCCGTAGTGGAAAACCTCGCCGCGGTCAGTGAGGACGTAGTAACCGAGGCCGCTCGGCGTCACACCGATAGCGACGCAAGGCGCACAGTTCGGCTCGCCGAGGTGTGGGGCCCGGACGGCGACGACGTGACCGCCTCCCGTGAGGGCGTAGTAACCGTCCCCCACCACGGCGATGTCGACGTAGGAAGCGGCGCCGCCCTCGGGGAGCTGAACGTACTCGACCGGGGCGCCGACCGGGCCGGCGGCCGGCGTCGCGAGGGGTGGCGGCGTCGCGGACGCGGCGGGCGGCGCGACCGTCTCGGCCGCGGTGATCTCTTCGGGCGTCGGCTCCGCCGGTTCCGGTACGGGCTGGCCCTCCGGCCTGATCGCCGGCACCTTGGCGCCTGGCGCTTGTCTACTGAGAACGGGTGTCACGGTTCCCCCTTCGTTAACGATGACGAGGCCGGAGGCCACGGAGAAATCCGTCGCCATGAGGACCACGGGCACGGCGAGCAAGTCGAGATCGACCGCGCCGGCCTTCGCGGCGACGTTGCCCGCGTACTGCCAGGCGAACAGCCCGGGCGGGAGCTCCCCCGCCGGCGGCGGCGGCGAACCCGCCGGCCGCGCCCAGCGCGCGAGGAACCGCCCCACCACGCCCGCGGCGGCGATGGTCGTGGCGCCCCCATAGATGACGGGCTCGAACCGGGCGGCCCTGGCCGCTCCCGCAAACAGCGCGATGACGTTGGAAAGCTGGTTGCCCATCCGCGTCGCCTGCCATTGCTCGAGGTCGAGAATCAGCGGCGAACCCTGCGGGACCGGCCACGCCTCCGCCTCGCGCACGAGGTCGATAAGGACCTCATCCTCGGGCATCATCCAAGGCCACGTCTGCGGCGGGACCACTATCGGGAAAGCGGCCTCGACGCCCTCGGCGTGCAACGCCGCGACCTCGCCGCGCTCCCAAACGTGCTCGCACCCCGGGCCGCCGACGTACACGCCGTAGGCGGCGAATCGAACCCAGCGCCCATCGGGCTCGACAACTTGGAACCCGTAGCCGCCGGGACGGGGGGTCCCCGAATCGCCAGCGAGCACGGACGCGACCACGGCGGGCATCGTAGCGCGACGGGCGCCCCGCGGGTAGGATGCGCGCCGTGGTCCGGGATGACGGCGGAACCGGGGGGGCGGCGTGGCGGAGCTGACTCAGGCCCAGCGCGACGCCCTCCCGGCGTCCGCTTTCGCCATCCCCGAGCACCGCGCCTACCCGTACCGGAACCTCCCCGGAGGGCCGACGAGCAACCGGGCCCACGCGGCCAACGCGCTCGCCCGGGTCGACCACTACGGCACCCCCGAGGAAAAGGCGCGAGTGAGGGCCGCCGTCTATGCGGAGTACCCGTATTTGCGGGACCACGAGCACGGCGAGAATGTCGTCGTGACCGACCGCTCCGGCGGTCACGGCGCGCGAATTCGCCACCGCGACCGCGTCGTCGGCGCCAAGGTCTACCGAAAGGAAGAGGACTAATGCCCGATCCCGCCCCGCCCGGAAAGCCGGTCCCGCCCCCCGACCCGTACGCGGATTGGACGGACGACGAGAAAGCCGAATACGCCGCCGGCGAAAAATTCCGCAAGCGTCACGCCGCCGAGGTGGCGGACGAGATTTTCGAGCGCCTCTTCGGCGAGCCCGAGGGCGGCGCGAAGATCGGCCCGGATGGCAAGGCGCTCGAGCCGACGCCGGGAGCTCCCGGCGGTGCTCCTCCCGCGGCCAAATCCCGCCTCCCGTGGTATGACCGCCCGCTCTTCCAGCCGAAGCCCAAGGCTCCGGCCGCCCCGGCCGCCGGCGCTCCGCCGGCGCAGACGTGAGGCGCCGCTACTCCGTGCGGCAAGTCGTCGCGCGGGGAATTCTCACGTTCGCGGTGTTGTGGGCCGGCCTCGTCGGCTGGGCCGCGTGGAGGGTGCTGACCAATGGACGCTGACGATTTGGCGAAAGCGCGGGCCATGTTCGCCGCGCTCCCCGAGGAACTAAGCAACACGATTAAGGCGATGGCGGCCGACGAAACGCTCCGGCCGTCGCTCGCCGCGACGCTCGAGCCCTTCGGCCTCACCCTCGAGGAAATAGACGAGGTGCTCGCCGATGAGTGACGTGCTCACGGACGACCAGGAAACGACGCCCATAACGCCCGCCGCCGAGGGCCTCTATTGCGACCTCTGCGAACACGATCCGTTCAAATCCGCGGGCGGTCTCGCGGGGCACCGGGCCACGGTTCACGGGATCAAAGGACGGGCCTCCCGCGGCCCGTCTGCGGCGAAACCGCCGCCCGCCGCCGGCACGGCCCGCCCAGCGGCGAAGCCGCTCGCCAAGCGACTCGAGGGCAGCTTTGGTCTCATCGGTATCGGCGTGTCTTTTGTGGAGCCGTATGACGGCCGGTGCATCACGAGCGGAGCGGCGGACCTCGGCGTCTCGCTCGCCCAGCTCGCCGCCGCCTACCCGGAGACCCGGAAATACCTCGAAATGTTGTGCCTCGACTCCCCGGCCCTCGCGGTCGTGCTCGCCACGATGCCCGTGCTGCTCCCGATAATGAAACACCACGGCATCATCCGGATTAACCTCCCCGCGCCGTTCGCCGGGCCCCCCGAGGGCAAGGCGGCGCCGGCGCCGGCCGCCGGCGAGGAGCCCGCGCCCGCCTCAGCGCCGACGGTCGACCTTTCGGCGATGATGGGGGCTATCGGTCCCATCCTCGACGCCGCGAAGCAAGCGACCGCCGCGGCGCCCCGGCCGATGGGCGACGGCGCCCCGTCCGCGGCGGAGTCTCCCCCGGCGGCGCCGCCCGCCGCGCCGGAGGGCTCTTCCGAGGACGGGGCACCCTTGCCCTTTGAGGACGGTGAGCAAACGTAGGCAGGGCAAGCCCAAGGGCGGACGCACGGCGCGTCATTACGAGCCCGGACGGCGCGCCCAGCCGTTACCGCTGAAACTGCGCGACCCTCGGGCTCGTGATTACGTTGCCGATGGCCGCGCCGCGGTCGAGGAGTATTTCGCCACCAAGCACGCCGCCGAGGAGGCCCGGAAGCGGGAGGAGAAAGGCCAGTGACCATGAGGGCCGACCGCGAACGTCAGTCGACGGTGGAGGTCCTCGACTGGCCGAGGTTCTTTCGCGATTGGCGGTGGAAGCCCGGCGAGCACGTCACCATCATTGGCCCGAACGGACAGGGAAAGTCCACCCTTGCCTGCGCGCTCGAAACAAAGCGGGCGCGCATCGCCAAACTGACGAGCAAGCCCCGCGATCCGCTGTTCGAAGAGCTCGTCCGGCGCGGGTGGACGCGCGTTCAGCGGTGGCCCCGGGCCACGGCCGACGACTCGCAAGGCCGCCGGCGGATTCTGCTTTGGGTTCCGACCGCGACCATCACGCAAGTGCCCCTGACCGCCCGGGTTTTCCGGGAGGCCCTCGAGGCGATGATGAAAGAGGGCGGGTGGGTTTGCGATATTGACGAGCTCCTCTTCGCCGCCGACCCGCATTGGCTCGCGCTCGGGAAACAGTTTGAGCTCATGTGGCAACAGGCCCGGACGCTCGGCGTCTCGCTGCTCGTCTGCTCCCAGCGGTCGGCCCATATCCCGCTGCTCGCGTATGACCAGGTGGAGCATCTTTTCGTGTTCCGCGAGAATGATCTCGTCGGCGCCGACCGCATCGGCATGATGGCCGGGCTCGACCGTTTCGAGGTGCGCGACGTGGTGCGGGACCTCGACCGTTTCGAGGTGCTCTACATCGGGGTCCGTAACGGGCGCCTCGTGCGGACCATGGCGCCGGTGATTGTCTGATGAGTTCGAACCCCGCCAAGCGCCAAGCGCGCCGCCGCGAGCTCGAGGCCCGGGCCCACGCCCCGCGCCGGAATCCCGGCCGCCTCCGGGCCTGGTGGCTGGTGCGGGGCACCGCGGCCGACCCGCGCCAGGACGCCGCCGCCGTCCGTCTCGCCGAGCTCCTCGCCGGGCGCCGGCGGTGACCAGGCCGGGGGGGGATGCTTGACATGGTGAGCGCCCGGCGCGGTACGATGCTCCCCGTGGTACCTCACGACGATTTGGGAGCCGCGTCGTAACTGGCTTTGTCGGGTTCGTCCTCTTCTGCTGCTGGCTCGTCGTCGCCCACTTTCTGTTCTACATGATCCACGCTTTTTGGCCCGATTCGCTCATCGCGCACGCGCTGGGCTCCATCGGCCTCGGATAACCGGGAGGGTGCGTAGTTGCCGCGATCAAACAGCAAGGGGCAGCGGACACCAAGGGCAAGGGGACCACGCCGACCGCGCGGCCAATCACCTTCCGGCGGTCCGCCTTTGAGCATTGTGAGCTGATCGGCCAGCAGTCGGTACAGCTCGGCAGCTACGCAACGCCGTTCAAGAACGTCACGGACATCACGGCCTACGGGTTCCTCCGCGGGCTCTGGTTCGTGCTGACCTTCTCCGGCGGAGCCGGCGGCAACGCCGTCGAGGCGACGCCCGACGGGCGCCTCGCCGCCCTCAGCCTCATGGTGGGCGACGTTTCGGGGAACCCGTTCGTCGGCGCCTTCCCGTTCGGTTTCTTCCTCTCCGCCCTTATGAAATACGGGGGCTACCGATTCGCGTTCGACCCGCGCATCCTTTCGCCGGCGTTGGACGACGACGGCAACGGGGAGATTTACTACTACGTCCCGCTCGAAATTCTCAAGCGGAGCGGCCTCGGCTCCATCACCAACCTGAACGCCGCGGCGAGCTACCAAATCGCCGCCTCGCTGGCGCCGGCAAACGTCATTTTCTCGACGCCGCCGACCACGCCGCCCGCGGTGACGTTGCAGGTCTACATGGACTGCTGGTCCCAGCCCCCGGCTCAGGACGTGTTGGGAAACCTCACGACCCGCCAGCCCCCGGCCCTCGGGACAACGCAGTTCGCGACCTTGCAGAGCTATGACGTTTCGGGCGCGGGCTACAAGAACCCGCAACTGACCCGGACGGGCTACTACATCCGGAACTTCATCCTGATTTTCACGGATGCCGACGGGGTCCGGAGCGACACGCCGACGCCGGACACGTTGGAGCTCTGGAAGGACAATCAACAGGTGTTCATCCAGCCGACGAGCCTGCTCCGCGCCAAGCTGTACGCGGACACCGGCTACGGGTTCGCCTCCGCCGACCTCGACACGGCCGGCTATCAGGACACCGGCGTCTACTTGATCCCGTTCGATAACGACTTCGGGCTCGAGCTCGGCGCCGAACTGCGGAACGGGTACCTCCCGACGTTGCAGTCGACAAAGCTGCAAATCCGGGGCACCTGGAACGCGGCGGGGACGCTCTACGTCATCACAAACGACGTGGCGCCGCCCGAGGGCCTCCCGGGTTCGATCTTCTTCCCGGCGACGCTGTAGACGGTAGGCCACGATGGCGCTTGGCGACGGAACGGCGGCAAACGGCGGGCTCTCGCTCGCACGGATGGACGCCTCGACGGTGCTCGGTCTGCTCGTGCTCGCCGCGCTGTTCATCATCCTCGGAATTCACGTCAGTGTTTCCACAACGGTCGGGAAGGGGTGACATGGCGACTTGGCTCGCTCTTCTGATCGGCTTCATTTTGGGCGCGCTCTTCGGCTCCAAGGCGATTAGCGCCCTCAAGTCCATCGCGTGACGCCGACCGCCCCGGCCGCCTCGAGCTCGCTCGTGCGGTTCGTGAAAACGGAGCTCCATTCGCTGCTCGGCGCCGGCGGTGCCGCGTACGGACTGAACGCTCACTCCACAAAGGTGGCGCTCATCGGCGCGGGCTACGCGCTCGCGATGAAAGGGCTCGCCATCGTGGGCGCTTACGTCTCCAAGGCCGCGGCCAAGAACCCGGACGTGGCGGGCGCGGCCAAGGTGGTCGACACGGAGCTCGCCGCGGCGCCCGCTACCGCCGCGATGCAAGCGGGGGCCCCATGAGCAAGGGCCTCATCATCGGCGCCGTGGCCGTCGTCCTGGCGCTCCTCGTGCTCGTGTACCTGTCCTCAGCCTCGACGCGCCGGTTGCGCGACGAGGGGGCCTTCGGCTCGCCGATCCAGACGGACTAGCCCATGTCGGGCGTGGCCGTCCTCCTCATTCTCGCCGGGTGCGTCGTCGCCTGGTCCGGCTATAACGACCTCCCCTTCTGGTCGGTCGTGCGCGCCGCAATGTCGAAAACCGGCACGATCCCCGCCTACTCCAAGGGCGCCGGCGCCGAAAAGGCCATCGCCGAGGTGGTCGGGTTCGAGCTCGTCAAGGCCGCCGCCTCCGGCGTGTCCGCTCTGCTCCCGGCGGGGATGCTCGCGGCAAGCGGCAAGGGCGGCGCCGGCGGCGGCGGTAGTGAGGGGGACACGGGCGACGAGGGCAGCGAGCCGAACATTGGGGCGGAGGGAACCGGCGAGGGCGGCCTCGGCGAGCTCGGCGAGGTCGCGGCGGTATGACGAAACCCCGGGCCATCCTCATCGGTCTCGCCATGATGCTCATTTGCTCCGGCGTCGCGTTCTACCGCGGCAAGGCGTGGGACCCCCGCCGGCTGGTGGCAATCGCGTTGTGCGGCGCGTCCGTGCTGTTCGTGGCGGCCTTCCAGCCGACGGTTTCGGCGGCCATGTCGGGCCTGCTCATCGCCGACGTGCTGGTGCTGAACAAGCAGGGCGAGGGGGCGGTCGCGGCGGTCGGCAATCTCGTCGCGCCCGGCGCCTCGACCACGCCGACGGCCGCCGCCACGAGAGCGGAAGTTGCCGCGGGGCAAGGGCCCGGGCAGGTATGATCTCCGGGAGGGAGGGTGCGTAGTCCTAAGCATTAACGGCATTTTCGGGGTGGCCGGAGCTCTGCTCCTCATCGCCCTCGTGTACGTGCTGACCAAGAACTACAAGGGAACCGCCGCCGGCGTGAACAGCCTCGGCAACGCGGGTACGGATCTCATCAAAGCCGCGACCGGCCAGAGCTGACATGCCCGACGCGACGGAGCCGGATTGGCCGCTCCTCGAGGACGAGCTCCCGCTCGAGCTCACGGGCGAGGCGGGGTGGACGGAGGGGACTGACCCTCAGCCGACCATGCCCGGCGGCACCGTCGACTGGCATCCCTCGGAAGCCGGGGCCCTCGGGCGCCTTCCCGACGAAAGCGCCGGGCCCCTGCCCCTCCCCCGCAACGCCGAGGAGCTCGGCTACACGTCGCCCGGCGAGCTCGCCGCGTTGGCGCGCACGCCGCGGCGAATCACGTTTCTCTCGGTCGGCGAGACCTATTGGGAGGATTTCAACCTCGACGGCCGGCACGTCATCCCGCCGAGGCTCCCGCACCCGGCCGGCCTCATGGACTCCCAAGGCTCCTCGGCGTCGGTCTCGCTCGCCACGCCCGGCCCGGTGACCGCCGAGCTCGCCCTCGCCGGCGACACGGAGGAAGAGGTCACCCGGCGACTGTTCGCGGGGCTGGGATGATGGGGGGCCTCGTCTGGAACTGGCCCAGCTTTCTCGTGGGCGTCGTGCTCACGTTGGCCGTGCTCTACTTGCGAAAGGCGGTGACGATAAGTGCAACGGACTGATTTCGAACTCCGGGTAAATGACGTGTTCCGCGAGGTCGCGGACCTCCCGCCCGTCGCGAAGCTGTTCCTTGTCGTCGCCATCGTGGAGCTCGGCGCGATCCTCTGCAGCTACCTCGGGCCGCAAGCGACGGCGCTCGTGCTGCTCGTCGCGTACGCGTTCCTCGCCGGGTGGACATATGGCGACGACACCCTCCGGTAAGGGGCTAAACGCCCCGGTGTTCGGGCATTTCAAGGCGTGGCAAGTCGGCCTCGTCCTCGTCGTCGTGGCCGGTCTCGTCTACTACCTCTACAAGAAATACAAGGCGAGCGAGGCCGCGAGCACGACCTCGGCGGAGACGACGACGAGCGAGACCTCGGCCTCCTCGGGCGAGTCGGACATCGCCGACGAGCTCGGCCAGATAGAGCAGGAAATCGCCGGGCTTTCCGGCGCCTCGGGCAGCTCCGGCGCCACGTCGCCGACGAGCTCGAGCCCGACGCCGCCCTCGATCGTCGCGCCGAGCACGCCCGTTGGCACGCCGTCGAACCCCGGTGGCCCGGAGCAACCGGGGCCCACGTCCACCACGACGGGCAACGAGGCCAGCGCGGCGAACAAAACGTACCTGTCGGTCGACATCGAAAAGGCCCGCGCCGACCAGCTCGCCGCCGCGCAGGCCGCCGCCGCCGGCGACGCCGCCAAGGCCGCCCAACTGAACAAAGAGGCAACGCAGCGGAAAGCCGCCGAAAAGGGCGCCATCAGGACCGCCCCGCCCGCGGCGAAACCCAAGGCGAAACCCAAGGCGAAACCCAAGGCGGCCTAATGTCGCTCCCCGCCCTCGGGGCCGTCGGCTGGGCCATGTCGACGGAGATCGCCGCCGCCGGCGGTCTCCTCGTCGCGGACGTGTCCTCATTCTGCTCGGCAAACTGCCCGAGCCTGTTCACGTTCCGCGCCTTCTCGACGGCCGGCGGCAACAAGCTCGCCTGGGCCGACGAGGACATGAAAATCGGTATCGCCAAAGCCGCCCTCGAGACCGTCGTGCTGGGCGTGGCCCTCTCGGTAATCTTCCACTCGTGGTGGATTCTCGTCGCCGGGCTGGTGTACCTGGTGGCGACTTTCCTTTTCTACCGTTGGGGTTTGGCCCACCCCCACGAGGGCGGCGAGGACATCGCGGCGCAATGGTGAGCGAGACCGACACGCCGGCGGAGGTGCCCGTTACTGAAATCAGTAACGTGGCACGTCGGCGCCAATACAAGCCCCTCGAGCCGGGCGAGCTCCGCCGGGCCCTCCGCGACACGAACATCGCCGTGGGCTTCCTCGGGCTCCGTTGGGCGGGTCTCGCCAAACGTGCGGTATTCGGGCGGCGCCAATGACCGGCACCGCGACCGAGGCCTCGCAACCGGCGCCGGGGCTCTTCGCCGAGCCCTCGGATTGGGAGGATGAGCTCTTCCAACGCCTCGGCGTGACGCACCCGACCGCCGCGGACCGTGCCTTTTTCGAAGCCTGGTTCACCGAGGAGCACGGCCAGGGCGGCGAGACGGGCGCCAAGGCGACGGGTTACACGTTCGACCCGATGAGCGAGACCCTCAAGCCGTCGGGCCTCGAGCAACATGGCGGCGAATACAACCCGTTCGACACCACGCTCCCGATGGCCGGAGCGAGCTCGCTCAACAGCGTGGGCGTGCAGAACTACCCGACGCCGGCGGAGGGCTACGAGGCGACGGTCGACACGCTCGAGAAGAGCGACCCCTCCTACGGCTACGCGCCAATCGTCGCGGGCCTCCGCGGGGGCGCCTCGCTGACGCAGCTCGAGAAAGCCGAGGCGGCCTCCTCGTGGGGGAACGCCTTCCCGAGCGAGGGCCCGGTCGCGACGACGAAATCGACGCCGGGGACCGCCTCCTCCATCGGCGGCCCGGTCTCCGGGGTGGCGAAGGAGATCGCCGGCGGCATCGTGTCGGCCCTCCGCGACCTGCTCGAAATGCTGGGCGGGGCGGCCTTGGTCTGGCTGGGCGCGTACATGATCGTGCGCGACCTCGAGGGCGCCGGCGTGCCCCTCGGACGCGCGGCGCGGCCGATACAGCGGGCGTTGTCGCCGACACGCCGGCGGGCCCGCGGCGCCACGCGAGCGACGACGGAGGCCCGGACCGAAACGGCGCGAACGCGTGTCGCGGAAACACGGACCGCCCGCGAGCACGTCGGCCGGCGCACGGAGGCGACGACGAGGACCGCCGAGCAGAGCGCCGCCCTACAGCGCGCCCGGGTCCGCCAAGAACAGGCCCGGGCCCGCCAGGAAGAGGAGGCGGCGCGCGTGATGAAAGCCTCCGGGACCGCGGCGGGGGGCACCTCGCCGGCGGCCAAGCGTCACGAGCGGACGCGCCAGGCCGGCCAGCGCGAGGAGTACCGCCGGCACGAGCGAGCTCGCACCCATGACGCCCCGTACAATCAGCGGGGCGGCCGGCTCCACGCGGTGAGCGGGAGCGACGAGGGCGAGGAGCCCTTCTGATGACGAACGCGGCGGAACGCTCCGGGCGCGTCCTCGGCCGCGCCGACTGCAAGGGCGCCGCCGACGGTTCGGGCTCGCTCAGTTTCAGCGGCGGCGCGCTCGTCCGCACCGGCTACGCGTGTCAGGCGGTCGTCACGCTCCCATTCGAGCCGACCGCGACGCTTTCCTGGCTCGTCACGCTGAACACGCTCCCGCTCTTCCCGTTGCCCGGCGGTTCCAGCCTCGGGCCGATGACGGTCCTCGACGGCGACACGCTGACATTCTCGTGCACCTCGGGGCTGGTCGAGGGCGCAGAGTACGAGGCGACGCTCATCGGCTACCGGGTGGCCCTAGATGACCCGAATTTCCAATTTCTGCTGCCAACCGGGGTGCCTCCGACCGTCGCGGGCAGCGGGAGCCCGCCGCCCAATGAGGTCACCGTCGCCGGGCCCTTGCCGTTGCCCGTCGAGGTTGCAGATCAGCCGATCCAGATTGAGCAGGGCCCGTTAGTAATCGTCATCGAGACACCGCCCGAGGGAATGAAGACGGTTGGCTATTCATTCTGTTTGCACGCAGTCGGCGGGACACGGCCCTACACGTGGAGCCTCCCCGCTGGCTCGCTCCCGACAGGCTTAACCCTATCGACAGGGGGCCACGTCACGGGCACGACGAGCGCCGCAGGCGGCTCTACGGCCGTATTCACAGTGACGGACGCTGACGGCAACACGGATACGGAGGCTTTCGGCTTCGTGGTTCTCCCTTTACCTAGTACATATATCGAAGAAATTGAATCCACTGACGGCAGTATCACCGTCACCGATCCTACAGGGCCGACAGTAGACCTGGCCACGGCCGGTGCATACATCAAAGAAATCACGTCCATCGACGGTAGTGTCACCGTCACCGATCCTACAGGGCCAACAGTAGACCTGGCCACGGCCGGTGGTGGTGGCGCACTCGAATACATCGCATTCAATGAGGACGTTAATTGGACCTTCCCGTTAGGCGGTTGGGTCGCCTATGAAACAACGCCGGACCTTGATGTGGGGACGTGGCTCCTCACTGTGCAGACTAACTATCTGCTGAACGGTACCCCTTCCTCAGTAGCAGCTATCCGAGTCATCGAAAACTCCGCAACAGCAACATTCGTGGGCCCCACACAAGCGGGTGGCGGCGGCCCATATTCCATCGATTGCGATTGCCTGCTCACGTTCACCTGCATCGTGAAGGTGGCAGTAAAAGGGACGTTGGACATACAAGCCCAAGGCAACTACCGGGGCGAACTGGTGGGCTGGACGACCGTTGGCGGCGGCCCCGCTACCGGTTACACAGCGGTGCGGGTCTCACCATCGGCCAGCTAGAAGGGTAGGCTTGAGTCATGGCACTTTTCCGGGTCAAC
>Ga0187864_10002205_pt1 | contig 17169 bp, 15 predicted proteins | sample June2016WEW_11_4_FD_132985 | JGI IMG/M metagenome (GOLD analysis project Ga0187864, IMG submission 132985) | Peatland microbial communities from SPRUCE experiment site at the Marcell Experimental Forest, Minnesota, USA - June2016WEW_11_40 | ecosystem: Environmental > Terrestrial > Soil >...
AAGATCATCCACCGAGTTGCCCAGCTGGCGCTGGCCATCGTCCTCATCCTCACGGCGAAGCTCATCGCTTGGCGTGACCGCTGGAGCTTCGTGTGAGCCCGCCTATCCGCGCAGCCTCTAAGGTCCTTCGTTGCTGCCTCGGCGTGAGCACCTTCGCCCGTACCTGACCACCCAAGGGTTCCCTTTCGGGAGCCGCTAGGTTGGCAAGATGGATTTCTCGGTCCGGCGGAGCGTTCCCGGCCTTTTCCACGCGCTCGCGCTCGGAGTGACCGCACTGGTGATTTCGGCCGCCCTCGGCGCCCCGGCATATGCCGGAGACGTGACGACGGGCTCCGTACTAAAGGTCGCGAAGGCGGCAATCGCCAACCAGCGCGGCGTCCACGTGGTATTTGTTGTGAGCACCAGCTCGTCGTCGAACACCGAGAAGATAACCGCCGACGTGGGGCGCACGAGCGGCCTGGAGACCATCTCGGAGGGCAAGGCGAATTTGGCGGTCGAGGTGACACCCACCTACGCCTATGTCAACGGGAACTCCTCTGGGTTGACCACGATCGACGGGCTGAGCTCCGCGGAGGCGAAGAAGGTCGGCACGAACTGGGTGTCCTGGAAGGCCGGCACGAGCCAGTACTCCGATCTCAAGTCCGTGGTCACGATCTCCTCGGTCACGACCGTGCTCCCGAAGGCCAACGGTACGAAGCTGTCCACCCACATCACCACCGGAACCAAGCTGTACGTCCTCAAGTGGACGACCGCGGCCACGAGCTCCTCACCGAAGCTGTCGAACACGCTCAGCGTCTCGGCCCGGGGGACAACCTTGCCGGTCAAGGAGACCGCGACCGCTTCGGGCGGCACGAAGGTGACGACGATGTTCTCCAAGTGGGGCGAGCACGTCATCGTGAGCGCGCCGCCTAGCGCCTCCACGATCTCCTCCTCCCAGGTCACGGGCTGAACCTCCGGCCCGTGCCTTGGGTCATGGCACCGCTTCTACAACCTCGTCACGAGGAGATGTGCAACCCCCTGCCCGTCAACGCGAGGATCGTCTCACCGAAGGCCTCTGAAAGGCTCGGGTGGGGCTGCAGGAACTGGCCCACTTCTTCGGGGGTGGCCTCCCAGTTGACGGCGAGGTATCCCTGGCCGATCTGCTCGGTCACCCAGGGCCCGACCATGTGAACGCCCAGTATCCGACCGGCGCGGCCGTCGCTCCCACGTTCTGCGACCACCTTGACCAGGCCGTCGGTTTCGCCGATGATTCTGGCTCGGCTGTTTCCGCCGAAGGGGTCCTGCTTTACGAGCACATCGATTCCCGCCTCGCGCGCTGCTGACTCCGTTAGACCTGCGAAGGCGACCTCGGGATGGCAGTAGATGCACCAGGGCACGCGCGCGTAGTCGACGGGGACCACAGCCTCACCGAGGATGTCTTTGATCGCGACTATCCCCTCGGCGAAGGCGACATGGGCGAGCTGTGGTGTGTCCACGACGTCGCCGACGGCCCACACTCGCTCCGCCCCGGTGCGCATGTGCTCGTCGACTCCGACGAAACCTCGCTCTGCCACTACGACGCCGGTGCCGTCGGCGAGGAGCCCTTCGGTCAGCGGGCGGCGGCCGACCGAGACCACGACCGCGTCGACCGAGACCGACTCATTGTCCCCGAACGAGACCGTCGTCCCCGACCCGTTGGACGAATGGCCGTGCACCGACACCCCGGTGTGCACGGCGATGCCCCTCTTGCGAAAAGAGCGTGCGACCACCCCCACGACATCGGCGTCACACCCGGGCAGAAACGTGGGGAGCAGCTCGAGCACCGTGACCTGGCTCCCGAGGTCACAGAGCATCGAGGCGAACTCGCAACCGATCGCCCCGCCACCTATGACCGCTACGGACGCCGGCAGCTCATCGAGGCAGAGGACTTCGTCCGAGCTGAGCACGAACTTCCCGTCCACCTCGAAGCCCTGGATCGTGCGCGGAACGGACCCCGACGCCAGCACCACGTGCCGTCCGGCAATCTCGTCGGTGCCCTCGGGCCCGCTCACTTCGACCCGACCGCCACCGTTCAGGGTCCCGGTCCCCACAAAGGTCGTGATCCCCCGGCCTTTCATCAAGCCAGACAGGCCCCGGTGGAGCTGGTCCACGACTTTCTGCTTGCGTCCCTGGCTGATGGTGAAGTCCACTGCCGGCTGGCCCGCCTGCACACCGAACTCCTTGGCACCTGCGACGGTCCGCACGACGCTGGCGGTCTCGAGGAGCTCCTTCGCAGGCACGCACCCGCGGTGCAGACAGGTGCCACCGACCTTGTCCTTCTCGACCACCGCCACACTCAGCCCTGCGGACGCGCCGTACAGAGCGGTCGCATACCCGCCGGGACCACCTCCGATCACGACAACGTCGAACTCGGTGCCCTCGGGCGTCATCACCACCTCCGTCAGCCTCGACCCAGCAACCAGACTAACGGCGCTCTCAATGTCAGGCGCCTACTTGGGAGGCATGCGAATGCCACCGTCGAGCCGGATGACCTCGCCGTTCAGGTAGCTGTTCTGCGCGATGTGGGCCACGAGCTCCCCGTACTGCGCCGTGTGGCCCAGCTTCTTCGGAAAGAGCACCGATCGCCCGAGCGCTTCGCGCTGCTCTTGGCGAAGCATCCCCTCTAGCAGCGGAGTGTCGAAGAGCCCGGGGGCGATCGTGACCACGCGGATCCCGACCGGGGCGAGGTCGCGCGCTGCGGGCAGCGTCATCGCCACCACCGCTCCTTTCGAAGCGGAGTAGGCGAGCTGGCCGACCTGCCCATCGAAAGCGGCTACAGAGGCCGTGTTGACGATGACCCCACGTTCCCCGTCGGCGAGGGGCTCGGTCAAGACCATCGCCGAGGCGGCGCGAGTCATGACGTTGAAGGTGCCAACGACGTTCAACTCCTGGATGCGCTTGAACGCTCCGAGGTCGTGAGGCGAGTTATCACGGTCGATCACCCTCTCCGCCCAGCCGGTGCCGGCGCAGTTGACCGTGATCCGAAGCCGTCCCCCCTCTGCCGCCTGGTCGACGGCTCGCTGGCAGTCCTCGGGGTCGGTGATATCACCACCGAGGTAGTCGGCCCCGATCTCTCTTGCAAGGGCCTTTGCACCGTCTTCGTTCCGGTCGAAGATCGTGCAGCGCACGCCGAGAGAGGTGAGCGTCCTCGCGGTGCCCGCCCCGAGGCCCGAAGCGCCGCCGGTGACGAGTGCGGAAGTGCCGGTTAGATCCATGCCACGCATGCTACGAGGAGCACCGGCCAGGCCGCTGACACTCGCTCAAGTCTGAAAGCCTTCACCTGATGCGGAGCGTTGGGTGGTGGCAGCTTCCAGAGCTAGGCGGTCGACGCGGTCGTTCATGGGATCACCCGAGTGGCCTTTCACCCACGAGAAGCGCACCGGACGACCTCGATCGAGCGCTGCCTCGAGCAACGGCTCCCACAGGTCTCGGTTCGCCACGGGCTTGCCCGCAGCGTTGCGCCAGCCACGCCGACGCCAGGCTTCCCACCATCGGTCCCTGAAGCACCTCACCACGTAGGTCGAGTCGCTCATCACGAGCACCGGGCCATCTGTATCCTCGAGCGCCCGCAGCACGGCTGTGATCTCCATCCGTTGGTTCGTCGTCCGCGGCTCCGAGCCGCTCGCGCAGGGACCTCCCGGCACCGCCCAGGCCCATCCCCCAGGGCCTGGGTTCCCCAGGCAAGAGCCGTCGGTGTAGATGACGGTCTCTCCCGGCGCGCGATCCATGGACCCACACCTTTAGCATGAGATCGTGCTCTTCGACGGGATGTCACACCAGCTTCCCGACATTGATCCGGAGGAAACCACGGAATGGCTCGACTCCTTCGATTCCGTCGTTGACACGCGTGGTCGGACGAGGGCCCGATTCTTGCTGATGAAGCTGCTCGAGCGCGCTCGCACCAAGCAGGTGGAGTTCCCCGCGACCGTCTCCACCCCGTACGTGAACACCATCCCCAGGGACCAAGAGCCTTGGTTCCCCGGTGACGAGAGCACCGAACGACTCATCCGCCGGTACGTGCGTTGGAACGCTGCGGTGATGGTGAGCCGCGCCAACCACCGCAGCGAGGGCATCGGTGGTCACCTGGCCACGTACGCGAGCTCTGCGGCGTTGTACGAGGTCGGGTTCAACCATTTCTTCCGGGGAAAGTCCGACGGCGGGTTTGGCGACATGGTGTACTTCCAAGGCCACGCTTCGCCCGGCATCTACGCTCGCGCCTACGTAGAGGGTCGGCTGAGCGAGGAGCAGCTCGACCGTTTCCGCCAGGAGGTCGGAGGGGGAGGCCTGCCCAGCTACCCTCACCCGCGCCTGCTCCCGGACTTCTGGGAGTACCCCACCGTGTCAATGGGCCTCGGCCCGCTGTGCGCGATCTACCAGGCCCACGTGAACCGTTATCTGTTGCACCGCGAGCTCGTCGACACCTCCGGCAGCCGCGTGTGGGGCTTCCTCGGTGACGGGGAGCTCGACGAGGTCGAGTCGATCGGCGCGCTCGGCGTTGCCGGGCGTGAGCACCTCGACAACCTGATCTTCGTGGTGAACTGCAACCTGCAGCGTCTCGACGGACCCGTCCGGGGAAACGGAAAGATCATCCAGGAGGCCGAGGCGCTGTTCCGTGGGGCGGGTTGGAACGTCATAAAGGTCGTGTGGGGCTCGAAGTGGGACGAGCTTCTCGCCGCGGACGTCGACGGCGTGCTGCTCGACAAGATGAACACCACGCCCGATGGCGAGTTCCAGAAGTACGCGACGGAGTCCGGCGCCTACATCCGCGAGCACTTCTTCGGCCCGGACCCTCGCTTACGCACACTCGTCCAGCGCCTCTCCGACGCCGACCTCCAAGCGCTGCCACGCGGTGGTCACGATTACCGCAAGCTCTACGCCGCGTACAAGCTCGCCACCGAGCAGGTCGGCATGCCGAGCGTAATCTTGGCAAAGACCGTGAAGGGCTGGACACTCGGTCCCCAGATCGAGGCGCGAAACGCCACCCACCAGATCAAGAAGATGTCCGACGCGCAGCTGCGTGCATTGAGAGACCGGCTGAGCCTGCATGAAGAGATCCCGGACGAGGCGCTCGAAGGAGAGGTCCCGCCCTACTACCGGCCACCCGAGGGTTCGCCTGCTCACGAGTACCTGGAGGCCCGGCGCAAGATGCTGGCAGGGCCGGTGCCCACCCGTGTCGTGCGCGCCAATCCCGCACCCCCACCCGAAGCGAAAGTGTTCACAGAGTTGCTGGGTGGGTCAAGCAAGCAGGCTGCCTCCACGACCATGGCCTTCGCGCGGCTTCTGCGCAACCTCGTGCGGGACCCGAACGTCGGACGCTACGTGGCGCCGATCGTTCCCGACGAGGCACGCACTTTCGGCCTCGAACCACTCATCGCCGAGGCGAAGATCTATGCACCCGCAGGCCAGCTCTACACGCCCGTGGACGCGGACCTGATCCTTAACTACGCGGAGGACCGAAAGGGGCAGATGCTCCAAGAGGGCATCACCGAGGCTGGCGCCATGGCGAGCTTCATCGCGATGTCGACGGCGTACGCCACCTGGGGCCGGCCCATGCTGCCCGTCTACCTCTTCTACTCGATGTTCGGTTTTCAGCGAACCGGCGACCTCGCATGGGCGCTCGGGGACATCCGTGGGCGCGGCATCCTCGCCGGCTGCACCGCGGGTCGCACCACGTTGCAGGGAGAGGGACTCCAGCACGACGACGGACATTCGCCGTTGCTCGCGTCGGTGAACCCTGCCGCGCGCATCTACGATCCCGCTTTCGCCTACGAGATCGCAGTCATCGTGGAGGAGGCGGTGCGCCGGGTCCTCGGGCCCGAGCCCGAGGACCGTTTCTGGTACATCACGCTGTACAACGAGAATTACACGATGCCCGCTCTGCCGGAGGGCCCCGCCGGCGAGGAGACGCGCGCAGCGATCCTGCGTGGGCTCTACCGGTTCGCAGAGCCGTTGGAGCTTTCCGCCAACGGCCCGGAGCAGGGCCACGGCCGCAGCCATCAAAGGGGGAACACACCAGACGCGGGATCGCGAGGAGGAGGGACGCGGTGCGCGACGCTCCTGTTCTCAGGACCGATGTGGCAGGTGGCCATGCAAGCGCGGGATCTGCTGGCGGCCGACTGGGGCGTGAGCTGCGACACGTGGTCGGCCACCTCGTACTCCGAGCTGCGTGCAGACGCCCTCTCGGTCGAGCGCTGGAACCGGCTGCACCCCGGTGAGCTCGCTCGAGTGCCGTTCGTGACCGACGCGCTCGCGAACGGGCCAGAAGACGCAGGAGGCCCGGTCGTGGCAGTCAGCGACTATCTGCGTGCTGTCCCCGACCAGATATCGAGGTGGGTGAGGCGTCCGTTCATCTCGCTCGGCACCGACGGCTTCGGCCGCTCGGACACCCGCGCGGCGCTCCGGCGCTTCTTCGAGGTCGACGCCGCGCACGTCGTGGTGGCTGTGCTGTCCAGGCTCGCTCAGGCGGGTCAGGCCAAACCAGACGAGGTGGCCGACGCCATCTCCCGTTACGGCATCGATCCCTCGACCGGCGACCCCTGGACCACCTGAAGCGCTTTGCGAAACATGAGACCTATGCTGCACCTGAGCCAGGATCCCGAGGCCGACCGGCTGATCTCGGAGAACCCGCTGGCTCTTCTGATCGGCATGGTCCTCGACCAGCAGGTCCCGCTCGAATGGGCGTTCGCCGGACCAGCAGAGCTGCGACACCGGATCGGCGGGCTCGTCGCCTCGGAGATCGCGTCGATGGACCCCCAGGAGTTGGCCGCGGCCTTCTCGGCAAGACCGGCCCTGCACAGGTTCCCCGGATCGATGGCCACGCGCGTCCTGGAGCTGTGCCGGGTCGTCACCGAGCGATACCGAGGCGATGCGTCCAGAGTGTGGAAGAGCGCGAAGACCGGTACTGAGCTGTTCGCGCGAGTGAGGGAACTGCCCGGCTTCGGCGACCGAAAGGCGAAGATTTTCGTCGCCCTTCTCGGCAAGCAGCTCGGCGTGCGGCCTCCCGGTTGGGAAGCCGCGAGCGCACCGTTCTCGGAGCCCGAGAGCTTCCAGTCTGTGGCTGACATCGTCGACGCCGAGACCCTGAGCAGAGTGCGCGCGTTCAAGCAGCACATGAAGCAATCGGCGCCAGCCAGCCACGAGGGCCGAAGCAAAGTGCCCGCCCGCACGTAGGCTCACGCCGACCACCTGTCCCAGTCGTCGCCTCTCCCACCTATCGGCGCCACCAGCGCAGCTTGTGACTGCGGGAGCGACGAAGGGTCGACGTGATCTCGATAGGGAGATCGGGCAGGTCGGACACCAGCGCGTACAGCTCACCCAAGCTGCGCGCGTGCATCGCAGTGTCGAGCCGCTGGGAAAGCTCCTCCTCGCTCAGCCGGCCGTCTGCGAAATGGCGCTGCAGGATGGCACAGAACGTGTCACGCTCGGCGTCCGAAGCCCGCGGACCCGAACCGGGCACGTCGCGACCTGTCCCCTCCCCCGGGGCGTTTCCCAGGTCCTCCACGGCGCCAGTATCCCCCACCGTGCTCGTGCGCCCGCCACTCGAACCGTGCAAGCCCTTTCAGATTCCGATCCGCCGGGCCAGGAGGTCTCGATGGTAGCTCGGGTCGCCTAGCAGCAGCTCCGAGGACTTGGCGCGTTTGAAGTAGAGGTGAGCGTCGTGCTCCCAGGTGAAGCCGATGCCTCCATGAATCTGGATGTTCTCGCCGGCGGCGTGGAAGTACGCCTCGGAGCAGTAGGACTTCGCCAGGCTGGCGACGACGGGTAGCTCCTCTGAGTCCTCGGCGGCGGCCCACACCGCGTAGTACGCGGCGGACTTTGCCGACTCCACCTCCATCAGCATGTCGGCGCACTTGTGCTTGATCGCCTGGAAGGACCCGATCGGCCTGCCGAACTGGATTCGGTTCTTCGCGTAGTCGACTGACATGTCGAGGCACCGCTGAGCCCCGCCAACCTGCTCGGCCGCGAGAGCCACCGCAGCGAGATCGAGCGTGCGCGACAGCACGCGATCGGCACCACCTTCTGCTCCCACGAGCCTCGCCGCAGCAGCGAAGAACTCTATCCTGGCCTGCTTTCGAGTCTGGTCCATCGTCGCCAACGGCGTGCGGGTGACACCGGACGCTCCTGCCTCCACCGCGAACAAGCTCACCCCGCTCGAGGTGCGCGCCGCCACCAGGAGCAGGTCGGCGTTGTGCCCGTCGATGACGAACATCTTGTGGCCGTCCAGTCTCCACTTGCCGCCTGTCTCGGAAGCCGCCAGCGTCACCGCGTCAGTGCTCCAACGGCCGCTGTCCTCGGTCAGCGCGAGCGTGGCAATCGTGGTCCCGGCTGCGATTCCGGGAAGAAGGTCCTTCTTCGCCCCCTCGTCACCAGACGACAACAGAGCATTGGCACCGAGCGCGACCGTGGCAAAGCAAGGAGCGCACAGAAGAGCCGCGCCCATCTCTTCGAGGACCACGGAGAGCTCGACATAGCCGAACCCCGCCCCGCCGTACTCCTCGGGGATCGCCAGTGCCTGAAGTCCGAGCTGGTCCGCCATCTGGTCCCACACGGCCCGGTCGAAGCCCTCTGTGGTCTCCATGAGGCGACGAACCTCGGACATCGGCGACTTGTCCTCGAGAAAGCGCCGTACCGAACGCCTGAGCTCCTCTTGTTCCTCACTGAACGCAAAGTTCATCGGTCGATCCCCCTCGCCGGGCCCGTCCGGCTCGCGCCGCTCGCTCCTGCGCTGTGCTCGTGCGGTCGAGCTCGGCGCGTCCCTTTTCCAACTGTTGCTGTCTAGTCCTGTCTACCAAACAGCGCGGCCCGTGAGCGTGGGCCGCCCACAAGCGCTGCCCATAAGCTCGTCCCAGGAGGCGCACCCGGAGGAGGAAGTCGTGGCTCATTACGAGGACAGCCTGGTAGAGGTCCATCGCGTCGTCGTTGGGCCGATGGACAACAACGTGCACGTCATCAGGTGCAAGCAGACCGGTCATGCGGTGCTGGTGGACGCCGCCAACGAGCACGAGCTGCTGCTCGAGATGTGCAAGAGGCTGGGCGTCCGTCAGGTGATCGAGACGCACGGGCACTGGGACCACATCCAAGCCGTGTCGGCCGTACGCGAAGCGGGTTTCGAGGTCTCGGTCACCGAAGCGGACGCCGGGATGCTCCCCTCCTACGACCAACTGCTCGAGGACGACTCGGTGATCGAGGTGGGGCAACTTCGGATAGAGACGATCGCCACCCCGGGTCACACGCCGGGGTCGATGTGCTTCTTCGTCCGCGGTACCCCTCTGCTTTTCAGCGGCGACACGCTGTTTCCAGGAGGACCCGGAGCGACGAAGTTCCCCGGGGGCGACTTCGACGCCATCATCACGTCCATCGGCGAGCGGTTGTTCGCCCGCTTCGGACCACAAACCCTGGTGTTACCCGGGCACGGGGCCGACACCACCATCGGCGCCGAGCGCCCCCACCTCCAGGAGTGGGTCGACCGAGGCTGGTGAACCGGTCCGAAAGAACCGTGCTGAGGAGCCGGTCCAGCAGGCCCGAGATCGCGGCCGTGGGCCAGGACCTGGTCGGCAGTGATCAGGGGAACAGACCGCGCGCCAACGTGGCCTCTGCTATCCGCTCGACCCCGACCACACCTGCCGCCCTCCGCATCGACACGCCCAGGTCCTTCGACCTCGCCCACACCGTTTCGAACGCGCTGTCCATCGTGTGCGCCAGGCGAGCGGCCACGACCTCGGTGTCCCACGGATAACCCTGTCGACCCTGGGCCCACTCCAGGTACGACGCGGTCACACCGCCGGCGTTGGCGAGGATGTCGGGAACGACCGTGACTCCTCTGTCGTCGAAGACCCGGTCCGCTGCGGGGGTCGTCGGCCCGTTGGCGGCTTCGACCACCACCGTCGCCTGCAAGGCGAGCGCCGCCTGCTCGTCGAGCGCCCCCCCGAGCGCCGCCGGTACCGCCAGTTCGGCCTCGACCGACCACAGCTCCGAGGGCTCGATCTGCTGGCCCCCTTCGAAGCCGCCCACGCTCCCGGTGCGCGCCACGTGGTCCGAGAGCTGCCCGACATCCAGCCCCCCGGGGTTGTGGACCGCTCCGGAGATGTCGGAGATCGCGACCACCCTCATCCCGGCCGAGGAGAGAAGGAACCCGAGCGGCGCGCCCACCTTCCCGAACCCCTGAAGAACCGCACGTGCTCCGGGGAGCGCAATGTCGAGCTCGGCAAAGACAGAGCGCGTGCAGCGCACGACGCCCGAAGCGGTTGCGCCGGTGTGCAGGCGCATGCCCCCGATGGCGAGCGGCTTCCCCGTCACCACCGCCGGCATGTCGCGCCCGTGCAGCATGTCGAGCGTGTCGAGAAGCCAAGCCATAACGCGTTCGTCGGTGTTCACGTCCGGTGCGGGGATGTCACGGTCTGCTCCAAGGAGCGAGGCGACCTCGTATGTGTAGCGGCGCGTGAGCCGCTCGAGCTCCCCCGCCGACAGTTGTCCCGGGTCGCATCGGACTCCTCCCTTGCCACCACCGAAGGGAATGTCGACCACAGCCGTCTTGAGGGTCATGTCCGCCGCCAGCGCCGCGACCTCGTGCGATCCCAGCTGGGGATGGAACCGGATGCCTCCTTTTGCCGGGCCCCTCGTGGTGTCGTGATGGACACGCCACCCCTGGAACACCTCGACATGGCCGTCGTCCATTCGCACCGGGACCGCCACCTCCAAGACCCTCTCGCAGACGCACAGGATCCTCGTGACGTCCGGGTCGATCTTCCCGAGCGCGGAGGCATCGTGGATCCGCTCAACCACCGCGTCCCACGCGTCGTAGGAAGAAGCGGCCACGTCCGCTGGCACACCTGAGTCCTCGAAGGGTTCCGGCGGCTGTCTGCCGGCGCTCACCGCGACCCCCAGGGCGCCGTCTGCGAGCCCTCTGATCCGCGGACACCACGCGCAGCCGATGTGGCCGTAGGTGCGACGGTTGACGTGTCCGCCTGGACGGCCGACCTCGCTCGGCGCCGGGAGGGCAGGCCACGAGGTCGAGACGACAGGATGTGCTCTTCCACGCCGCCTTCTGCCCTCACCCCTGCCACGAGCGGCGAGCGGGCCAGGTACAAGACACCGACCATCAGCACCAGAAGCCCCATGGCCTCCCCCGGACCACGCGCCCCAGCGGTTCGCAGCCGGTCACCGAAGAGGCCTATGCCGATCGCAATGGACGCAAACGGGTCCACGAGCACCAGAGTCGACTGTGAGGCGGTGATGGGACCCGCGTGGAAGGCGTTCTGCGCGAGGAACACCCCCGCCAGACCGGTAACCGCCAGCACGTAGGGCGGCCAGCTGAGGAACACCCCACCCCAGCCCTGGACGATGTCGGCATTCATCTCCTTCATGATCGCCGCGGTGAAGGCGAACATCACAGCAGCAGAGACTCCGAACATCGCGGCCCGCCATGCGGCTGGTCCGATGTGCGCGAGGCCTGCCGAGGCAACGCACGACGCCACCACCATCGCCGAGACGAGAACCCAGTCTCCGACATCCGGCTGCTGGGAGCCGCCACTGGGCTGGGCCAGGTCAAGGAACGTCGCCAGTCCGCCGGCGGCCATGAAGGCCCCCACCCACTCGCGCCAACTGAGTTTGTGCCCGAACCACACGCCGAGGATGACGACCAGGAAAGGCAGCTCGAGAGTGAGGATGGGCTGTACGGCGCTGAGCCGACCGAAATGCAGGGCCACGAACTGCAACAAGGACCCGCAGATCATGACGCCGAAGCCCGCGAGCCAGACCTTCCGCCGAATCGCGTGAGCGACGAGGCCCCAACGAAGCCTCGTCTCCGAGGGAGCCGTCTCCACACCCATGCGCTGGAGGATGGTCGTCACGGCGTTCGAGATCGCCGCACCAACGGCCAACAGGTAGGCCATTGGCTCCATTTCTACCGCACCGGTCTTCCTCGGCGGCACCCAAAGGTGCGTTGCTAGCGGCTCGAATGTCAGGCACTTGTCTCACAGCTGTCCTCAGGCTCTCGAAGGAACCTGCCCCGAAGGCGTGAGGACTCCGGGTCGGCCCAAGGTAGCTTCTCCACGTACACCCAGGTGCGACGATGGATGGCGCTCAAGCCGTAGCCCCGAAGCGCCCGCTGGTGGGTTGGCGAGGGGTAGCCCTTGTTGCGGCCGAAGTCGAACGGTGGGTAGGACTCGGCGCCGTCTCGCATGATCCGGTCTCGCGTCACCTTGGCAAGAACCGAGGCTGCGGCGACGGACACGCAGCTCGTGTCGGCCTTCACCACCGTATGCACTACGGGCTTGAAGCTCGCAGGCAGCGCGACGTCCGCGTGCCCGTCGATGTCGTCCTCGCTCGGCGCGCTCAGATCTACGAAGGAGTCCTCGAGCGGTGCACCTGCGTCATTCGGTCGACTGATGAAATCGAAGTTCCCGTCCAGCACTATGGCGTCGGGGAGCAGGTCGTCGGGCAGCTGGGAAAAAGCCCTTCGCGTCGCGAGTCCGAGGGCTGCGGTCATGCCGAGGCGATCGCACTCCTGCGGTTCGCTGTGTCCCACCGCCCAGGCCGTGCACCAGGAGACCACCTTATCGAACAGCCTTTCGCGGTCGTCCTCGAGTATCTGTTTGGAATCGCGCAGGCCTCGCGGTATCCGGGCGAGAGGTGCGCAAAGCACTGCCACCCCCACACTCAGTGGCCCCGCCCAGGCTCCCCGCCCTACTTCGTCGACCCCGGCGACCAGCCGGTAACCGCTCTCCCAGAGCTGTCGCTCCCTCTTGCTTCCTGGACGCGTGCCGCGTCGCACCGCGTCCTTCGTCTGGCGGGGCCCTGTCTCAGTGGCATTCGATCCACGATCGCGTGACCGAACCACCGCGCGCGTCATGACGTCGGTCGCGAGGTGGCCATCGCCGCACGCTAGCTCTGACTAAGCCTCGACACGCGAGATCGCGGCACGCTCGGACTCATCGGGCTCCGTCGACAAGAACGCGTCGAGCATCTCACGCGCAACGTCCTCGGAGGTGAGCCGAAGCCCGAAGGCAAGGACGTTCGCGTCGTTCCACCGCCTGGCTCCCTCGGCAGTCACAGCGTCGGTGCACAGCGCGGCGCGCGCACCGGCGACCTTGTTGGCGGCAATGGCCACCCCGGTGCCGGTCCAGCAGCACACCACTCCCCGTTCGGCTTCGCCTGACACCACGGCCCGTGCCACGGCGCGGCCGACCTCCGGCCACTCCTCCCCTGCGGCCACCTGCTTCACTTCGTGCCCACGCCCTTGTAGAGCAACTAGCACCGCTCTCGTCAGCGCGCTGTCGGAGTCGGCGCCGAAGACGATGCGCACCAGCCCAACCTATAGCCTCGTCACATGAGCCAGCGGCGCGTGTCCATCGTTGCGCACACGCACTGGGACCGCGAGTGGTACGAGCCCTTCCAGAGCTTCCGCCTACGCCTGGTCCACCTGATCGACGGCCTCTTGGAACTGCTCGAGCACGACCCCTCGTACTCGACTTTCCTGTTGGACGGCCAGATGGCGCTCGTCGACGACTACCTCGAGGTGCGTCCGGAGGCCGAGGATCGCATCCGGGCTCTCGCTGTGGCAGGCCGTCTCACGATGGGCCCTTGGTACACCCTCATGGACGAGTTCCTGGTCTCCGGCGAGACGATCATCAGGGACTTGCAGATGGGGATGGCCAGGGGCGCGGCCTTCGGCGCGGTGATGGAGGTCGGTTACCTGCCGGACATGTTCGGCCATGTGGCCCAGATGCCGCAGCTGCTTCGTCTGGCCGGGTTCGAGCACGCGGTGGTATGGCGGGGAGTCCCCTCCGTCATCGACCGGAGCGCGTTTCACTGGGAGGCGCCCGACACCTCCTGCGTGAGAGCCGAGTACCTGGTCGACGGGTACGGGAACGGGGCCTCCGTCCCCGACGACGCGAAGGCGCTCCTGCGACGAATATCGGACCACGAGAAGAAGATCTCGAGCTTCTTGCTCGACGGGATGCTGTTCATGAACGGCACGGACCATCAAGAGCCTCAGCCGTGGCTCGGCCGGGTAGTCGCCGAGGCGAACGACCTCCAGGAGTACTACGTCCTCGAGGTCACTTCCCTCGCCGCCTACCTCGAGCGCGCCACGAACGAGGGACTGCCTCGATGGAAGGGGGAGCTCCGCTCGGGGGCGAGGGCCAACGTGCTCATGGGAGTGACGTCGAACCGGGTCGACGTCAAGCGACGTGCGGCCACGGCCGAGCGCTCTCTCGAGAGGCGCGCCGAGCCGCTTTGTGCGCTGTTCCTCCCCCCACAGCAGTGGCCCGGCCGGCTGCTCGAGCTGGCCTGGACCCAGGTGGTACGCAACGCCGCCCACGACTCCGTCTGCGCCTGCTCGGTGGACGACGTCACAGATGCCGTTCTCGAACGCTACGCCGAGGCCCGCCAGATCAGCGACGGTCTGGCTGAGCAGGCTCTCAAGGCGTTCTGCCGGTCGCTGGCCGAACCAGGCGTGGTCGTCGTGAACCCTTCGTCGCACCCACGAGGCGGCGTGGTGGAGATCGTGGTGCGCGGCGAGACTCCGCCCCCGCACACACAGCCGCTACCGGAGGAGCCCGGCGCTTTCGGGATACCGCGCGGGCTCGGCACCTTGACCCTCGACGCCCCTACGGTGCGGACCATCCTCGGCATGCTCCCCGACGGGAGCCGGATCGACACCCACACCTGGATCGACGGCATCGACGTCTCAGAGGACGACACAGGGATCGACATCACGATCGCCTTCGGCACCGAGGAGCGCTTCGACGTACCGGTCTCCACGATCAAGCAGGACCTCTACACGAGACTCGGAGCACGACCGGACTCGGTGGTTCGGGTGCGCCTCGACCAGCCCCCCACACAGCGCGTGCTCGCCCGTGTTGCGCGGGTGCCTGGACTGGGGTGGAAGCCAGGCGTCCCTGCCACGTTGTCGCACCCAGTGACGATCGACGAAGCTCCGGTGCCCACCACCGGATCAACGACCGTGGTGATGCGAAACGGTCTCGTGGCCGTGGAGGTGGACCCCTCCGACGGCACCTTCGCCGTGGACGGCCTGCGCGGCTTCGGCAGGTTGGTGGACGGGGGCGACCATGGAGACTCCTACAACTACTCGCCCCCCCTCTCTGATCGCCTCGTCGAGACACCCGACAGCGTGAGCGTGACGGTCACCGAGAGGGGACCGGTGCGGGCCCGCGTGCTCGTCGTCTCGCGCTTTACGTGGCCTGAGCGAGTCGACGACACCACACGTGCACGATGCGGTGAACGCACCGTGGAGATCTCCACCACTCTCGAGTTACGCGCCGACGAACCAGTCGTGCGGGTGTCGACCAGCTTCGTGAACCCGTCGCGCGACCATCGCCTGCGTGTGCACCTGCCCCTGCCGAGCCCGGCCACGTGCTCTGAGGCAGAGAGCGCGTTCGCCGTCGTAGAGCGCGCGCTGGAGGCCGAGGGGCGGCCCGAAGAGCGAGGACTGCCCACGTTCTGCTCCAGGCGATTCGTGAGCGCCGGAGGCCTGACCGTCGTCCACGACGGTCTCATGGAGTACGAGCTGGTCGACTTCGAGGAGCTGGACGGCTGCCGGCGCGCCGACACCCTCGCTCTCACGCTCCTGCGCTCCACCGGCATGCTCTCGCGTCTGGGCATGGCGTACCGGCCGCTGCCCGCCGGTCCGATCACTGCCGTCGAAGGGCTGCAGCTCCAAGGACGCGCGATCGAGGTGCATTACGCCGTGTGCACGTCCTGCGATGACCCCTACTCCATGGCCGACAAGGTCCTCCTGCCCCTCGAGGTCGTGCACGCACCAGGTGGTGGATGGCGCAAGGCCACGGGCAGCGCGCTCGAGATCGAGGGCGCAGAGGTGTCCGCCGTGCGCCGAGTGGCGGGCGTCCTAGAGGTCCGCGTGTTCAACCCCACCGACCACCAGACAATGGTCCGGGTGACAGACCGCTCCGGCTGGCTGGTCGACCTGGGGGGAAGGACCGTCTCTTCCTTCGACGGGTCCTTCTCTTTGCGGCCCTTCGCCATCGCGACCTTCCGGGCCCCTGAGCCCTGAGAGATCCCAGGCGTCTCTCGAACACCGGCGTGGCCGGGGGCGAAACGAAATTCCCCGGTGTCCGCTTACACTCACGGATGTGAGCGCGGCAGAGCCCCTGCCCTCCTTGAGCAGCAGCGTGGTCCTCGTGCCGGTCAAGGCCTTCGCTCAGGCCAAGGCGCGCCTTGCGCAGTCACTGGATTCCGCACGACGTGCCGAGCTCGCAAAGGTGATGGCCGGTCACGTCCTCGCCGCAGCCTTCCCGCTCCCGGTGGCCGTCGTCTGCGACGACGAGGAGGTGGCCGAGTGGGCGAGAGAGCACTCGGCGATGGTGCTGACCGAGCCCGGACGAGGCCTGAACGGAGCGGTAGAGATCGGGGTGGCGAAGCTCGCTCGAGCAGGAGCGAGCGAGGTCTTGGTCGCCCATGCGGATCTGCCGTTCGCGCACGGGCTCGCGCAACTGGCCGGGTTCAGCGGCGTGACCCTAGTGCCGGACCGACGACAGGACGGCACGAACGTGTTGTGCCTTCCTGCGGACTCGTGCTTCCGCTTTGGCTATGGCCAGGGGTCCTTCGCGCGCCACCGTGCCGAGGCCGAAAGGCTCGGATTGCCGGTCCGGGTGGTTCGCGAACCCGATCTTGCATGGGACATCGACGTCCCGTCGGACATCCCCGCGGGTCTCGCACGCCTCATTTAAGAGCATGCACGCATAGGCCGAGCACCCTCGACGCGCACGAGGAGCCCGCAGGCCCCTCGTGCGTTCTCGTCGTGCGGTGCCGGACCCTCCGGTACCCCTGAAGTTGCCTACTTGGCCGTGCGCCGCCTGGTCGTCGTGCGAACAGGTGCGCGCCGGGTGACGCGACGCGAAGCGACGCGCTTCGCCGGAACCGCCGGTGCCGCAGCCTTCTTCGCAGCCCGCTTGCGTGCCGGAGCCCGCTTCTTCGTGGTCCGCTTGGCGGCCTTGCGTGCCGGAGCCCGCTTCTTCGTGGTCCGCTTCTTCGTGGTCCGCTTGGCGGCCTTGCGTGCCGGAGCCCGCTTCTTCGTGGTCCGCTTGGCGGCCTTGCGTGCCGGAGCCCGCTTCTTCGTGGTCCGCTTCTTCGTGGTCCGCTTGGCGGCCTTGCGTGCCGGAGCCCGCTTCT
>Ga0187864_10002209_pt1 | contig 17145 bp, 13 predicted proteins | sample June2016WEW_11_4_FD_132985 | JGI IMG/M metagenome (GOLD analysis project Ga0187864, IMG submission 132985) | Peatland microbial communities from SPRUCE experiment site at the Marcell Experimental Forest, Minnesota, USA - June2016WEW_11_40 | ecosystem: Environmental > Terrestrial > Soil >...
GTTTGGCCGAGTGTGCCGACGGTTGGACCGCATCGACCGCAGATACCTGGCTTGGGTTCAATTGGCCAGCTGTATAATCTTCATGCGGCAGGGTTTTTTCCCTTAGCCCTAAACGAGCAAGCGAGCCGAATAACCACGATGCGTATTACAAGCAACGACAGGCCGCGCGGGTCACCGAATTCGTTGCTTCCAATTTCTCACGGGGCTATACTCGGCGAGCGGCGGAGCCGGGGCCGCCGCTTCCTCTTTTTTTCCCGGCATGATTCATGACCGACACGCCCAAGACTTGTTTTTTGATCGTCGGGCTGGCTCGCAGCGGCACCTCCTCCATAGCGCAGTTCCTCGAAAATCTGGGCGTTTATTTCGGCGATCACGCTCATTTTCTGGATACGAAGACGCACCCGCACAATCCCATCTTCTACGAATTGCAATGGATCAATGACTTCAACGGTCAGGTGATCCGGGCTTCGAATCGCTTCGAGTTTGACTGCGATTATTTGCCGATCGAAGAGGATTTTCATCGTCCCGGGATCGCGGAACTCGGGGCATCGCTGCGAAAGCAATTTCTCGAGGAATTCGGGGATCGCCCACTGGTGGGAGTGAAATCTCCGCCCCTTTGTTTTACGTTTCCACTGTGGCGGGCCGTGCTCACGGAGATGGGGTATGCGATCAAGACCGTGCTCACGCTGCGCAGCGCCTCGGCGATCGTCAAGTCAAATTTCGCGATCACGGCGCACCCCTACCACTGGCGGCGATCTTTTGCGAGCCATCTTCTGGCCATCTGGTATTTTTTTCGCGACGTGCCGGTGTGCCAGTTCGATTATGACCTGTTCATGCGGGAACCGCTGAGCTACGGACAGGCAAAGGCGGCGGAGCTGGGGCTGGCGATCCCCGACGCAGCCCAGGCGACGGGTCATCTGTCTCGCGCACATTATCATCACCAGGCGGACGATGCGGGGACGGGAGACCCCTGGCTGGACCGGATCGATCGGGATTTGCGAGCCGGGCGGCTGGATCCGAACGAATATCTTGACTTCCGATGGGTGGCGATGCTTTTCATTGAGGAGTTGGAGTCGCTGGTGAAAAACCTGGAGCCGCGAAGAGAAGGCAACGTGCCCGGCACGGAGCCTACGGCCCAGCAGTGGTTCCAGGAGCATCAGCAACTGAGGGCCCTTTTGCAGCAAGGAGGGCGGTTCAACGTGAAGCCTCGGCCCGACGGCACAATAGACATCAGGCGAATCTCGAAATCATGAGCGACACGCCCAAGACTTGTTTTTTGATCGTCGGACTGCCTCGCAGCGGCACTTCCGCCGTTGCGCAGTTCCTCGAACATCTGGGCGTTTATTTCGGCGATCCTTCTCATTTTCTCGATACGAAGAAGCACATCCACAATCCCATCTTCTACGAATTGCAATGGATCAATGACTTCAACGATCGCGTGATCCGGGCTTCGAATCGCTTCGAGCTTGACTGCGATTTTTTGCCGATCGAAGAGGATTTTCATCGACCCGGGATCGCGGAACTCGGGGAATCGCTCCGAAAACAGCTTCTGGAGGAATTCGGCGATCGCCCCATCGTGGGAGTGAAAGATCCGCGCATTTGCTTTACGTATCCGCTGTGGCGGGCCGCGCTCACGGAGTTGGGGTATGCGATCAAGACCGTGTTCACGGTGCGCAGCGCCTCGGCGATTCTCAAGTCAAATCTCGCGATCACGGGGGCGCGGCCATGCTACTGGCGGCGATCTTTTGCGAGCCATCTTCTGGCCCTCCGCTATTTTTCCCGCGACGTGCCGGTGTGCCAGTTCGATTATGACCTGCTCATGCGGGAACCGCTGAACTATGGACAGGCAAAGGCGGCGGAGCTGGGGCTGGCGATCCCCGACGCAGCCCAGGCGACGCGTCATTTGTCTCGCGCACATTATCATCACCAGGCGGACGATGCGGGGACGGGAGATTCCTGGTTGGACCGGATCGATCGGGATTTGCGAGCCGGGCGGCTGGATGCGAACGAATATCTTGCCTTCCGAGCGACTGCGCTGCTTTTCATCGAGGAGTTGGAGGCGATGGAGAAAAATGAGAGGCTGCGAAGAGAGGGCAACGTGCCCGGTACGGAGCCTGCGGCGGAACAGTGGTTCCAGGAGCATCAGCGGCTTCGGGCTTTGCTGCAGCAAGGGGGGCGCTTTAACGTGAAGCCTCGGCCCGACGGCACAATAGACATCAGGCGAATCTCGAAATCATGATCGGCCGCTGAAACGCGTCGCCCTTCTTTGGCTCCTCCGTAGACGGGGCAAATCAAAGTCAGGGAAAAAATAAAAGATGCCACGACGGGTTCGTCGTGGCATCGGCTAACTTCGAGTTACGCAAAACCGCGGAAACTACTGTTACGCATGTTTGCGCCTGCGGGCCAGCAATGCCGGCACAGCCAAACCGAGCAGACCGAGACAAGCCGGTTCCGGCACCGGTACCGGAGTAAGCGTCAGGTCATCGATGTACCAGGTAACCGTTCCGGCAATCTTCCGGCCGGTGGAGGAATCGTCATCGTAGTCCTGGAACGTCAGGGCGCGGACCTGATTATCAGGCCCACCGCTCGCGTTGTAAGTGGCAGCCAGCGGGATAGTGACGTATTCCCAAGTGCCCTGGTCCGAACTGCCGGTATAGTTTGGATCACCGAAGTTCCAACCATTGCCGTTTTGCAAAACGCCGTTAACGGTCGGATCGCCGACTCCACCGGGATACCCCGGTCCGGTGTTGTTGAAACCATAGCTGCCATCGCGGACCGCGACCTGGAAATAGCCGCTGCTCGCCCCTGGGCTACCGGCCTGCGTGCTGTAGGCCGAACCCGGAGCTAACATGATGTAGAATGAAAGGTTCGTCGCCACTTGCGCGGACCAGTACATATCCACCGTGAAGGCGCCGTTCTGGGCAGTCGGCGAATTCTTGAACGTGATGGACTGCATGAGCGATCCACCGCCATTGCCAGTGTGATCCGGTGCGGCGGCCCACCCAGTCGAGTTGGTCGAAGCAGGACCGCCGCTGCCGTAGTCAAATCGCGAGTTGAGGTATGCGGGAGGTGGCCCGTTCGGATTGATGCCATAGTCACCACCGGGATTGGTTTCCACCGAAGCGGCGGTGTCGAAAGTATAAACATTGTTATACGCTTTGGCAGCCGATGCAGCCATCAAACTGAGTGCCGCCGGCGGCACAGCCAATATGCCGAGCCGACGCAACTTTTTGCCTAACATAATTACTCTCCTCCGAAACGTACGTTACGTTTCGATATTTGGAAACTTAGCGGCACCCAGGCAGAAGAGGGAACATCCCTCGGTAGATGTGGGCCTAGGCGGCGCCGACCTTTCAATCAAACCCACTCGCTCGTACAAATGAACTTTGTGAGTTTCATTTTCTCCGAAGCTGACAGTTGACTGATCTGGCACCTCCTCACGAGGTTGCTCCAGGGGTTAGCCAGAGGGCCCTCGTCTCATCTATCAGCGAACCACCGATCCATTTTTTCCGCCGGACTTCAGTGAAGCGGGCCCATTCGCTGGCTGGACTCCCGCACTATCAGACTTACCGGCAATTCCTCGTGCCGACCGCGATCGCGGATTCGGCCCATTGATCTACCCAAGACCACTTCCGCGGCCCGTCGCCCGATTTGATAGGCCGGCTGACGCACGCTCGTCAGCGGGGGCGACATTTCGCAGGCAAAATCATCATCAGAGAACCCAACAACGTTCAGGTCATCTGGAATTCTCAAATTCAGTTCCTTGGCCGCCTGATAAACCTGCTTGGCGAATAAGTCGCTCGCCGCGAAAATCGCGGTTGGCCGCTCCGACAGGGCCAACATCGCTCGGGCCGGCTCGATGGCGAGCCCCGTTTCGCCCGGGGGGACCTCCATGGTGATGCAACTGGCGCCCGGCATCTCTTGCACCGCGTTCTCGAAGGCACTGCGGCGAGCCAGCGCCCAAGACGCCACCGAGGCCGCCGCCACATGACCCATCCGCCTGTGCCCTTGTGCGTACAAATGTTCCGCTACCATTCGTCCGCCTTCTGCTTCATCACTGCCCACGTAGTCCGCGTTGTATTCCGGGGGTAGCTGATGATCGATCGTCACCACCGGAAGATTTCGGGACGAAAATTCATGTATGTGCTCCCGGAACAACTCCGCAAACGCCGGCCAAAGAATCACGCCATCAACCCTTCGATCGAGCAGGCGACGAATCTGTTGCAACTCCTCGCCGGGACCCTCGCGCCTTCGCGGTTTTGCGCCTGTGTGCACCGTCCAAAGCGTGATCGGCACATGGTCTGCAGCCGTCAGCGTATCGTGAATTCCATACAGGACTTCCGACCAGTAAAAATCGAATGGCGGCATCATCACGCCGATCGTCCGAGTCTTTCCGGTCTGAATGCCTCTTACCAGCAGATTTGGGCGGTATCGAAGACGCTCCGCCGCCTCCAAGACCCGCTGGCTGGTCTCATCTGAATTCACCCGACGGCCCGACAAGACCAAGGAAACCGTCGATTGAGAAACGCCTGCCTGCTCCGCAATACTTTTTTGACTAACTTGAAAGCGAAGGCGGTTCATGGCATCCGAGATTAATATATATGAAGCAGGCGAATAGTCAACATTATTCTGACTACTTTATTGCCTTTGGTTCATTGGCCGGATATAAGCACTTAGCCAATGCATCATCGCGTGAAAGTATGATGCGGGCGATTTGGCGGATGGAATATAACATATTGTTAAATAACGAGTTAATTCACATAAATGCGATTGGGGCGAGCCGCGTTCGCCGCGCTATTTCAAGGGCGGGCGTTGCGATTTTGGCATTTTTTCCAGTCGCATACGACGATACACCTTGGCGGAAATTGTCCTCAAAGGGTTGGAATGATGCCGAAGGGCCTCGATTTGGCCTTTTTTGCTGTCGATCATTACGATTCTCTTGCCGCCGAGCGTGACCCTTCCGGCCGCCGCCAAGTCCGCGACGATGCCTCGAACAAGGCCTGCGGCAAATCCTGTTAGACCTTGGCACAAATGGTGAGACGGCTCCTCTCCAAAGCTCTGATCGCAGTAATGATCGCCAGCGCCGTGGCCATGTTGGCGTTCGGCCCCAGACCCAAAATGAGCGCGCCCCAGGGGCGGGTTCGAATCCAATATTGGGATAAATGGACCGGCCTCGAAGCCGAACAGGCACAGGAAATCGTCGATGCGTTCAATAAAACCGTCGGCAAGGAAAAAGGCATCTGGGTCGATTTCACCTCCATGAGCCAGATCGATCGCAAAACGCTCATCGCCACCGCGGCGGGCGTTCCGCCGGATGTGGCGGGTCTGTGGGATGTTCAGGTTTTGCAGTTCGCAGCGATGGGGGCGCTGGAGCCGCTGGATAGTTATGCCCGGGAGTATGGCCTGACCCGCGATCATTACAAGCGCGTGTTCTACGACGGCTGCGAGTATCACGGAACGCTGTACGGCATACCGAGCACGGTCTACAGCACGGCGCTAATATGGAACAAGGAGCTTTTTCGGCAGAAGGCCGCTCAGCTTCAAGCCGCCGGGCTGGATCCAAACCGTGCTCCTCGAACCCTCGAAGAGCTGGACAAATACGCCGCGGCCATCGACACGTGGGTCACGCGGGACGGAAGAAAACATCTCGCCGTCGCCGGCTATATTCCATTGCTCCCGGACATGGCCAATGTCAACAATCTGACGGCCTATTGGTTCAACGCTCAAATCGCCAATGCCGACGGCACGAAAGTATTGCTCACCGAGCCGGAGATGTTCGCGGCGTACAACTGGGTTCGCGGGTTCAGCGAGCGGTTGGGCAAGCCGGCCCTGGCCGAATTCCGCAGTGGATTCAGCAGCGGCGACACCGGTCTGTTCGACACGCCGCAGAATCCTTTTCTGGTTGGTTGGATTGCGATGGAGCCGCAGGGCGCGTGGGTCTCGGCGTTCATTGAAAAGTACAAGCCGTCCATGGACCGCGCCCACCTCCCGCCGGATCAGCTTCAGCGTGAAAAAGATTTCGACAAGATCGAACTGGGGATGGGCCTGGAAGAGGTCCAACAATTGCTCGGACCCGGCGATTCTCCGAGCGGCGGCTACACCGTCCCACCGCAAGTTGCCAGCGGCGCGCGGATGTTGCGCTGGCCGGCGGGCGTCAAAGAAATCTATGTGACGTTTGTTGACGGGAAAGTCTCGGCCAAACAGTGGAAATGGCTGCCGGCGAAAATGCGCCAGCAATACTGCCAATGGGGGGCGGCGCCTTTCCCCTCGGGCGTGCCGGGCCTGGAAAACGTCACGGCGGCCGGCATGGACGTATGGGTCATCCCCAGCACCTCCCAACACAAAAACGAAGCGATGGAATTCATCGCCTTTGCCAGCCGGCAGGACCAGATCGAAAAGCTCAGCTCCGATCACTGCAATCTATCGCCCCTGGCCGTTGAAAGTCCGGAGTACTTTCAGAATCATCCCAATCCGTACGTGGACGTCTTCGAAGCCTTGGCGGCAAGTCCCAACGCGCGTGGGCTGCCGCAACTGATCGATTGGCCGCAGATCGCCGATGAGCTGAAACAGGTGGGGGAACGCTCTTATTTATTGGAGGGGACGACGGCGCAAATCCTTTCCGATGCCCAGCGGCGGTGCCAGCGGGAGTTGAACAAGGCGATCAATTTGCCGGCGGATACGAATCTCGATCTACACGAAATGGCACAGTGAACAGCGAAATCCGTCAATTCGGCAAGGGTATGGCGTTCATTTCGCCGTGGTTGATTGGATTTGTGGTCTTCACCTTCCTGCCGGTCGTGGTGTCGTTTTATTTCAGCTTGTGCAAATTCGATCTCCTCCAGCGGTCCCATTTCATTGGAGCGCGCAACTACCTGGACCTGCTGCACGACAGAGTTTTCTGGCAGGCGACGAGCAACACGTTCTATTACACGGCGATGGTGCTTCCGGCGGGGCTGTTGGTGTCCCTGGGTCTGGCGCTGCTTCTGAATGTGGAGATCCCCGGGCGAGCGATCTGGCGAACGGTCATCTTTATGCCGTCGCTGGTTCCCATCGTCTCCTCGGCGATGATTTGGATGTGGCTCCTGAATCCGCGCCTGGGCTTGCTCAACGTTCTGCTGCTCAAGATGCATATCCCCGGTCCGCCGTGGCTGACCGACCCGCGCTGGGCCATGCCGGCCCTGGCGCTGATGAGTCTCTGGGGCGTGGGCAATGCGGTGGTGATTTACCTGGCCGGTTTGCAGGACGTGCCGCTGGAACTCTACGAGGCGGCCGAACTCGACGGCGCGGGGGTCCTGGGCCGAATCTGGCATGTCACGCTTCCCATGCTCTCGCCGGTCATCTTTTTCAATCTCATCATGGCCATCATCGGGACCCTTCAGGTCTTTGACATTCCGTACATCATGACCAACGGCGGTCCGGCGCGCTCGACTTATTTCCTCTCGATGTATCTCTACGACAACGCGTTCGTCTATTTGCAGATGGGCTACGCAGGCGCCATGGCCTGGATTATGCTGCTCATCGTGCTGGCCCTGACGGGGCTGGCGTTCTGGACCAGCAGGCGGTGGGTCCACTATCAGGGTCGATGAATGAGGATACTTTTGAACCAATGAATCGCGATAGGAGTTTATGAACGGCGAAGTCCAGAAATTGCGATTGGGCGAAAAAATCGGATACGGCTTCGGCGATTTGGCGTCCTGCCTGTTCTGGAGCACGATCTCGACGTATCTGCTCTACTTCTATACGGATGTATTCGGCCTGACCGCCAAGGCGGCGGGGATCATGTTTTTCGTTTCCCGGTTCTCTGACGCGATATTCGATGTGGTCATGGGGATGCTGGCGGACCGGACCAAGACCCGGTGGGGGAGATTCAGGCCTTATCTGCTCTGGCTCGCGGTCCCCATGGGCGTTGGAGCCATATTGGCATTCACCACGCCAAGTTTTGGCGGACCGGCCAAGCTCGTTTACGCATACATCACCTACATCCTCTTCATGTTCCTTTACTCGGCGATCAACATTCCATACACGGCGCTGCTGGGCGTCATCAGCGGCGATCCTGCCGAGCGCTCCGACGCGGCGACGTCCAAATTCATCGGGGCCTATTTGGGAGGCATCATTGTTTCGGCCACGGCATTGCCACTGGCGACACACTACCTCGGACACGGAAACGAGGCCCGGGGATGGCAGTTGACGTTGACCGTATACGCTATGGCCGCGACGGTGTTTTTCCTGATTACGTTCATCTCCACGCGCGAGCGGATCCAGCCGATCGCCACGCAAAAAATCTCCGTGAAAGACGATCTGAAGGACCTTTCAAAGAACGGGCCCTGGATGGCGTTGTTTCTCGTCACCATCCTGCTCATCCTGTTTGTTTGCATCCGCTCAAGCATCACGACCCACTATTTCAAATATTACGTGCGAACTCAGGAAGTGAGTCTCTTCGGAAAGACTCATCATTTTGGTTTTGAGTATCTGGCATCGGCATTTAACACGGTGGGCCAGGTGGCGTCGCTGGTGGGGACTGCCCTGGTTCCTTTGTTCACCCGTCTCATCGGCAGGAAGCGCGCGACGCTCTTGTTGTTCATCACGGCGCTGATCTGCACCGGATCGTACTATTTCCTCAAACCTCAGGACCTCGTTCTGATTTTCGGGCTTAACATCGTCGGCTCTTTGGTCGGCGGGCCGATTTCCGCTCTTCTTTGGATCATGTACGCCGATACCGCCGATTACTCCGAATGGAAAACCGGGCGGCGTGCCACGGGGCTGGTGTTTTCCGCGTCGATCATGTCCAACAAAATGGGCTGGGCCGTGGGCAGCATGATCGCCGGTTGGATCCTCGGCACGACCGGCTTCGTGCCCAATGTCGTGCAGAAGGCCGAAACCCTCGAAGGCCTCAGGGCGATGATGAGCATCATCCCCGTCGTAGCGGGAGTGGCGGCGGTGATTGTCCTGGCGTTCTGTTATCGCTTGGATGAAGAAACGATGGCGAATGTAAAAGCGGAGCTGGATGAACGGCGCAAGGCCGGCGAAGCGGCGATTGCGACCGCCAAGTAAACTCACGGAAACAGGAAGGATTTTGGCCGCATCCGAGCGAAGCGGTCGATCGTGTTCTAACAAGGAGCGAAGATGGCGCAGGCACTGGCGGCGACGAATCCCATTCCGGTAGAGCGTGACCGCATCCCGATCCTTACCAAAATCTGCTACGGTCTTGGAACCGCGCTTGATATGTGGGGGCTGTGGCTTTACCCCGGCGTCGCGTGGGGAGTCTTTAATATATACCTGGGGGTTGATCCGCGGCAGGTGGGGTTGGCCATTACGCTCATCCGCATATACGACGCGATCTCCGACCCGCTGGCGGGGTGGATTTCCGATAACTTCCGCTCGAAATATGGGCGCCGGAGACCCTTTATTCTCGTTTCCGGCATTTTAGTCGGGCTGGGGCTTCCAGCGCTGTTTCTCGTCTCGCCTCACTGGGCGGACATCACATTCTTCCACGCGTCGGCCGTGTTCTGGTACATGTTGCTGTCGTCGGCGATCTACATTCCTATCTTCAGCATGTATACCGTTCCTTACAACAGCCTGGCCAATGAATTGACCCCCGACTATGACGAGCGCACCTCGCTGATGACGTACAAGAGCGCGATGCAGAAGGTTTTCGAGGTTGCGATGTTCTGCGCGCTCCAATTCACCACGCTGAACTGGTTCCTGATTCCCGGCACGACCAAGCACAACACGCTTTTCGGCATGCAGGTGTACACGTCGGCTTTGGGGGTGATCATGGCGATCTTCGCGATCATCATGTTTATCCGGCTCAGAGAACCGTACTACGGAAGCATCGTGCTGAAGACGACGAAGCACGTGCCGCTGAAGGATTCGTTCTACGAGACGCTGAGATGCCAGCCGTTCCGCATGTTGCTGTTCATGGGCGCATCGTTCAACCTGGGAACGAGCATGGTCGGCACGCTGGGCCTCTATGCGACGATCTACTATGTGTGCAGGGGCGACACGGCCCTTGGGTATAAGTGGAATACCGCCATGGGCCTGGGATACATGATCGGGGGCTTTTTCGGCGCCCCGGCCCTCAATCGCGTGGCGCATTTCCTGGGCAAACGCAATGGCTTGATCGTGGCCGCTTTGATCGGCATTCTTGGCTATGGCGGATCGTGGTGGCTGTATAATCCGCTGCATCCCTGGCTGCAACCATTCGCATCTGGAACAATGGCGTTCGCCGCCTCTGGCCTGTGGATGCTGTCGGGCTCCCTTGGGGCCGACGTCATTGACTTCGATGAACTGCACACGGGAAAGCGTCGAGAGGGTTCCTTCACGGCCTGCTCCCAATACATCAGCAAGCTCGGGAACTCGCTGGGAAACTACCTGGCCGGTCTTATCCTTTGGGTCATTGGCTTCGAAGCGGCGCGCGGAGCGCAAACGGCGCATACCGTTCTCGGGATCCGACTGATGCTGGCGGCCATCCCCATTTTTGGATTGGTTCTGGCCATTATCTTCGTTCTGCGCGTTCCGCTCACGAAGAAAATATCTCAGGAAATTCGAACGACCCTCGAGTCACGGCGAGGCAAGCCGGCGACCATTTCCGAGACGGCGTGAACGGCATTGGACATGACGACTCGCGAGATTCCCACGGAAACCCTGACATTGACGGCGGCTGCCCCCGCCGCGCCGCGGCGCCGCCGCCGTCATCCGCATCGCTGGCTGGCGCTGGCGGCGATCGCACTCATCTGCTGCGGATTCCTCCTCCCCTTCTTTTGGATGTTTTCCACCAGCCTAAAAACGGTCGATCAAACCATGGTCGATCCCCCCCGGCTCATTCCCCATCCCGCCGCGCCGGAGAATTTTTGGAAAGTCATCACTTCCAACCGGGCTGATTTCCCCCTCTACACCCGCAACACCCTCCTGATCGCGGCCCTCTCGGTTCTCGGCACGACGCTCTCCAGCGCGGTCGTCGCTTATGGATTCGCCAAAATCCGCTTCAAAGGCCGAGGATTCCTCTTCGTCCTGATGCTCTCGACGATGATGATCCCCTTCCCGGTGATGATGTTGCCGCTGTTCATCGTCTTCCGCTTCATCGGCGATCACACCCCTCTCCAGATGCTCGGCACGTTCAGGCCGCTGTGGCTGCCGACCTGGTTCGGCAGCGCCTTCAGCATTTTCCTTCTGCGCCAGTTCTTCCTGACCATTCCCGACGACCTCAGCGAAGCGGCCCGCATCGATGGCTGCACCGAATGGGGCATCTTCTGGCGGATCGTGCTCCCCCTCAGCCGCCCGGCCCTCGCCGTCGTGGCGCTCTTCTCCTTCATGTGGGCCTGGAACAATTTCCTGGGCCCGCTGCTCTATCTTCAGCGCCCGCAACAATACACGCTCGCCCTCGGCCTACAGGCCTTTCAAAGCGCGCAAGGCGGCACCGATTGGAACCTGCTCATGGCCGCTTCAATGCTGGTGATGCTCCCCGTGATCCTGCTCTTTTTCGTCGCCCAGAAAACATTCATTCAAGGCATCGCGACAACGGGCCTGAAATAGCGGCAATTCAAGGTGTGACGTACCGATCCGGCAAACTTCCGTCCGGAGCTTTCACTTCCATTTTCCTAAGCTCCGAGCGCGGCACCCATTCGTGCCCGCTGCCCGGCAGTTTTATTTCCATCCCTTCCACGCTGATTGCCGGATTGCCCATGAAATCCAAAACGGTTTGCTGCACCGACAGGTTATTCTTCACCGCGTAGTCGTATTTCTCTTGCAGTTGCTTCTGCGCCTCGGGGGTAAATCGCATGAGATAAGCGACAAAATAGCGGCCCCCGGACTCGGCGACCATCGCCCCAACGGCCGTTCTGCCCTCATGATCGAACGGCGCGAATTTATAGACGCTGTCCTTGAAATAGGTCTGACCATCGTCGTCGGAATAAAAGTCTACGGTGGGATCGACTCTTACGCCGCGGGGCCACAGATAATATGACGAGATTCCCGCCGCACAGAGGAAAAGGATCGCGGCAAGTGTTAAACCCAGCTTGCGGTTATTTTGCAGCGATTCTCGAACCGAAAAATCGTAGGCGCTTGGGGGCATGAGGGTGATCGGCACAGGCTGTAAGAACGATCCCGCAACGTTTCAAGGCCCAAACCTATAGTTTCGCCCGCGCCGCCAGTGGGAAAGCACGATTAAGGCTGGGTGATGTACCGATCCGGCATATCCCCGCTCGGGGATTTTACGTTCAGCGTTCCAACCTGCGACGCTGGGAGCCACGGGTGGCCGCTTCCCGGCAATTTCACTTCCATTTGACCCGACACCGTGCTCATGAAATCCAACACACTCGCCTTCTCCTGCGCGGATAATCCATTTTTTACCGCGTCATCGTACTTTTTTTGGAGCCGCTTCTGCGCTTCAGGAATATACCGCATCAAATAACCGACAAAATCGTGGCCCCCGGACTCGGCAAGGACCGCCTGAACAGCAGTCTTCCCATCGTGATCGAACGGCGCGAATTTGTAAATGCTATCCGTAAAATAGCTCTGGCCATCGTCGTCGGAATAGTACGCACTGCTCACATTGACGTGTACGCCTGAATGGGAGAGAAAATAATATGTAAAAATAGTGCAAGCCACCAGCAGCAGCGCCACAGCCACCCCCATCCCCACTTTCTTGTCGTTCAGCTTTTCTCTGAGGCTCATTGTCAACTTGGCCAACTCTCTTTTTGCCTTATTCCAAAATCACCGGGTCGTTCTTGAAATCGTGATCGCCTCACGATGGCTTCAATGAGCTCCAGGCCCCGGTCCCCAACCAAGCGTGGTGTTAATTGAAATATCCTTGGCCACGACTTGCAGCAGCGTCCTTGATTCCACATGGCCATCGACGAAGAGAGCGTTCACGACCGTGTTGTTCATGTGCCGAAATCGCATGTTGCACAGCGAATCGTAACCGTCGGCGGATCTCACGTTATCCTTATTCAGAAAGGTAACCGTATATAGGGTGACCTGTGCATTTACCGCGTTCTTTCCGGTCACGCCCTTAATCGGCGGATAAAATCTTGCGGGACAGCCGATCGAGACGGGATTGTTAGGCCAGTTGGAATCCAGATACGAAGCAGTTCCAGTACCCGCGCTGGCCGGCACCGGATAATATTGGCCGTAGCCACCGCTATTCCATTGAATTTGCGACTCATCCATCTGCTCCGCCAGGAAGCCGTAATAAGCGCCAATAGTCGAGACGGTAAGTCCGTTGCTAAGGTTCTGCGGCCCGCACCACACCATCATAGTCTCGCTGGGCCTCTTGACGCTTCCCATTTGCCGTAGAACCATATAGCCGCCCGCCGCGTTCCCAGTGGTTGGCGTGTAGAGTTTTGCTGGTTGAGTTTCCAACGCCCTGGGATCGACCATATTAACGTCAATCAACACAGCGGGGTTTGCCTGGTAGTCCGAAACCCTCTTGTCATAGCCCCATCCGATCGTGTCATAATCGTGAAACACGGGCTGGAAATCGATCGCCATGTTCCCTTCATTCACAGCCGGAAAGCCCAGCCATGAGGGTGTTCCCCCATCGCCGGGAGCCTTACTATTTGTCTCGCGCGACAAGCTGTCGGGCCAATTCCAACAGGGTACGTCCGCCAGATCGTTTGTCGCGTTATACTCGGTAGAGTTGAGAGGATACCCACCGTACCCGGGCTGCGGAACCGTGGCGTATCCATACGGCAAATAGCCGCGGTTATCCGCGGTATACTCCAGTATGAACTGCCCAATAGTGCGCAGATTCGATTGACAGCCGACAAGGTTCGCCTGCTCCCTGGCCCGGTTCAGCGCCGGCAGCAAAATCGAAATCAACAGGGCGATGATCCCGATCACCACCAACAATTCCACCAAGGTAAAGCCTCGTTTGACGCTCCGAATAGACATGGGCGCTCCTCGTGAAAATCCACAGCCAAGATTAATCATATATATGAAATGAGGCAAGTCAACGAATTTCTTTATCGATTCAAGGGGAACAACCCGCCCACTTTGGCCGCTATTGGGCTGGGGCCTTCCTTATTCTTCGGTCTAGTCGGCCGAATTGGCTTTAACAAAATCGATGATTTCGTGGATGTACCCGAAGGCCAATCCCGTCACCGTATCGGCGCAACCGTAGTAAATGGCCAGTCTTCCGGTGGGGGCATCCAAAAGCGTCGCACAGGGGAAAATCACGTTCGGCACGTCCCCAACGCATTCATAAGGCATCTGCGGCGACATTAGGTAGGGGGCGGCTCGATAAATCACCTTCCACGGCTTCTCCAGATCCAAAAGGCAGGCCGAAAAGCTGTACACAAACCCGTTGCAGCTCGTCAGCACTCCGTGATAGATCAGCAGCCACCCTTCGCTGGTTTCGATGGGGATGGGGCCGGCCCCGACCTTGGTCGATTCCCACGGTTGCTTGGGAGCCATCACGAAGCGGTGTTTGCCCCAATAGGTCAGGTCGGGACTTTGGCTCAGGAACATGTCGCCAAAAGGCGTATGTCCGCGGTCGCTCGGCCGGCTCAGCATCATGAAGTTCCCATTGATTTTCCGCGGAAACATCACGCCGTTGCGGTTATACGGCAAATAGGCGTTTTCAAGCTGGTGATAGGTTTTGAAGTCCTTGGTCCAGCCGATGCCGATCGTCGGGCCGTGATATCCGTTGCACCACGTGACGTAGTATCGGTCCTCAATCCAGCCGACGCGCGGATCGTAGCCGTATTGCCATGCCGCCACCTCCGGCTCCTGGCATTGGAAGCGGATCGGCTCGGCGCTGATTTGCCAATTGATCGCATCGTCGCTTCGCCCGGAATAAAGGCCCATTCTGCGTTGCTTGTCGTCGCAGCGGAACACGCCGGCAAACGCCCCCTGGAAAGGGACCGCGGCACTGTTGAAAATGCTGTTGGAAGTGGCCGTGAGATTGCGAGGAATAATCGGGTTACGGCTATAGCGCCAGACGGTGTCCGCGCAGCCCTTGGGCCGATCTTCCCACGGAATCTTGGGCAAAGGTTGCCCCCCGACGATCTTATACTTGGAGTCCGCCATCGATGTATTTCCTGTTTAAGCGATGTTTCTTGAAGATTCGCAATATAGCACTGGGCCAATCCAATCACAAGCCGCCCAAACGGTAAACAAACCCCGGCCTTAACCGGCAATTCTTGGCTCTTTTAACATGACCCGCGCCGGCGACCAGCCATGACGCCGGGAACCCTCCCCGAACAGCCTTTTGCGTCTTTCCAAGCAGAATTCCTTTGACAGACAGCATAAAGCCCTTATACTAGATTCATATATATTTTCTAGCAAAAAATCACACTGCGAGGTGCATTTCGATCAGTCCAAACGTCTTGCAATCATCTTTTTGAAAGGAGCATGGAAATGCGGAAGAGGAAAGCCTTGGCTCTAGTTGCTGTCAGCGCGTTGGCTGCCAGCGCGAAGATCGGTCTCGCCGATACATCGTTGTTTACCACTCAGGGAGACTTCGGCGGAAGCGCCGCTGTTGGTCCGGCAATTGATCATGGCTATTACGGTTTCGTGGGTGGAAACAGTACCGACCCGAACTTAGGGGGTACAAGTCCCGGCAGCTCAAACGCGATCCCCACGGCTGCGTCGATCGCTGCCGGCCAGGAAACCGGCTATGAAGGATGGGGCTATTATGATGGTGCGGGGAACATCATACACACCGATCCCTCCTTTAACGGGATGGGCTATGACTCTCAGGGCAACACTATAACCTTCAACGCGACCCCCCTCGGTGGCACCGGAAGCACCGTCAACGGGCTCGGGCATTTCTCAAACGATTTTGCGGCGACCCTCTATCCGACCACCCCGAACGCGACGACCAGTCCGACCGGTCCCTTCAACACGGCCGGGTCCGACCCGAATTTCGGCAAATCATACGCGGGAAATACCGGAGTAGCAGGATCGATGACCATCCAAGGCTATCAGGGCAAGACCGAAGGCGAAGGCTACGACCTCCTCGACTCCGGTGAAATGATTTCCGATGAAAGTCATCCACTCAGCCCCAATTACCCAGCCAGCACCGCGTTCATCAACGCGCTGGGAAACGGCGTCACGATGGCCATCGATTTCACGGCCCCGGGTGGCGGCACCACGCTGACCTCGGACGGAAAAAACACCAGCCCCTATTATCTCCTCAGCTTTGGGACTTTTGACTCGCAGGGCGGCTTTGATGCCAACGGTGCTGGAGCGGGCTGGGCCAATTGGAGCGCCACACTCGCGTCCAAGGATGTGGGCAGCTTTTTTGATGACCCGGGCTCTTTTGTCGTGCAGCATGGCACCGGCGCCAGCAGCTATTGGACGGCTTATATCCCCTATTCATATACCGCGGCTCTTTCAGCCACGTATTTGCAGATGACCTTGATCGTTAACTCCGATGGCTACAAGTCAGGCAATGTCACCATCGGCAACATCCGCACGGTTTCGCCGACTTGGGCTGCCAGCGGCAGTGGTCTGAGCTGGAATCAGGGCGCTGTGCTCACGGCCGGCATTGAGACCACCCAGGGCAATTGGGTCGGTGCCGGGTCCAATGGCCTGGGCGTACCCAGCGGTTCAGGGGTCAGCGTTACTTTCGGCGATCTTGAAACCGGTAATGCCACCGTGGGTCTGGACACGAATCAGACCGTCGGCACCCTGATCTTCAACACCACCGGCGACAACAGCTCCGGCTCTCCCATCCAATACAATTTGGCGGCTGCCGACTCAGGCACGGGCGCGGGCGGCTCGCTCATCATGGACAATACCGCCAAGTCGGCTCCGGCCGCAATTAATGACATTTCCGGTAGCGCGATCGAATACATCACCGCTCCGGTTGTTTTAAATTCCAGTGCAGTAGTCACCGTCACCAAATCCACCAACACCGTCTTCTTCGGCTCCGATACCTCCGGAGCCGTTGGCGGTATTAGCGGAGCCGGCAGCCTCACGGTGGCCGGCGCCGGAACGGTTCAGTTGGCCTTCGCCAACACCTATACCGGCGGGACCACCGTCAACGCCGGTGCAACGCTGACGGCTTCCACCGACAATGCTTTGCCCAGTGGCCATGCCTTGGTGAACAATGGCATTACCAACGTCCAGGGCAGCGCGACCTTGTCATCCCTCACCGGAACCGGCACGCTGAACATCAGCCCCGGCTCGGATGCCACTTCA
>Ga0187864_10002212_pt1 | contig 17129 bp, 13 predicted proteins | sample June2016WEW_11_4_FD_132985 | JGI IMG/M metagenome (GOLD analysis project Ga0187864, IMG submission 132985) | Peatland microbial communities from SPRUCE experiment site at the Marcell Experimental Forest, Minnesota, USA - June2016WEW_11_40 | ecosystem: Environmental > Terrestrial > Soil >...
AGTAAGGGTTTCACCGGAAGTCCCATTGCCGGTGGCTGCGGTATACAGTGTGCCGGCAGTGGCGCTGGTCCACGTCGCGATAGTATCGCCGGCCGGTATTCCCGTCCCGGAGATCTGTGCTCCCACGTCCAGATAGCTGAGGCCCGAGGTGACGGTAAAGCTCTTGCTGCCGTTGGCTATGTTTGTAGCTCCACTGGTGAGGGTGTGACCCGTTGGCTCCGCCGCCCATTTCAGGAGGACCAGTTGCGCGCTGCCGCTGGCCGGTGTCTGGACGAAAACCAACTGCGAGCCATCGAGGGAGAGCACGACGGAGGTCACGATCGCGCCGCCGGTGTTGAAAGCCCAATAATCCGAGGGCACCTGCCCGGAGCAACTGGCATAGAGGTTGTCGTAAGCAATGATGCTGGCTTGAGTCGACGACCCCTGCAGGCTGGTGTTGTAAACAGCGTAATCGGGCGTGCCGGCATTGCCGCAGAGCGGGGCGGCGGTGAGACTGAAGGAGTACTTGGCAGGGTAGTTGCCCGTCCCGACCGTGGCGCCCTTGCCGCCCATCAACACGCTCCAGTCATGGTGTATTGTTGACTTCGGCGCATTGGCTGGCGGCTTCGCAACGATGATGGGGGGCTTTGGCGTTTTGAGCGTTGCGTTCGAATTTGTAGTCGCCTGCGCTCGGCTCACGGCCATCTCCTGGAACCTGGCGATATTCTCGGCTGCCGGTCCCTGCGCCGGGAGGCGTTGCCTCAACGTGTGAATGATGTAGCGAGGATCGTTGACCGTCTTGAGCCACTCCACGTAGGTGGCGTTCCGGATCGCTTCTTCCTCGCTACCAGGAGTGGAAAAAACCAGGTGGTGATGAGTCCAATCTTCAGGCAAGCCGGCGATATGGACGCTCCCGACCGCGATCGACTGCCGGGCTGGTTGGGCTTCTTGCCCGGATAGCAGAACGGTGAAACCGACGATCATGACGAAAGCCACGCCGGCGATCGCTAACTTGGAAAAAGTACGCTGCATGGTTTGTGCCTCCCCTCCAGTGTTGCGGGCGCCTCGAGCTATTCTACCCCGCTGTTTCGATGATGGATCTTTGATGTGCCGCCTCCTCTGATCGAAGGACGGCTCTTCAATTCCCCTCAAGCAGATTAGTCATGGGTGGCATGGCCCCGTCCGACGGCCCGCGACCACGTCAATTGCATATCGTGATGGGCTAGCGCCGGGCGCTCCAGACCGCTTCGGCAAGCCGCCGACACGGACCGCATGAAATCCTGACGGAAGCCGCTGTGCGCATTTCCAAATATCCAGTTGATAACGCGAGTCCACCCAAACAAAGTTAGTTAAGCGCGTTTGCCGGAGCCTGTCAAGTACCATTTCCTGCATCGTCCAATGAATGAAATTATGAAGCAAACAACTCTCAGTTTCGATATCGAGGCGTTCTTGCTGATCGCGCAGAGTCTCGTTTTTCAGAGACTCTGCGGCTCGTGCACGTGCAATAGGGCGCACGATCCCCTTTGATGTCCCGCTTGCGCCGCTTGGGATTTGGAAAGGCAGAAGCCAGGAAAGGAGCAGAATTAAGAACAGTGAATGGGGGATGCAGAGCTTGTCTTGCGCACAGCGCCCAGGTCCTCTGAAGGCTGCACTTCTTCAATTCACAATTCCCCTGGCCCCCACCCGCGATCTTCGATCGTGCTGTGTAGAGGATTAAGGAATATTACGAGGTTGACTCTGTGAAGAAAAACAGCTCCCCGCTCGATCGCGCAAGAGGCAGAGCCGGCCAGGATAAACGTGACCGGCTCACCCGCAGGAAATAGATCTCCGATCTTGGAGACGCGCTGCCCTGACTGACTATGTTACCGGACCGCCAGGACATTAGAAACAGTAACCAGGCAATTGCCGGGAGCGAAGATGCTAAATGCGGCGGTTGTGTCGCCAGACACCGCTGAGAAAATGTCGTGGCCAGTGTCGTCCCAAAGCTGAGGAATCGGGAGCCCCGCACTGCCGTTCCAGTCGCTGTCGGGGTTCAAGGTCCCAGTCCCAGGACCGGCAATCTGGGTGCTGTTGATTGTGGTGGTTTCTGAGTCCGTATAAGGCACATTATGGCGGCTGGATCCAGCCTGCCCACCGGCGCCAATGTTATCCCACAAAGCGTCGGTACTGAGTGGGCCGGGAAGGTTCAACGTGTAAGTGAACGGATTTGAGCCATAGAAGGTCGTAGCCGTAAACCCTGCATCATAGATACCGACCGTCCAAGCTCCGCTGCCCACGATGACCATGGAAGCGCCTTCAGCCAATGGGAACACGCTGCTAGTGGCCCACGGGTCGCTCCCATCAGTACGTCCACTCGCGATTGTTACTTCATAAGCTCCGTTACCCGCAGCTATCGACTTGGGAACTTGGGCCCGAAAGACAGCGACACCCTTACTGCTCCAGCACGGATCAGCACCTATTCCCAGCAAGGTCCCTTGAAGGGTGACTGGGTAAGAAACAGGAAAGGGGAAGACTCGAGTCAGGAGGGCATTGTAAAGAGTCTTGCCCGGTGTCGTGGTGTTGAAGAGGATCGCCCAGTAGAGGTAAGCATCCTGGACGCGGCCGGTCACGCCACTCACATGGAGTACCCCGGTGCCGCGATTGCGAAGAGCAATTCCACCGGTTCCATATGAGGCGGCAGAGTAGGTTTTAAACGGACTGATCTGTCCAGCGGCGGAAGCAGAGCCGAACAACCCGGCAGCCACCGCTAGGACCACAGACAAGGAGAAAGCGTGACGTCGCAAACTGCATCGAAAGGTATTCTGCATAGTTTGCCCCTTTGGCAAGACGAAGATGCTCAACCTGTTAAGACCGATAGCTTTACGGGGTATTGAACTCCACCCTAACGGCAGTAGACTAACCCAGGCCTTGGAGGTTGTCAAGTGAAAGATCGAGCAAAAAATCAAGCTTTGTCAAGCCCAATTTGAAATGTCCCATTCCAATTACCTTATCGGCACGAGGCGGTTGACCCCGCCATTCTTCTTCGCCAAAGCCCGCAAAATCACTTCTTGACTGTTCCTCGTCCGCCCCAAGCCAGCGGCACCGGGGCAGGTTATTTCCACCCTTCGAATGATCCTTACCATCCCCTGCCGGAAAAGTGGACGCTTCACTTGGAAATCGGACCGGCCAAATGGTATATCAACAAGTTAAGTGTCTCCCTGTAAACTTGACATGCCACCCCAATATTGATAGATTAGTGCGAGTTGTTAGTCAGAATCGTGTAGGCGAAGCGGAAGAAAAGGACCGCAGCATACCTGCCCAGAGAGGTTATTGGTCGAGCTTGAGGCTCAGGTTGGTGTTTTCAGGCTGAGGATCAAGGGGAGGATGAGCCTGTGTGTCGGGTGGACAAATGTGTGTGACCGCAACTTCCTGCCACGTGACGGGCACGTTAGTGATCCTGTCGTTGCTTTGCCAATATGATAGCTGGCTTTCGTGAGGGCGAGGAGGATCGTGCGCAGACGATACTTCTTGCGGCCCTGGGTACGAGCGGGCGCCTACATCAAGGCATCGATGAGATTTTGTCGATTTTGCGCATTGTGTCTCGCGCTTTCCGGTCGTGCTGGCGAGGGCCGCTTTTTCAGGGCGAAGTCTCAGAAGAAGCGTAGATTTTTGCGGCTTAAGAATCTATTACGTCCTCCTCCAGAGAACATAATCTGGTGGGCTGGGATGCGCTCTCGGCCCAATCAGCATCCCCAGTCCGCCTTGCCCCGTCGGGGCTGAAAGGGCTTGGGTCGCAGGGGTGGTGCCAATCAAATTGGTTGGTATCCCCGCCTGCGACTGCGGGCGGTGTGCGCCGGTCGGTCAAAGCAGTAATCCTCTCTCGGCGCGCGCGGCCCATAAAGGTCCGACCTTAGCGGGTTCGGAACGTGTGAAGAACAAACGACCTTTATTCGCCGATAAGGGCAGCAATCGTTGGCGCCTATGGGCGTGCAGGGTGTTCTCCTGTAACTCACAGGGCGGAGCTATATACTTTCAGTCAGAGGCACCGCGTTTGACATCCCGGCGGTAAGATAGATAACGGGAGTCAGGAATGAAACCTCCAGCCGTCACTGTTTACTTCCCGGCAAGGAGACCTCAGTGCTTTGGCCGAAAGCAGTAGGCGGGGGACTTCCTGGGCACTCTACGGGGTGAAATAGAGAGCAGGAAACGCTCGCTTCTTGAGGAGCATGCGGCGGATGAATTCAGGAACCGAAGAGGGCGAGTCGGGGATCAGCGGGTCATGGTGCGCCATCTACACACGACATCAGCACGAGAAGGCCATTGCCCAGATTCTTTCCGCAAAGGGGATCGAGGTCTTTCTTCCCCTTTACAACGCAACTCGCCGATGGAAGGACCGCACCGTTCACCTCTCGCTTCCCTTGTTCCCCTGCTATCTATTTCTGCGGGGAATGAAAGAGCGGCGGCTCGATGTGGTGACCACGCCGGGGATTGTTTCCGTCTTGAGCATCAACGGTGAAGCGGCGGCCATTCCTGAATCCGAGATCGAAGCAGTTCGAAGGGCGATCGAATGGGGAAACCGAGTCGAGCCTCACCCCTTTCTGCGATGTGGCGACAAGGTACGCGTCATTTCCGGGCCTTTGCAGGGGCTGGAGGGGATTCTGGTTCGCAAGAAGAACTTGTACCGGCTGGTGCTTTCGGTGGAAATACTCGAGCGCTCCGCCGCCGTGGAAGTGGACGTTTCTGCGGTGGAGCGAGTGGGGAGCCGCCCTCAAACGTCACCTTGGGTTCGGGAAGTATAGAATCAATAGGGGACTCGTAGGAGGGGCGCTTAGCGCGCCGGCAGCAAGCTGGATTCAGTGCTGCCAGAGCGGCTCGTAGGAAGTCTTAAAAGGAGAGATGAGCATGGCATTGGGGGGGAGACGATCATTGTGGCACGTCACGTCGCTTGGGCGCGCCGGCGGCAGGGCGCCTGCCCGTTTCCATTTTACGCTGGCGGGGTTGCTTTTGATGGGCTTGGCTGGGCTCTTTTGTGCCCGCGGCGCTTCGCCCGCGGCTCCGCAAAAGGAGAACGTTCGCGACAGCAAGGCGAGCACCCAAGGCGGGGCTGACCCGGCGGCTTTGAAGGCGGAGGAGACACTCATCTCTCCCAACGATCTTTTATTCATTCAGGTGTTCGATGTGGAACAAATGACGCATGAATACCGGGTGAGTCCGACAGGAACCCTGGCTTTCCCGCTGCTGGCTGACCCCGTTCGGGCTGCGGGTATGAGCCCCCAGCAGTTGGCTGAAGTCATTTCACAGAAGTGTATAGAAGCCGGAGTGCTCAGCCATCCTCAGATTACCGTGACCCTTCGCGAGTCACGCATTCACGCGGTGGCCATCGCGGGGGCCGTCAAAAACCCGCAAATTTATCCGATCTTTGGCCGCATGACGTTGCTGGATATTATCACCCAAGCCGGGGGACTGGCTGAAGAGGCGGGGTCCACGGTAAATATAACGCGCGGCGAAGTTTACCGCCGGGTAATGGAATCGGAGGGTGGAAGCGCCGTGGAAGCAGGGAAGCCACCATCCGTTGCGCCCACGGTGACCATCGATCTTAGGCGCCTAATGGAGACTGGTGATCCGAACTTGAACGTCATTATTTACCCGGGCGACCGCGTGACGGTGCAACGCGCCGGGGTCGTTTACGTCCTGGGGGCGGTAACCAGACCCGGCGGCTTTTTGTTGACGAGCGCTCGGGGAGATTTGACGGTCCTGAAGGCTATTGCCCTGGCTGAGAATCTTAAGTCCATCGCCAAGGGGAAGAAAGCCATGATCCTTCGTCCCAACGCCACGGCTCCCGGCGGACGGGAAGAGATTCCCGTTGACCTTCACGCCATGCTGCAAGGCCATGCTCCTGACAAGCCCTTACAAAACAATGATATTCTGTTTATTCCCGACAGTGCCGCCGCGAAAGCGCTTCACCGGGCCGGAGACGTTGCGGCGACAGCCGCTGGATTTGCGGTGGTTTATAGGTGATCCTCTTTTTGGTCAAAGGCATGATTGCTTACTTCCAGAGTGCTGATTCTGTTGATTTTGGCAAAGGTGGTTTTCCAACATGGCTGAACATGAGGATTTAGCTCCTTTCGAGCGCAGACCCCTGGAACGAGTCAAACCCCGGCTGGGCTCCGTTATCGACGCAGGGCCAGAAGGCTCCGAAGGCTTTTCCTATATACGGGCCTACTGGCTGATTATATTGAAGCGCCGCTGGGCGGTCCTGACGGTTGTGTTCGTGGTGGCAACGCTGGCGGCGATTATTTCCTTCAAGACCCAGCCGGTCTATGAGGCGACGGCCCGCGTTGAGGTTGAGGCGGAGACACCACAAATCCAGTCGCTCAGCGATCTCTACCGGGGCCTGCCGGGTTATACTGACGACGCTTTCCTGCAAACGCAGGTCGATGTCCTGCAAAGTGAAAACCTGGCTTGGCGAACCGTTCAGCAACTCGGCTTGGAAAACAAGGCGGGATTTGCTCCTGGGGGCACGGGCAGCGGCCGCTCCCCGGCCGACCCTCCCGCTAAGGCGCAGACCCAGATTATCCAGGCATTTCGAGGACACGTACACGTGAAGTTGATGCGGGACAGCCGCATGATCGAAGTCATTTTTGATAGCACCGACCCTCAGCTCGCAGCGCGCGCGGCCAACGCGCTGGTCAACAATTATAGCGAATACAATTTTCACCAGAAATATGACGCCACCCGGCAAGCGTCGGGATTCATGGAGCAGCAACTCGACGAGTTGAAAGCCAAGGTGGAGAAGTCGCAGCAGGCCATGGTCGATTACGAGCGCCTGCATACGATCGTGGATATCGGCGACAAGCAAAATGTGGTGGAGCAGAGGCTGGAAGGTTTGAGCCAGGATCTGACCATCGCGCAAAACGACCGCATGCAAAAGCAATCGCTTTTCGAGCAGGCGAGCTCGAACGATTCCCAGGCGGCCGTCATTGCGCAGAATGTGTTGTTGCAAAACCTGGAGGAAAAACACGCCGACTTAAGAGGACAATACGTGGACGCTTTGGGCCAGTACGGCCCCAACTTTCCCAAGGTCGCAAGACTGCGGGACCAGGTGAACGAACTCCAGTCCTCGATCGAGCGCGAACGTGGCCGGGTGCTGGCGCGAATCCGTAATGACTACGACGCGGCGCGAGCTCGGGAGAGGCTTTTGTCCGCCGCCGTAGCCCAAGAGAAGGTCGATGTTGGAAAGCTCAGTCAACTCTTGATTCAGCACAACATGTTGAAACATGAATTCGAGACCAACCAGCAGCTCTATGAGAGCCTGCTCCAGCACCTGAAAGACGCGACGTTGTCAGCGGGCTTGAGGGCGACCAACATTCATCTGGTGGATGCGGCCTTGGTCCCCACGGCTCCGGTGCGGCCGAGAATAATGTATAACATTGCGGTCAGTATGCTGGTGGGACTGGTGCTGGGGGTTACGCTCGCATTGGTCATGGAGGGCATGGACACTTCCATCAAGAGCGCCGAGGACGTGGAACGGCTCATCGCCGCCCCAGCCTTGGCCGTGATTCCACGGGCGCGCTCGTCCTGGCTGAGGATGGGAGGGGGCAATACCCAGCCACGCAAAGGCGGAGTGGAATCGATCGTTCTGCGACAACCCACCTCCTCCCTGGCCGAAGCTTATCGCGTCCTGCGCACTTCGATTCTACTCTCCACCGCTCCGCGCCCTCCCCAGGCTTTGTTGGTGACCAGTTCTCAGCCTGGCGAGGGCAAAACTTGCACCTCGGTCAATCTGGCCATGGGACTCTCCCAGCGCGGCGTGCCTGTGGTGCTCGTGGACGCCGACATGCGCCGCCCCGGGGTCCTGAGGGCGCTGGCGCTGGCGGAGAATGGCGCCGGTCTCAGCACGGTTCTTTCCGGCGCCCACACCCTGGACGAGGCTCTGCGCCAAATGGAGAACGTGCCTAATCTCTGGGTGCTTCCATCGGGCCCCCAGCCTCCCAACCCGGCGGACTTGCTCTCTTCACCCACCATGGAAAAAGTCTTACAAGAGCTGCGCGGGCGCTTCGAGCATCTGGTGTTGGACTCTACCCCTTTGCTGCTGGTGACGGACGCCACGATTGTCTCCCGGCTTGTCGACGGGGTGGTGCTGGTGGTGGAAAGCGGAGTCACGGCACGCCGCGGCCTGCTCCGCGCTCACAGGATTCTGGAAGGCGCCGGGGTGAAAATTCTGGGCACGGTCCTGAATAAGTATGATCCTGACCGCGAGGGCTACTACGGCTACTACGGGTCGTACTATTCCGGTTCCGGTTACACCCATACTTACTATGGCAGCAAAGACACTTAAAGAGGCAGCCTGAGGTGCTATGGTTATGGGGCGCGGTCCTTTGCAATCGAACGGTGAGTTTTCGCTGCGGTCGCGGGGGCGGGCAATCGGGTTCTTGCTGGCCGTAGGGCTGGCAGCGCTTGTCATCGCGGGTGAGGCCATACGCATTGGCATCGCCGCTTCCTTTGAAGATTCTGTAAATCCCACCGAGCTTCGCCGGGCGTTAACCCTTGATCCTTCCAACCCCCAACTGCACCATCGGCTCGGCTTGGTTTATTCCTATGCGCGGGAAGGCAACAATCCATCCGAGGCCCTTCAGCATCTTCGGCGGGCCACGGAGTTGAATCCCCATAAGGCCATCTACTGGTTGAGCCTCGCCTCAGCTTGCGATTCCATTCGTGACACCCTTTGCGCCGATCGCGCCCTCGAGCACGCGCTGCGCCTCAGTCCCATGACCCCGCGTTTCCACTGGATCGCTGCCAACCGCTACTTGCTTACGGATCGGCCTGAGGCGGCATTGCCTCAGTTCCGGCTTTTGCTGGAACAGAGCTCCGAATACAACTGGCCGGCGTTTCGGCTTTGTCTGGAGGCCGTCGGCGATCCCCTGCTGGTCCTCGAAAAGGTCTTGCCCAACCAGGCAGGTGCGAAGCTCAAACTTGACTACGTTTACTTCCTGAGCACCCAAGGGGATGCTGATTTTGCCTTCCGAGCTTGGGGCCAAACTGTGGCCGCCGCTTCCGCCTTTCCCTTTTCGTCGGCCGGACCTTACCTTCAAAATCTGCTCTATTTTGGCCGGTATAAGGAAGCGATCGACGTCTGGCAGGACCTTGTGCGCCTGGGAATCGTGAAGAAGCCTGCGAGCGGTGAACCGAACAATCTCATATTCAATGGTGATTTCGAGCAAGTCCCCCTGAACGCCGGATTTGATTGGCGCACTCCGGAAGTCCCCTATCTTTCGCTTGCCTTCCCGGACTCCGGCGCTTACCAGGGGAGCCGCTGCTTGCGCCTGGACTACACGGTTGGCCGTAATGATGAATCCGAAGCGGTCTATCAAATTGTGCCCGTCGTTCCCAATCAAGGTTATTCCTTGGCGGCGTACGCCCGCTCGAACAACATCACGTCTGATAGCGGCCCCCGCCTCCGCGTGCTTGACCCTGCCTGTCCCGCCTGCTTGGATGTATCGAGTGAAACGACTGTGGGAACAACTCCCTGGCACCCGGTGAGCCTGAAGTTCTCCACCGGAGCCCAAGCCCAAGTGGTCCGGGTGTCGGTCTGGCGCCCGCGCAGCCGGACCTTTCCCACTGAAATCACCGGAACTTTCTGGCTGGACACGGTGTCGCTGCAACGATTGGACATCCAGAAGTCAGAAGCGAGAATTGGAAAGGGTAAGGGAAAAGGGTAAGGGAAGAAGTGTAAAGGTGCAAGGGTGAAGGGTAAAGGGTAAAGGAAGAAGGGTCCTGTCCTAATTTGAACGTAGCGCCGCCATCTTGGCGGCTCAATGCCGGCTGGAAGCCGGCGCTACGTCTGAAATCAGGACACCACCGGAAGAAGGCCAAGTCATGATGAAGGCGGGAACACAGCAGGAAGCCGGAAGCGAAGCTTACACTTCACAATTTACACCTTACAAATCACCCCCGGCACCTTACACTTTACAGATTGCTTGCATCCTGCTGGTCGCTGGCTTGTTCGCCGCGCCTCTGGCTTATGGCGCTGTGCAGCCGTGGGCCTGGGCATCGCTGGCGGTTCTGGCGTCTGTCTTGCTCTTTTTGTGGAGCGTCGGGTGCGTCCAGCAGGGCTCGCTGAGGATTGTTTGGCCGCCGCTTGGCGTGCCCGCCCTGCTATTCCTTCTGTTGGGGACGATTCAGTTGTTCGCCCATCTCACGCTGGATCCCATCGCCACTCGAGAATCACTCCTGAAGTTGGTCACCGATCTGATTTTCTTCTTCCTGGCGGGCCAGCTTCTGGCGGCCGGAGCGCAGAAAGTATTGCGGGCTTTTGGCCTCGCGGCCGTGGTCTACGCTTTTTCGCTGGCCCTGTTTGGTATTCTCCAGTTTTTCTCCAGTAACGGATTGATTTTCTGGTCCGTGGCAGCGCCGGGGGCGGGGATTTTCGGCCCCTATGTCAATCGCAACCACTATGCGGGATTGATGGAGATGTTGATTCCGCTCGCCGCGGGCTACGTCCTTTCCCGGCCGCGGGATCTTCCCATGCGAAGCATGCTCGGGTTCGCCCTGATGGTTCCGGTCGCATCCCTGTTGCTCTCCGGCTCGCGCGGAGGATTCATCTCCCTGCTGGCGGAGGTTGTGATTCTGGGCGCGATTTTTCTGTGGCGCGCCCCCGTGGCCGGCCGTCGACGCGTGGCCGCCGTGGGCGGATTGGGGTTAACGGCGGCGGCGTTGCTCTTTTTCTGGATGGACCCTGGCCAGATCTCGCGGCGCCTGGAAACGGTGGCGTCCATTACGCATTCACCGGAGGTCACGCTCGGCGACCGCTTGGCTGTGTCACGGGATTCGCTTCGCCTCTTCGGGCACCATCCTTTTCTGGGAACCGGTCTCGGTAGTTTTGAGCTGGCCTTTCCTCAGTACCAGAGTGTTCCCAGTGACCTTACCTGGGTGCACGCCCACAATGACTATGCCGAGGCTTTGGCCGAAACCGGCTTGGCCGGCGGGCTGCTCATACTGGTGGCGCTGGCATTGTTCTTTCGGCAGGCGTTCGGGGGATTGTCCCAACGGCTTGAGCGTGACACGGGGTGGATCGAGGTGGGCGCCGCCGTCGGCTGCTGCGGCCTGCTCGTTCATAGCTTCGTGGATTTTAATTTCCACGTCCCCGCCAACGCCGCTTGGTTCGCAGTATGTCTCGCTCTCGCAACTTGCAAGAGGAAGATTTTGTTAACGAGCTTATGACTCAGGAGACTTGAATTTCCCTAGTAACTCCTCAATCAGTATTTCGGCCAGGTCATCCGGCTCGGAGGGTTTGTCGCCTACGCCGAACAGGCGGTATTTGCCCGTGCGGTACTCCAAGGCCACGTGAAAGGGTACAAGCCTTCCCAGAACTTCAATGTTAATTTCGTATCCGGCCTCTTGATAAATTCCCTTGACGCATCCTTCATTGTCGTTTCTGCGGAGAGCGAAAGTATTACCGTCCCCGGCTTCCCAGATGAGAATTTCCTCTCCCGCCGCGGCGTTAAACATTTGGGCCCTGGCCTTGAAGTCGTCTTTGACCTGCGTCCACAATTTGGAAGCGAATTCCTTCCTGGATTTCTGCTCTTTCTGGATCTGGGCATCCTCTTCGGCCTTTCGCGCCCTTCCAGCCTTGAACTCCTGGGCCAATCCCTTGGCCCATTCCGATTCTGTCATCGAAATCCTCCCCTCGGAAATGTGTGCCGCTGGCGATTTGCCAGCGAATTGCGGGTCCATCCTGAGGTTCGATCTCCTCACAGTCCGGCCGCTTCATGACACTTATACCAGATATACGTTTAGTTGGCAATTGTGCCATTAACTGTCTCTATAATCCCGAGGACGAGGGCGGAATCCCCAATGGCGATCCCGACGTCAACTCACAACTGGCAAAGCCGCCCGCGTTGCCGCACAGGAATACGCTTTTTCCGGTGCTGAACTGTCGGGTAGCGCGGCGCGCTATGATCCTGTTTCCAACCCAATCTGACGAAGCTTCGCTGGACTGCGGCGGTGAGGGAAGTCGCGGAGTTCCCGCCAACGCTGCCTGGTTCGAAGTGTTAGATGTGGTCGCTACCATAGCCCCTATCCGGGCGTAGGCACCTTCCGGAAGTGAAGCGCCTCGTGGACGGACTGCGAATCAAAGAGGCGGCCCTTGAAGGGTGTGACCCTGGCAGGGGGAGCCGTTTCCCTCTCATCGCCTTCAACGGACGTGACCAAGGATAACGAGTTGCCGGCTTAGGGTGGGACCAAGTGCAGCCATGGAACTATTCATTATGGGCCTCGTGGCGTTGCTGATGTAGCCGGTGAGCTTGCGAATGCGTATGGACAAAGAACAAGAGCCCTTGCAATGAGCAACCTCCTTCCCCGCTGCGAATTTCTACTGCAATGCATCTTCAGACAGCAGCTTAGATGTCCACACTGTGGTTCCGACAAGTGCTCCGTGGTCGCGAGAAAGCACATTGTCACGCGAATCCGCGAGTGCGCCGAATGTAAGCTCTACTTCACCGATCCCATCTACCGGCCTCTCCTCTCGTCCAATTTTTATGACGTGCTTTACGGCGGGGAGGGCCTGACGACCCGGCTCCCGGCTGAGAAGGAACTACGGCGTCTTATTGAGACCGACTTTGCTCTCTCAGATAAGTGCTTTCATGCTCGCATCGACGCGATCCGGTCGCTTGCTCCGTCTGCGCGGCTGCTGGAAATTGGTTCATCGTGGGGTTACTTCCTCCAGCAGTGGAACAGGCGGGGGAAGCACGCTGTGGGCATCGAAATCAGCGATCGCCGGCGATCTTTCGGCGTCAACAAGCTCAAAGTTGAAATGGTGAAGGACTTCGAATCTTTGGGCAAGATTTGCTTCGACGTCATCTATACCGCGCACACCCTGGAGCACTTCACAGACCTGTCAACTATCTTTCCGACCATCTACGACCATTTGGCGTCGAATGGTGCGCTCGTCATCGAAGTCCCGAACTTCGCGTACAGGGAGAGAGGGGCCGATATCCTTTCGTTAATTGGAGCCGTCCATCCTCTTGGCTTCTCGCGGCGGTTCTTCGAAACGGCGCTGCCCAAGCATGGTCTTAAAGTTTGCGCTTTCTTCGATTCGTGGGATAGCTTCCCGCACGGCCCGAGCCCAGCCGTACAAGACGGCGTGCCGGATAACATAATCTGCCTTGCTCGCAAATCTGATGTCTCGTGTGCAAGTCGCCGGAGTGGGCCTGGTTCGTGGCCTGACATGCGGGGGATAGCCAGTTGCTGAAACGCCTGCTCAAGAGCCTCTCCGCCATCTTCGCCGGGCAGATGCTGAACATAACCGGCAACCTGCTTCTTGCGCCCCTATTCCTATCCCGACGGTGGACCGGCTTATACGGCGAGTGGATGGCGCTATCGCGATGGTTGCCTACTTTGGCGTGACGGACCCAGGCATGAACTCCGCCGCCGCAAACGGCATGCCTGCCGCTTACGCTCGCGATGATGATCTGGAATACGCTTTTTCCGGTGCTGAACGGTCGGGCAGCGCGGGGCATCATGATCCTGTTCCCACCCAAATCTGACGAAGCTTCGCATGGCTGCGACAGTGAAGGAAGTCGCCAGTTGCAAGCAAGACTGGGAACAGACGCTGGGGAGAACGGTACAGTTTCTCGCTTACCCGGGCGGCGTATTCAATCGCTCCGTTGCCGCCGCCGGCTGTTGCGGCCTGCTCGTTCATAGCGGAGGGGTAGGCAATCGAGGGCGTTGCCGTGGATTTCTCAGGGGTTTCGAATCGAACACTCGTTGGAAGGCTGCTTCGGCTTCCATTGGCTCTCATTCCGTCCAGAACGATCCTTCCCATTCTGCAAGGCAAACTAAGAGGTACGAAGTGGATCGTGGGGTCGAGTAATCACGGGTGCTGGCTTGGGAGTGCGGAATACGCGATCCGTTGCGTTTTCGAAAGTGTAGTCCTGGAAGGGTCTGTCGTCTTCGATGTCGGAGCCAATGTTGGGTTTTATACGCTTCTGGCTTCAGTTCTGGTTGGTGGCCGGGGAAGGGTCTTCGCTTTCGAGCCGCTCCCCAGGAACCTCGGCTATCTTAAGAAACATCTGGAGATCAATGGGATCAACAACGTGTCTGTAATTGAGGGAGCAGTTTCAGACTGCGATGGCGTAGCCAATTTTGACGAAGGGCCCAATCATGCGATGGGGCGCCTTGCGCCTGGCGGACGCCTAGCGGTTAGGACTGTAAGTCTGGACGAAATGATGAGGCGAGGCGAACTGCCGTCTCCGGACTGCATGAAAATCGACGTCGAAGGTGGAGAAATGTTGGTTCTGAGCGGGGCTAAGGTCCTGCTTGAAAATAGCCGTCCAACCGTTTTTCTCGCTACGCACGGACGGGGCCTTCATCAACAGTGTTGTGAACTGTTGACATCATTTGGGTATCACTTACGGCCGATCGGCGCCAATAATCTGGAGCAGGCTGATGAAATCTTGGCCTGGTCGGGTACGCTGCTTTCGGAGGGCGGCGATGCGCGTGAGTAGGCGCCGCCCTGGACCGCTACGGCGCGCGCGTTAACAGCTTCGCGGATTTTAACTCGAATGTCCCCGCCAACGCCGTTTGGTTCGCGGTGTTCGCTGCGGTCGCTACGGTGTCCCCTAACCGGGCGCAGGCATTTCCCGGAAGTGAATCGCCCGGCCGTCCACCGCTCGTTCGTGCAAAGTGATTGGCAGGGAATCTGCCCAGTGCCTCTGTGCGAATAACTGGCTCAATAACGCGGGTGATGAGGGCGGAACCGGGTATGATGATCCGCACCTCATCTATGATTGTCAAATGCGTCCGCCACAGTGGACTGAGAGACGCTTTTCTTGGAGGTGAACGCCCAGGCAGCGGCGCGGGGCACTTCTCGCCGAGCTTTTGGGGTGTCGGTTAACCATGTTGCCGGGTGAACAAAAGGCGGCTGAACTCATGGAGCGCGGCGTCCGGTTTTGGCATCGGCTTCGCCGAAACAGGCTTGCCGAGAATGTCCTTGCGCTCTATGTAGTGCAGTTTTCCAACTATCTGTTGCCGTTGATCGCCGTCCCATACACGGTCCGCGTCTTGACTCCAAGCGGATATGGTTTGGGGGCCTTTGCGCAATCGTTCGCAAGCTTTTTTGGAATCTTTTCCGATTACGGATTTAACCTCACGGCGACCAGAGCGGTCTCAATTAACCGAGACAACAGTGCGGCGGTATCGAGGATCGTTAGCGACGTCTTATCCGCCAAAACCCTGATCATTCTCCTTTGTGCATTGGCCTTCTGGCTGCTCACCCTCACTGTGCCCCAGCTCAGGCGCCAGAAACTGGTCGAGTGGATGGCGTTTCTAATTCTGGTGGCGAACACATTCTTTCCGTCATGGCTTTTTCAGGGTCTTGAGGAATTGCGAAGCTCCGCAAGGGTGAGCCTTTGGGTGCGGATCGGTTATTTGCCTGCCCTGTTTTTGTTCGTGCGGAGGCCCCAGGATACATGGAAGTGGGTACTGCTTCTGGGAGTAACGAGCCTCGTCGGCTCTGCCGTCGCTTGGTACATTGCTGGGAGGCACCTGCACGTACGGATGGCAAAACCCACCTGGTCGGGGGTAAAAAGACAGTTGCGGGAAGGCTTCAGCCTCTTTGTTTCGCAGGCTGCGGTTTCCTTATACACCACGGCCAATGCAGCCATTCTAGGCTTCTTTACCAACATGACCGTGGTGGGCTACTACAGTGCCGCCGAGAAATTGGCGCGTACGGCGGTGGGAGTGTTTGGGCCAATCACGCAATCCGTCTATCCCCGGGCCGCGATGCTGGCAGCTTCAGCACGCGACGCTGCCCTGCGCCTAACGCGCCAAATGGTGGTACTTATGGGGGTCCTGGGGTTCGTTTTGAGCATAGGCTTAGCCGTGATCGCCCCATGGGCTTGCCCCATTCTGCTCGGGAGCAATTTCCTACCTTCGGTGACCATCACGCAGATTCTCTCGCCCCTTCCCTTCTTCGTCGCCGTGAGTAATGTCCTGGGAATCCAGGTTATGATTCCCTTCAAACACGACCGGGCATTTACTTCGATCTTGGGGGGCGCAGGAGTGTTCAACGTCGCGTTGGGAGTGCTGTTGGCCCCTCGATGGCAAGGCAATGGCATGGCTCTGTCTGCGACCTTGTCGGAATTTCTTGTAACGGCCGCCATGTTGTTTCACATGACCCGACACGGGCTCGCCCCGTGGAGCAAGGCCCAGCCGGAGGCCGCCAATGTATGACTTCCTGGTCGTTGGGGCGGGCTATTCTGGCAGCGTTATGGCTGAGCGCCTTGCCAACGCTGGATCGCGCGTCCATGTCATCGACCGTCGACCACACATTGGCGGAAACGCCCACGATGAGGTAGACGCCAACGGCATTCTGGTTCATCGATATGGACCTCACATCTTCCATACGAATTCCGAGCGCGTTGTCGAATACCTCTCTCGGTTCACCGAGTGGCGACCTTACGAACATCGGGTGAAGTCCAAAGTGGACGGCAAACTTGTTCCGTTTCCAATCAACCGAACAACCCTCAACATGCTATATGGATTGGACCTCGACGAGGCCGGAGTGCAGACCTTCTTTGAACGGGTGCGGGAGCCCCGCCACCACGTGCGAACCAGCGAAGACCTGGTGTTAAACGCGGTGGGACGTGATCTGTATTTGAAGTTCTTTTGGGGTTATACCCGCAAGCAATGGGGCTTGGATCCTTCCGAACTCAGCGCTTCCGTGGCGGGGAGAATCGCTTTCCGAACCAACGACGATGATCGCTACTTCACCGACAAGTTCCAGGCGATGCCCGCTCAGGGATACACGAGCATGTTTGAACGAATTCTGGACCATGCGAAGATTGAGGTTGACGTGGGACGAGATTTCAACCCAGAGCATGATCCTTCGCGAGTTGGACACATCATCTATACGGGACGAATCGATGCCTATTTCGATTACCGGCTTGGGAGGCTCGCATATCGCTCCCTCCGCTTTGAGCATGAGCATATGTGTGGCGTGAAACAGTTTCTGCCAGTGGGTACAGTCAATTACCCCAACGAATTTGCCTTCACGCGCATTAGTGAGTTCAAGCATCTGACCGGGCAAGAGCACTCCGGAACCACCATTGCGCGGGAATACCCTCAAGCCGACGGCGAGCCATACTACCCTGTTCCGACGCTGCAGAACCAAA
>Ga0187864_10002216_pt1 | contig 17121 bp, 9 predicted proteins | sample June2016WEW_11_4_FD_132985 | JGI IMG/M metagenome (GOLD analysis project Ga0187864, IMG submission 132985) | Peatland microbial communities from SPRUCE experiment site at the Marcell Experimental Forest, Minnesota, USA - June2016WEW_11_40 | ecosystem: Environmental > Terrestrial > Soil >...
GAGCGGCCGACCGAGAATTAGCTGAGATAAACGGAGAGTCGAGTGACGCGTCAAACAAAACGTGGCAGAATCACGTTTTGAGACGTGCGTTTGCCTCGGCACTAACCCCTCACCCGGCCCGCAACGGCTGATGAAAACGCCGCCGCAGGCCACCCTCTCCCCAGAGGAGAGGGTGACTCTTATATTGGGGGCCTGCGAGCTTATGGAGAAACTATGATTCCGAATCTTGCAAACGATCGCAGTTCTGCCGAAAGACGAACGCGACTGGCTGCGGTCGGCTTCGCAACTTTAGTCGCCGTGGTGGCGCTCGCGCTCTGCGGAAGCACGCGAGCGGGCGCGCAATCGCCGCAGACCGCCGCGGGGCAAGCGCCGCCGGTGTCAACCGTGCCCACCTCGGCTTCCTTCGAGGTTGCCTCGATCAAGCCGAATCACTCGGGCGAGAGGCGCTTTTTTGTGTCGTGGCAGCCCGGCCGGTTCAACGCGACCGGCATGACGCTAAAGTTTCTCATTACGCTGGCGTACGACGTAAAGGACTTTCAGGTTTTGGGAGGACCCGGCTGGGTCAATTCCGAAAGATACGATATTGACGCGAAGGAACCGGACTCGATCGCCCAGGAACTGGATAAGCTTCCCCGCGAGCAGCGGCAGCCGTTGGCTGATTCGATGCTCCAGTCACTGCTCGCGGACCGCTTCCAGTTGAAACTGACACGCGGGACAAAGGACATGCCCGCCTACGCTCTGGTGGTGGCGAAGAGTGGTTCGAAACTTCAGGAGGCAAAGCCCGTCGACACTCAGCCCGAGGCGCCGAGCGGGCCTGGCGGACACCCTCACGGACCCATGATGCGCATGGGAAGGGGCGAGATTAACGGTCAAGGGGTCGAACTCTCGTTTTTGGCAAGCGTGTTGTCGCAACAACTGGGCCGCACAGTGCTGGACAAGACCGGGCTGACGGGCAACTATGATTTGGCGCTCAAGTGGACCCCCGAGCAAGGCGAAGGCATGATGATGGGCGGGCCCGGCGGCGGTCCCCCGCCTGACGGCGCGCCCCCGGTCGATGCGTCGGGGCCTTCGATCTTCACGGCGCTTCAGGAACAGCTTGGGTTGAAACTGGAAGCCACCAAAGCGCCTGCCGAAGTGCTCACGATCGACCACGTCGAGCGTCCTTCGGAGAATTAGATTGTTGTCACCACCCAGGCACTTAAGCAAAAGGAGGTTCCAATGAAGACGCGAATTTATTTTGGACTTATATTCGCTGTCGGCCTTCTCCTCGCGGCCGGTGCGATCTTTGGGCAAACGGCCCACAGCAACCCTGCTTTCGAGGTGGCTACAGTGAAGCCATCCGCTCCCCTTGATGTGACGAAGTTGGCAGAGCAGATTAAAGCCGGAAAGATGCCGAGATTCGGACCGCATGTCAACGCGTCGCAAGCGGATTATATCTACATGTCGCTCAAAGACCTGATCGCCACCGCGTACACGGTGAAGGACTATCAGATCAGTGGCCCGGCATGGCTGGCTACAGACCACTTCGACATTGTGGCTAAGCTGCCGGACGGCACGTCTAAAGACGACGCTCCCAAAATGTTGCAGGCGCTGCTGGCAGAGCGGTTCAAGCTGGCAGCTCATCGTGACACTCAGGAGCACCCGGTGTATGCGCTGCTGGTTGGCAAGGACGGGCCGAAGCTGAAGGAATCAACCGCAACCGCCGAACCGATCGACGAGAGCGTTCCGTTAAAACCCGGCGAGACGCAGATGGACGCTCCCAGCGGGCCGATCCGCATGACGAGAAACACCGACGGCTCTACTACAATGAATATGGGAGCCAAGGGCATGATGAGGATGAAAGTTGACGCGCAGGCCGGGACAATGCACATGGAGTCAAGTATGGTGACCATGTCAGGTTTCGCCGACATGCTGACGAAGCTCACGCAGATGGGCGGGGCGGGCGGCCGCCAAGTCGTGGACATGACTGAGCTCAAGGGCAACTATCAGGTGGCCTTGGATCTTTCACTCTCGGAACTTATGGCGATGGCACAGGCGGCGGCGCGAGAGGCAGGCATAAGCTTGCCGATGCCCCCAGCGGGCGGCGGGGGTGAGAACAAGTCGCCGGCCTCGGCGGCGTCCGAGCCAAGTGGAGGCTCCTCGGTTTTCGCCTCGGTGCAAAAACTCGGCCTCAAGCTGGAAAAGCGCAAGGCGCCGGTGGAGCAGCTCGTCATCGACCACGTGGAGAAGACTCCCACGGAGGACTAACGCCGGAATGCATCGAATCATCCAACTGGCGATCGCCCTTGCGATGCTCGCACGCTGCGGCGTGGCCGCGGCTGCGGAGTATCGCGGGCAGGTTACTTTCGGCGGATTGCCGGTTCCGGGTGCGACAGTAAAGGCCACGCAGGGGGGCAAACAATTCTCCACGACTACGGATCAGGAGGGGCTCTACTCGTTTCGGGATTTGACGGATGGAGCATGGACGATTGAAGTGGAGATGACCGGCTTCGCAGCGCTCAAGCAGGAAGTGGCTATCGGACCGAATGCGCCGCCGGGGAAATGGGAATTGAGGCTGCTGCCGCTTGATCAGATCAAGGCTGAAATACGTTCAGCGGCGGAAGTGACGCCCGGCGCCGCTCCCGTCGAAGGGGCACGCCATGGCGTGCCCGTACAACCCAACGGCGGAAGTGGCGAAGGGAAGGCGCGCGCGAACGAGGAAGGTAAGGAACGCGAGAGCGAGGCAGGGAACAAGGGAGAAAGCAACGCCGGAGATATCAACGAAAATGGTGAAAACGGCCAATCCCCCGGCGACGAACTCAATCAGCGCGCCGAGGACGGCTTGCTGATCAATGGCAGCGTGCTGAACGGCGCCGCTACACGATTCGCGCAAGCGTTTGCTTTCGGCAATTATCGCAACCGCGGTGGCGGGCTCTACAACGGCGGGCTGGGCCTCATTTTCGATAACTCCGCACTTGATGCGCGGCCATTCTCCTTGAGCGGACAGAACACGCCCAAGCCGGCCTACAATCGCATTACGGGCGTGGCGACGTTGGGCGGCCCGCTCAGGATTCCGCATCTCATCGAACGGCACGCGCCAAACTTTTTTGTGGCCTATGAGTGGACGCGATACGTTGATGACACCACGCAATCGGCCCTGGTGCCGGATGGGGCGGAGCGGGGCGGGGATTTCTCCCAAGTGCTGAGCGCCCTGGGTCAGCCGGTCCAAATCTTCAATCCGGCCACGGGACTGCCATTCTCCGGCAGTAAGATTCCGCCAACCGAAATCATCCTTCAGGCGAAAAGCTTGCTCAATTATTATCCGCTGCCCAGCTTTAGCGGAGAGCGGCAGTACAACTACCAGGCCCCCATCAACACGGACACGCACCAAGACGCGCTGCAATCGCGTTTCGACGAGTACATTAATCCCAAGAACCAACTCTATGGCGGTTTTGCTTTCCAGAGCGCGCGCACGGCCACTCCGAATCTATTCGGCTTTCTCGATACCAGTGACGTGCTGGGAATCACCAGCCGCATCAACTGGTCGCATCACCTCGGCACACGGCTATTTCTGACTCTGGGTTACCAGTTCAGCCGCTTGGCGACAAAGACTAATCCCTACTGGGCTGGCCGCGAAAACGTTTCCGGCGATGCCGGGATCTCGGGGAACAACCAAGACACAGTGAACTGGGGGCCGCCGAGCCTTTTCTTTTCGAGCGGCCTGGCGGGGCTTTCCGACGCGCAAAGCTCTTTCAATCGCAACCAGACGGATGCCTGGTCTTATTCGCTGTTGTGGAGCCGAGATCGGCACAACATCACCATGGGAGGCGACTTCCGCAGGCAGCAATTCAATTATCTGGGCCAGCAGAATCCGCGCGGCACATTCACATTTACGGGCGCAGCCACGCAGGGAAGCGCGAACGGCGCGGCGATTGGCGGCGATGATTTTGCGGACTTCCTGCTGGGGATTCCGGACACGAGTTCCATCGCGTTCGGCAACGCGGATAAGTACTTCCGGGAATCCGTTTACGACGCTTACTTCACGGATGATTGGAGAATAAGCCCGGAATTCACTTTGAATGCGGGGATGCGCTGGGAATACGGCGCGCCGATTACGGAGTTGTACGGACGCCTGGTGAACCTGGATATCACGCCGGGATTTGCGGCCGTGGCGCCGGTGGTGGGAATCGACCCGCTGGGGCCGTTGACCGGCCAGAAGTATCCGAGTTCGCTGACCCACCCTGATAAGAGCGGGTTCGAGCCGCGCATCGGGGTCGCGTGGCGCCCCATTGCCGGCTCGTCGCTGGTGGTTCGCGCCGGATATGGCGTTTATTACGACACCTCGGTCTATCAAACTCTCGCGCAGCAAATGGCGCAACAGGCGCCGCTTTCGAAGAGTTTAAGCGTGCAAAACAGCCCGGCGTGCCCGCTTACACTGGCGAATGGATTCATTCCGTGTTCGGCAATTACTCCTGACACGTTTGCACTCGATCCGCATTTCCGCGTGGGTTACGCGCAAAACTGGGAATTATCCCTGCAACGGGACCTTCCTGGTTCGTTGCAACTCAACGCCACATATTTAGGGGTCAAGGGAACGCGCGGAGTGCAGGAGTTTCTCCCCAACACCGTTCCACCCGGGGCTGCGAATCCGTGCCCGAGTTGTCCGACGGGGTTCGCCTACCTCGCTTCGAACGGCAACTCATCTCGCCAGGCTGGGCAGATTCAATTGCGGCGGAGATTGCACAGCGGGCTCACCTCGACAGTCCGATACACTTACTCGAAGTCTATCGATGATGATTCTGCTTTGGGCGGACAGGGCGCTACCCTGCCCACGCAGATCTTCGGCGTCCCCTCTGGCGGACCAGGGAACAGCGGAACTCAAGTTACCTCGACGACGACGAGTGCGGGCGCCTCCAGCCCTGCCCTTGCGCAGAACTGGCTTGACCTCGAGGCGGAGCGCGGCCTTTCGGCGTTCGATCAAAGGCATCTGCTGAACGTGCAGTTTCAATACACCACCGGCATGGGGTTGGGCGGTGAAACACTCCTGCGCGGCTGGAAAGGAACGCTCTTCAAGGAGTGGACTTTCCTTAGCCAGATAACCGTGGGCAGCGGTTTGCCGGAGACCCCCATCTATCTTGCCGCCGTGCCGGGAACGGGTGTGACCGGGAGCATCCGGCCGGATGCCACGGGCGCGCCTGTTCACGTTGCGCCGCAGGGCTTGTTTCTGAACCCCGCGGCGTACACACCACCCGCGACCGGCCAATGGGGAAACGCGGGAAAGGATTCAATTACTGGCCCTTCTCAATTCACGTTTAACGCTTCTATCGGGCGAACCTTCCGCCTGCACGGCCGCTTCAACCTGGACTTTCGAATCGACTCGACGAACTTCCTCAATCACGTTACTTTTGCAAGCTGGGACACGAGCATTACCAGCACGCAGTTCGGATTGCCGGCCGCGGCCAACTCCATGCGCAGTATGCAGGCCACGATGCGCGTGAGGTTTTGAAGGCAGTGACGAGTGACGAGTGACGAGTGACGAGTGACGAGCGGTGGAGAAATAAAGTGAATCTGCCCTCTCCCTTGGGAGAGGGTGTCGCGCTCCGGCGCTTTTACCGGCAGGAGCGCGACGGGTGAGGGGTTAGTTCGCAACCGGCAGCAGGAGACGAGCGACCAGACGCAAATGAGAGGTCCAAAAACAGTTCACGTGGCAAGCGGTTCGCGGTTTGGCAAATCCCAAATTGCAAACCGTTTGAATTTTGCCGTTTGCCATTTGCCGTTTGAATTCGTTCTTGCGTTTGAGAATGGAAGTAACCCCTCACCCGTCCCGCGACGGCTGATGAAAACGCCGTCGTGGGACACCCTCTCCCCAAGGAAGAGGGTTACGATTTTTTCGGGGAACCCCTCACCCGTCCCGCCACGGCTGATGAAAACGCCGTCGCAGGACACCCTCTCCCAAAGGGAGAGGGTTACGATTTTCTCGGGGGACCCCTCACCCGTCCCGCCACGGCTGATGAAGGCGCCGTCGCAGGACACCCTCTCCCCAAGGGAGAGGGTTATGTATCTACCTCTGTTCATCGCGCTCTTGGTGGGGTTACCAGCCGCAGCGCAGCAGATCGGGCAGAACGCGCCCGCCAACGCCAAGGAGACGGCCACCCTACGCGTCAGCACGCAGTTGGTGGTGGAGGCGGTGGTGGTGAAGGACAAAGCAGGGAATCCCATTCGAGGGTTGACCGCCAAGGACTTCACGATTACCGAGAATGGGACGCCCCAGACCATCAGTTTCTGCGAACACCAGGAACTTGGCGAGGCCGCCAACGCGCCCTCTGCGGCTCGCGCCCAGCCCGAGAACATCACCATCTACGATAAGTTGAGCCGGACGCGCATTGCCCCCGAAACGCCCGGCAAGATTCGATACCAGGACCGCCGGCTGCTGGCACTCTACTTTGATATGACGACCATGCCGCCGGCGGACCAAATACGCGCCCTCGAAGCGGCGAAGCGATTCATTAAAACGCAGATGGCGCCGGCGGATTTGGTTGCCATCCTCAGATTCTCGGGCGGCGCTGTGGATGTTCTCCAGGATTTCACCGACGACCGCAACCGGCTGTTGAGCATCCTCGAAACCATGGTCGTAGGAGAGGGGCAGGGCTACGGACTATCGAGTGACGACGCCGGCACGGCCGACACCGGGGCGGCGTTCGGCCAGGATGACAGCGAGTTCAACGTCTTTAATACGGACCGCCAGTTGTCCGCGCTCCAGACAGCCTCGAAGTTGTTGGGCCAGATTAGCGAAAAGAAAGCACTGATCTACTTTGCCAGCGGCCTCAGGCTGAGTGGCCTGGACAACCAGGCGCAACTCCACGCCACCATCGACACTGCCATCCGCGCCGGCGTGTCGTTCTGGCCCATCGACGCGCGCGGTCTGGTGGCCGAGGCCCCACTCGGGGACGCCACGCAGGGGTCGCAGGGCAACATTGGGATGTACTCGGGAGCCGCGGCCCTGGCGCTGACTACTAACTTCCAGCAGTCGCAGGATACGCTCTATGCGCTGGCCGGCGATACGGGCGGCAAGGCACTACTCGATTATAACGACCTTGCGAAGGGGATCGTGCAGGCGGAGCAGGCCACCTCGAGCTACTACATTCTGGGTTACTACACCACGAACGCGGCCCAGGACGGCAAGTTCCGCCGCGTTAAGATTTCGCTCAACTCGGACTTGTCCGCCAGCTTGGACTATCGCCAGGGCTACTATGCCGATAAGCAGTTCAGCAAATTCACCCCTGCCGACAAGGAACGGCAACTCGAAGATGCGTTGATGCTCGAGGACCCGATCACCGAACTCACCATCGCTATGGAGATCGATTATTTCCAATTGAATCGCGCCGAGTACTTCGTGCCTATCGTGGTCAAGATTCCGGGCAGGGAATTGGCCCTGGCCAAACGCCGCGGCGCCGAGCACACACTTCTGGATTTCATCGGCGAGATCAAGGACCAGTACGGCTCAACCATCACCAACCTGCGCGACAAGATGAATATCAAGCTGAGCGACGCCACGGCGGCTCAGTTGGTCAAACGGCCCATCGAGTACGACGCCGGATTCACGATTCTGCCCGGGAAATACACCATCAAGCTCCTGGCGCGCGACGATGAAACCGGGAGGATCGGCACGTACCAGACGAACTTCGTCATTCCTAACTTGAATAAGGAAGAGAGGCGGATTCCCATCAGTTCCGTGGTGCTGAGCAGCCAGCGCGTCGATCTGCGGGATGCGATCTACAACGCGCTCAAGAAAAAGGACCAGGAGGAGACGGCCAACCCCTTGGTGCAGGACCGGCAGAAGCTTATCCCCAGCGTCACGCGAGTTTTCAGTCAAAGCCGGAATCTCTACGTTTACCTTCAGGCCTACGAGCAGGGCCTGCCCGGCTTCCAGCCCTTGCTCGCCTTTGTGAGTTTTTACCAGGCGGAGAAGAAGGCGTTCGAAACGCCGCCCATTGAAGTGACCGTCGGCATGGATAATCGCGTCAAAACCATGCCGCTCAGCTTTAGTATCCCGCTCCGTGAGCTTTCCCCCGGCAAGTATGTGTGCCAGGTAACCGTGCTGGACCCAGCCGGCCCGAAGACCGCGTTTTGGCGCGCTCCAGTGATGCTGGTGCCGTAGAGCAGTTGACAGTCGACAGTCGAGAGTCGAGGGCTCACCAAGAGTGTAGTATGATCTGTGTCTAGTCATGGGCTGTCATCCTGAGCGCAGCGAAGGATCTCGGCAGTTGTTCTTCAGCTCAATGATTTGAGGACAACTTCAGGGATCCTTAGCTGCGCTCTTGATGACAGGGACCGCGAAGCTGCGCTGGGAGGTTTCGCATGAGAGTCGGCAGGCGATGTTCTACAACAGTTATCCTGACGGCGGCCGTGCTGATGACGACGTGCGTGGCCGGGCGGCGAGCTGCAGCGAGAGGATTGCAGGCTTCAACTTCTTCGCACGCTCCCGCATCTCAGCCCGCCGCTGCACCTGCAGCCAATCCGGCCGACGTCAGCTCCATCGACGCCATTCTGCATGCCGCCTACGACACCATCTCCGGGCCCGCCGGCCGGCAGCGAGACTGGGACCGCTTTCGCTCCCTGTTTGTCTCCGGCGCCCGCCTTGCCGCTGTGGTTCCAAACCACCAGGAAGGACTCCGTATCGTGGTGCTCAGTCCAGAGGAGTACATCCAGCACGATGACCCGTACTTCCGGAACCACGGTTTTTTTGAGCGGGAAGTGGCGCGACGTACCGAACGGGTCGCAGATATTGCGCAGGTGTTCAGCACTTACGAATCGCGCCACGCCGCCGACGACCCGAAGCCCTTCGAGCGCGGGATCAACAGCTTCCAGTTGATGAATGACGGACGGCGCTGGTGGATTGTCACTATCTTCTGGCAGGGCGAGACTCCCGAAAGTCCGATTCCACAGGAATTCCTGCAAGGGGTGAAGTGAGCCGCTGCGATGGGGCGAGCTGAGTCTCGCCTTCGGGTTCTCTGTGCCAGGAAAGGCTAAACACAGAGGCCACTGAGCCTCTCAGTGTTCTCTGTGTTGAGGCTTGGGAGTTGCGGAGAGCACGGAGAAGCTTGCCTGCATCGCCGCGCCCGGTCCGCGCTGCACGGCTAAATCCTTGTCATATAATTGGACAGGCGCGTTCAAAAGGTGTACATTCCATTTTTCCCGCAAGGCGCATCTCACTTTTGACGATAAAGGAAGACCATGAGACGCACACTCTTAGCCCTGACAATGGTGTTTCTTCCGGTGCTGATTTTGGCCCAGGAACCTAGTGCTCCCCCGGAGACCAAACAGACACCGCCCCGGAAATCTTCCGCGCAGACGGCTGCCACCCCAACCCAGACCCCGTCCGAACGACCTCAGCGCGAGGAACGCGAGGCCAAGCCCTCCACTCCACCTTCGCAGCCTGAAACGACCCAGCCTGGTGGTCCCGGAGAAGGGATTCGGCCCATGCATTTCGACATGACCGAAGTTCCTCCCGTGGTAACGCACCACGAAATTCGCGTGGAAGGAAAGGCGTTGAAATACACGGCCACAGTCGGCCGTCTGCCCATCAAGGACGCCGAGGACAAAATCGAGGCGGAGATGTTCTTCGAAGCGTACACCCTGGATGGCGCGGACCCTGCCACGCGTCCCGTGACTCTTGCGTACAACGGTGGGCCCGGCTCCGCCTCCGTCTGGTTGCACATGGGAGCGCTGGGGCCGCGCAAGGTGGTCCTGGAGCCTGAGGGATGGCTGCCGCAGTCGCCTTACCGTCTCGAGGACAATCCCAATACGCCGCTGGACAAAACCGACTTGGTGCTCGTGGACGCCATCGGCACCGGTTACAGCCGGCCGGCGGACCAGAGTGCGGCACGCAAGTTCTGGAACATGAGCGGCGATATCGCCGCCTTTGGTGAATTTATCCGCATCTATATTTCGCGCTACGAGCGCTGGTTGTCGCCGCTCTATCTTTTCGGCGAGAGCTACGGCACCACTCGATCCGCGGGGTTGGCCGGCTACCTCAACGAGCGGGGCATCAACTTTAACGGTATCGTGCTGCTCTCCACGGTCTTGAACTTTGAGACTCTGGAATCTTCCTTCACCAATGATGTGCCCTACCCCATGCTTCTCCCGTCGTTCACCTCCATCGCCTGGTATCACAAGAAGCTGCCGCCGGACCTGATGGCCGACCCCAACCGCGCGCGGCAGGAATCGATGCAATTTGCGCTGGGAGAATACACTCAAGCCTTGGCTTCCGGCGATACACTGACTCCAGAGCAGCGGCAGAGCGTCATCGACAAACTGAATCGGTATACCGGCATCTCGAAGGAAGTCATCGAGTGGTCGAATCTGCGCCTGGATGTTGGCACCTTCACTCACTTCTTGCTCGCTGATCAGAGGCTCCGCGTGGGCCGCCTGGACGGGCGCTTCAAAGGACCCGATCCGGACGGCTTCATGAACACCCGCTTCTTTGATCCCTCCAGCGCGGAAACCGGACCGCCCTTCACGAGCGTCTTCAACGACTATGTGCGCCGTGAGCTGAATTACAAAGTGGACATGCCCTACTACGTCTCAGGGCAGCAGTCGGGATTCTTCCAGTGGAGCTTTAGCGCTCCGCCGGGCGGCCGCGGGGGCGGCAATCCGTTTGAGATGGAGACTTCCACCCCGCTGCGGGAAGCCATCGTGAAGGACCGTTATCTGAAGATCCTCAATATGGAAGGTTTCTACGACCTCGCCACTCCCTATCTCGCGGCATGGTATACCTTTGACCACCTCGACCTGTCGCCGGAGTTCCGCAAGAACATCTCGCACGCCCAGTACGAATCGGGGCATATGGTATATCTGGACTCGAAGGCTCACGCCAAGATGAAGCAGGATTTCGCCAACTTCATCGACGGCACAACCAAGAGATAGGCGGTCTACATCACGGCTCCGCTTTTTGCGATCAGCACGAGCGGTTGCAATCGGTGTATAGTTACTACCGTATAGATTTTACAGAAGTGTGTCAAAAGTACACGGCCTCATTCCTCCGCGGTTGCACTCATCGGTCCCCGGGGTTACCAAAGTATTTATTTTCATTCTGTTAAACCCTACGTAGAATTCTGCCTTTTGGCAAAACATTTGCATGCTTTTACTTGGATTTTATTTATCCTTTGGTAAAAGTAAAATCTCAAGACTCGAAATGCTATGTTGATCGGCAGGACAGCGACGCGCGACTGGACGACCCTCCGGTTGCTAAATCTTTGGGGAGGAACGAGCTATGTTAAGAAAACGGCAAGAAGCTAACGGCCGCGCGCGGCGTTTCACAATTCACATCCCGGTTCGTTACCGCCTGCCCCGCAGCCCAGAATGGTTTGAGGCTTACACCGAAAATGTCAGCCGCTCTGGAGTTTTGTTTCGAACCGACCGTACCTTCGAGCCAACAACGGCTCTCGACCTCAGGCTCGAACTCCCCCCGGTCGACAATGGGGAAAGGGTGCGAGGCGAGGTCGTCTGCAAGGGCGAGGTGGTCCGCATGGACCAGTCCGACGACCGAGATGGTGTTCCATCCGGCGTGGCCGTCGCGATCCACCGTTACTGGATGACGCAGATCAGGGAGCAAAACTAACAGCCGGTAGCCGAGGTGGGCGGAGTTGGCGTCGCGCCCGCCCGACTTCAGGAAGGGCGAAACACCAAGCGTGCGCCTTCCTCCGCACCCCTCCAGAGACCTTCGACCTCCCGCAGGTCAGCGGTTCTTGTTTTCACCTGAAAAGCCTCTCGGGCAGCCTCGGCGAGAAAATCCCCCAACGAGTGGAGGACTCTCTCCAGCGATGCGCTGCCGAGTCCGCTGCCCATCAGTTCGAGTCCGGAACTGCGCAGCGTGGCAGCGGGCAGTGAGATTGTGGCGCCGGCACTCGACCCGACTTCCACATAGCGAATGCGCGACGCTGTATGCTGCAGCCCCTTCTGCAAAATAGCCTCCAGCACACTTTCCGCCGGACTTCCCCATAGGTAGTCCAGCACGACGTCGATCTTGTCCTTCGCCCACTCTTGGCGCAGGGCGGAGACAAGGGCCTGCGGCCCCACGTTCAGCGAGATGACCGCGTCGGCGCCCAAGCGCTCGAGTTCCTTCAGGGACGCGGGGTTGCGACCGGCGGCAACCACTCGCTTGGCCCCCAGACGCTTCGCAACCTGTACCGCAAGCCGACCGGCTACCCCCGTGGCGCCCAGGATTAGAACGTTGTCCCCAGCGGCCAACTGCGCGCGCAACTTGAACGCGGCCCAGGACGACACGCCGGGATTCATAATTGCCGCAACGGTGACATCATCGAGCGTCTCGGGGACCGGCAGGCACATCGCGGGTCTCGCGACGGAGCGCTCGGCAAAGGTTCCGTAGGGACTACGCGAGGCACCAAAGTAGACGCGCCGCCCATCGTTCAAGCGTCCCACGCCATCGATGCCGGGAATCACCGGCAGTTCGCCGGTCGAGCTGTAGTGCGCCCCGCTCACCAGCGCCTTGACGATCGGATGAAGTCCTGCCGCGCTCACGGAGACGATCACTTCTTCACTGCCAGCAACCGGCTCAGAAAATGATTCGTACCGAGGCGGAGCATCGAAAGCATGCACGACTGCAGCGTTCATTTGAAGCCCTCCTGAGAGTTCACAACCCTTCCATGAGTATATACCCAACCCCTCTCGGCACGGGGCGGATTGCGCCAAGGCGCAGGGTCTAAGATGCGTCGTGCTATACTCAGAATCGGTCGAAGGCCACACCGTGGAGGAGGCATCAGCGGACTCTGTAAGTCCCACCTTTGTGAACTTGCTTTCCAAGAGAACGCGATCAAATCGGAGTGGGGGAACTGAGATGTTTTTCTTAATCGAATACGATCGTCCCCGCGGAGTGATCGTCCAGTTGCGCGAATTTGACCCTGCGTCGCGCCGGCTTGCCGAAGACGCGCGGCTTGAGCTCGAACTGGAACTAAACCGCTAAGGTGTCGACCACGAAATCGTGATTCTGGATGCACCGAGCATGGAGGCGCTCCGACACACTCATAGTCGGTATTTCGAAACTGTTGCAGAGTTGGTGCACGGGTCAGCTCAGGTCCAAGCCTTGATTGCCGAGACTGCGAATTCGGCCCGTGAACACGAAAGATGATCGACAGCGCCCCGATTGTCGTCACGTTCGCCCGTCAATCCGGCGCAAAACGAAACCCCCAATCCAATCAGTGCACTGTCGGCACACCCTCAACGCGAACGGTCACAATCTGAAAAGGCTTAATCACGAAGGAAAACCGGTGATCGCCGGTTGATAGCTGCTGCTGGTTTTCCTCCATGGCATTACAAATCCAGGCGGCCTGGATTTGAAGAATCGGAATCTGAAGATCTACCTGGCCCGTTTGTCCAGCCACCTCGAGGAAGCGGAGAATCGTGCCGCGCCCGTCCTCTGCGTTTTTCCAATTCACCAGAACAACATTGGACTGGTTCACCTGGAGGAAGCTTGCCCGGGCTTTGTCCAGCGGCCTCGGCGGACTGACTTCCTTATCGTTCTCGATGATCTCGTTGGTCTCGAGGGGTGTCATCTCCTCCCAGCCTAAACGGCTGAGGCGACCGGGATCGATGTTGCTGCCGCTCGTCAGGACATAGCGGAACGTGAAATCCCCTCCCTGCGCCGCTGCGTAGTTGGTGTGCCAATAGTTATTCATCACGTAGGAGAAAACCGTGCCCCGGTGTTCATCCAACTCCATGGGCCACTTTCCACGGACGATGTCGCCCAGCGCGAAGAGTTCAGCATCGGCGGGGACGAGAGCCGACGTGACGCCGCCTTGCTGGACGGCGATCCAGTGCTGCGCGGAAAACCATTCTTTGGCCGCGCCGGGCAAAAGATCCCGGGTGGGATCGACAAAGCCATCCTGGAGGTCGTAGCGGATCTGGGGATCGTCGGCAGCGAAGGGAAACGCGAAGTAGACGCCTTCCTTGGTGTAAACCTTTTGTTTCCGGACGTGATTAATGAATTCAATCTTCTTCTGGGCGTCGAACAGAATGACCTCGGTTTGCACTTTGGGCGTGTTGAGGCACGAGCTTTCCAGTTTTGCCTCAACGCCCAGCGGAGTGCGTTCGACCGAAACTAGGCTCCCGCCATGGGCTCCGTTGATGGTGAGTTCGGGAGCCGGCAGCTTGGCGTCGCCGAAGATCAGGCGGTTGTAGGGCGGCTTGTCGCCGCCACTGACGTACAAATACTGGTCGAAGCGATAAGGGCTGGCCGCGTTGACAAGTTCCTTGCCCAGTTCTTTATCGAAGATGCTCCGCACGGCGCCGCTGGCTGGGTCAAGATCGACGCGGTAGTAGCTGTTTTCGAGCCTTGAATCTACTTGCACCTTCGCGGCCGGGGCGGGCGCTGAGGCTTCCTGCCGGATGGTGTAGGCGCGGTAGCCCATGGCCGGCACGTCTTGCGCCGCAAAGCGCACACGCTCGAAGCTGGGTTCGCCGGGCCCCGTGGGGTAAGCGGGCAGATCGGAAATCACTTGGTAAGGGGTGAGCTTTCCGGTTTCCAAGTCGACCAGTTCGGAGCCCTTGCGCAAGTCAGTTTCCACCAACCCGCTGCGCGGCCAGTTGAGAGTATTGAAGACTACCAGCGTCCCTTTCGGATCGTTGATGTAATCGGAGATGGCGGCCATGCCGCGATCCAAAACGTATTCCAAATCCTCCTCTGCCTGGGTGGCAAAAGTATCCTTGACGGTTTGCTGGCGAACCGTCTCCTCGCTCAGCGGGCTGGAAATGCTTTGCCAGGCGCCCCAGGTGTGCTCGTCGAACAGCAGCAAGTTTTGCCAGAGTCGCCGCAGCACGGCTGGCTCGACTTGCACGTAAGGATGAACCAGCGAACCGATGGTGGAGAGTTTTTCAGCCGAAGGCGCCCTCTGCTCGGCGCTGCGCGCCAGAATGGCATTCTGAGTGTCGGAGTAGATTCCGTCCTCCCAATACGGCCCGCCGTCGCCCTTGATGACCGGCATGGACTTCCCCGCCTGCTCAGCGACTTCGCGAAGCGCCTCCGCAAAACCCGCATAGCGCAGTTTCGGGTAAGCATAAATCTTGTTCCACTCGCCGGCGATCTGGGCTTGCTGCGGGAAAAGGTCGGAGTTCTCCCACTGCGCGCCAAACACCATCACGGTGTCGGGCTTGTACTCGGGGGACGTGTAGGTTTCGAGATACCCGGGCAAACGCTCCCGCCCCGTCTTGACTTCGGGGGGCATGCCGAAAACGGCGGAGACATGCCCGTAACTGTTCGAGTACCACATCAGCACTTTTTCGCCATCCGGGCCCTCCCACCAGTAAGGAGATTGCTTCTCCAGATTGCTGAGCACAACGATCGGCCCGCGATCCGGATTGCTGCCGGAAGTGAAGTACTTCAGGCCCGAGGCCGCCAGCACGGTGGCGTAGGCCCAGGACTGGGAAGGCACGTCGGTGATGTTGGCGTAATCGAAATTGGCGCCGTTGGCGCGATCGAACCGATAGCTGGGATAGAGCGAGCGGATGAGGGTTTCAAGCGCGGGAAACTCCGTGAGAAGATTCGCATACTCCGCCGGAACCAGGATCTTGTGTTCCCGCACAAGTTGCAGAAGTCTCTGCCGGTCTCCGGCGTTACGCCCCGCCAGGAATTCCTGAATCACCCAGTAGCCGTCCACGCTATAGCGGAAGTCCGGGTGTTCCTGGATCATGTCCATGGCTTCATCCAGAACCCGGCTCTGAATCTCGGAAACCTTGGCCTGATAGTCGGTATAACCCACGTCGATGTGCTCGTGCGGAACAATCAGCAGAGTCCATTTCCTGGCGGGCGATAAAGTCACCGGCAGGCGCTGCGGATGCTTCGCCAGCGTCACCGTAACTTCCGCCTTGGTATCGGCCGCGAACTCCGGCAAGGAGAGCTGAACGCGCTCCTCGCCAAAACTCCGTTGGGAAGCGATAGGATCAGAAAAGGATCGGCCACTTAGCTGAAGATCGAACCGTGCGTCGCGGAGAGGAGAATTGTGGCGCAGGTAAGCATCGACAAGCTCGAGCAGTTGCTTGCCTTTGGCCTGGTAATAGATGCTGGGTTCAAACTGGATGCCGATCTTGCGCGGATCGTAGGCTTGGCCGGTGTCCTGATCGAGTTCCAGGGCATCGTACTCGAGGCCCGCAGCGTTCGCGTCCGATCCCGCCTCGTCGATCGCGGTCAAGACCAGCGTGTTGTCTCCTTGTTTTAGAGACGGCGTTGGAAGTTGGACCTCGAGCTCATCGGACCAGTATTTGTCGCCGGGCGCGTCGTGACGCTGCGGATGGTGGTAAGCCCATCCTTGCTGGCCGTTGATCTCCACTTGAAGGGTTGGGAAATAGGCCCGTTGGCCGATTACAAAGCCCACCTTCAGGAAGTAACAACCTCTTGGTGAAGCCGCCGAAAAGAATTTGATCGTATTGGGATGGGGACGGCGGCCGGCGCGTTCGTTGCCCGAGCCCGGCTGGTAGGCATACCAGTCACTCTGCGCGTCACTTTTCCCAACCGTGTAAACCACAGGGGTTTGAGCGAGCGCCGCGCCGGGTAATGCCTTCTCCTCCCATTTCTGGTTAAACTCCGCCGAAGAGCGATCGAACTTGCCAATCTGCCAGACAGTCTGCGACTGGGCCATCGCCTGGTGGCAAGTTGTCAGTGCGATGATCGCCAAGGCCAGGAACAGGACGCCTCTTAGATTTAAAGCCGGAACGCCGCGTCTTATCATATGAGTCCCCCACAAACAGGATCAGGAGCGCCCGACATTATACCGATTTTGGCAGCCCAGCGGAGCCGCAGGTAGTGTCCTAAATGTGTTGCCCGGTGTCTTAAACTCGAAGCTGGTCTTGGCATGCAACTCACAGCCCCGAAGGGGCGGCCCAGCAAAGCCCAGGCCAGCGGCCTGGGAAAGGGGGCGGTTTCCCCGGCCGAGCCCTGAAGGGGCGACCTACGGAAGGCGCAGCTATCACGCCCCTTCAGGGCTGGAGGCAGGAAATAAAATATCCTCTTACCGCTTCCACCCAGGCCGTTGGCCTGGTCTTTGCTGGGCCGCCCTTTCAGGGCTGAGAGAACACGCGCAAAAAGCGCAAAAAGGCAGCACGTTTTTGCAGATTTCGTGTCATTTGGGCGCA
>Ga0187864_10002217_pt1 | contig 17117 bp, 15 predicted proteins | sample June2016WEW_11_4_FD_132985 | JGI IMG/M metagenome (GOLD analysis project Ga0187864, IMG submission 132985) | Peatland microbial communities from SPRUCE experiment site at the Marcell Experimental Forest, Minnesota, USA - June2016WEW_11_40 | ecosystem: Environmental > Terrestrial > Soil >...
GTACGCGAAGACGAGGATGCGATCAAGCTGCCGCACCGTTGAAAGGCGATGCGCCACGATTAGAGTCGTGCGTCCATGCGACAGCTCCTCTATCGCGGCGCGGATATAATGTTCCGACACGGAATCGAGGGACGAGGTGGCTTCATCCAGCACGAGGATCGGCGAATCGGCGAGGATGGCGCGGGCGATGGCGACGCGCTGACGTTCGCCGCCGGAGAGTTTGACGCCGCGCTCGCCCACCAGCGTGCCATAGCCGCCCGAAAGCCGGTCGATGAAGACATCGGCGTGAGCGCGGCGCGCCGCCCGCTTGATTTCCGAGGGCTTCGCCTCTGGCCGGCCAAAGGCTATGTTCTCCCCGAGTGGACGATGGAACAACATCGGGTCTTGCGCCACGACTCCGATCGCGCGGCGCAACGACGCCAGCGTGACCAGCGCGATGTCCTGCCCATCCACGAGAATGCGCCCGGCGTCGATATCGTAGTAACGTTGTAGAAGCTTCACCAGCGTTGTCTTGCCGGCGCCCGAGGCGCCCACGAGGCCGACGCGCTCTCCGGGGTGGATCGTGAGCTTCAGCTTTTCGTAAAGCGGGCGTTGCGACATTGGATAGGCGAAGGACACGTCCTCGAAGACGATTTCACCGGCGGAGACACGTAGCGAGCGTGCGTTTGGCGCCTCGATTATATCCGGCGCGCGGACGTCGAAGCCGACAACGTCCTCCATCTCGTTCACGGCCTTTTGAACATTGCGCACATGCTGGCCAAAGTCCCGCAGATAGGCGTTGAGCAGCCCCTGGAAGCCGATGACGCTGACGACATTCCCGGTGGAAAAACTGCCCCGCGACCATAAGATGAGGCCCGACCCCAGCAAGGCCGCCTGCATCGCGATAAGCGTGAGACTTTGAAAAAAACCCGTCGTGTTGTCTCGGTTCCAGTTGAGGCGCGCGGCCTGCCGCCACTCTCTCGTCAACGCCGCGAAGGACGCATCCTCGCGCGTCTCCGCGGCGAAATCCTTTACGACCTGATTTCCCGCGAGCGCATCCGCGAGTCTCGCGCCCAGCGCCGAGTCGAGCCGCTGCTGTGCCTGTCCGGCGGGCGCGATCCAATAGATCGAGAGGCTCACGCTGATCGAAAGATAGACCGCAATTCCAATCGCCACGACGCCGCCGAGCAACGGCCAGCGCGACACGAGCAGCGTTGTCGCGCCGATGACAACGACGGCCGCGGGAAAAATTCCAAAAAGCAGCGTATCGCTGAGCTGGTCGAACGACCACATGCCGCGCGTGATCTTGCGCACCGTGGCGCCGGCGAAGGAATTGGCATGCCAGTCCGAGGAAAAACGTTGAACGCGGGCGAAGGCGTCTCGCACCAGAGCCTCCATCGCGCGCGACGACACATAGATGAGCGCCCAAGCGACGAACGTGCGCAATGCATGAAAGGCGACCACCAGACCGATGAGATGAGCAAGCGCCCGCAGAGCGGCGGTCGGATCGCCGCTGCCCGACGCCAATGTGTCGACAAGCGCGCCCGAGGCGAGCGGAACAAAAATATCGACCAGATTCGAGGCGATCCGCGCCACGATCATGAGACCGAAAAGGCGCGGAGACAGCAGCCAGTAGCGCGCCGCGAAGCGAAAGGTGTCTCGATAGGCGTCAAGGGTCATGGCGAAACTGCTCGTTCAGATCGTGATGAGGGCCGCCGTGAATGGCGAGATGAGTGCTGTTGGAAGATGACGGAACACCCTTTTGAAAAATAATTGTTCGCCACGGACGCGTCAGCCATTGCTTGTCGTGAAGCGACGATTCAGCCTCGCCCGCAAGGTGTTTTAGGGCGCGACCTCACATATGACGACGCTTCGCGAGGCGGTCACGATGCGAAGTTTCCTGATCCTCGCGCGGCGGCGCGGGCGATCGGTTTTTTTGACTTTATCAGAGCTGGAAAACTTCCCCATCGCTCTACCGGAGCATATATCATACTGGATCGATAGGAAACTGTCATTGATTGTGCGATCCTGGGCCCCGAAGCGGCGCCGATCGCGCTGCGGGGTTCGTTGTGGCCGCGCCCAATTCCCGCAAGCGGTTCCTTGCGTCGCGCCACTTTCAGACTTCATCCGCGTCGCGATGGAGCGAAGCGGTTAAGCGCGGTGATCGACAGGAAGCCGCCCAACCAAGAGCCCACGGCCGCGAAAACGACGTAAGCCCAGTTCGACGTGTAGCTGATGACGGCGAAAGCGGACAGCAAATACCAGAGGCTACTCCAGTTAGCCGCGGCAAATCGTCTGCGAGACGAAACGGCCGCGTTGAACATCACATAGACCGCGTCCGTCACGGCGGTTGAAAGAACGACGCCCGTCGCAATTAGTGGGTCGATTGGGGGCAAGGCCATTTGTATCCTCCATCGGGATGCCGCGCTTTCAGACGACGAGGGCGCCTTTCAGCCGCGGCCGCTTCCGGTTATTCTGGCGCCCTCTTCCTTCCCGGACGGGAATGCGAACCCGAAGCCGCCAAAAGTTGTTGGGCGGAGAAAGAATATGATGCTTCGATCCGTCCTCGCGCGGGTGATCGTCTCAATGGCTGGAGCCATGCCGGTGGCGCTCACCGCGACAGCGCGCGCACAGGACCTTAACGCCTATTGCGCGAAGGCGGCTAACGACGATCGCGTGAAACCTATCCCCGAGGCGCTGCTTCCCGCGGCGCGCCGGCTTTTCAACCTGGAGTCGGCGGACGACGCCGACTTTGTGCTTAGGAGCACCGTTTATCGCTGCATGAGCGGCTCGGTCTGGCTGTGCAACCACGGGGCGAATATCCCTTGCGCCAAAGCCGACTTGAGACGCATGCCGCCGAGCGTCACCACCTATTGCAAGGAAAATCCCAACGAAGCTTTCGTGCCCATGGTCGTGACTGGTCACGATACTATCCACTCGTGGGAGTGCGTGGGAGGCAAGGCGCGCATCAAACAGTCCCAAAAAGTCGATCCTCGCGGTTTCGCCGCCGACCAGTGGCGGCGCCTTCAATAAATGGCGCCGGGTTTTGAACCCGCATGAAATTGGCCGGCCGACGCGACGCGCGCTTCGCCGCGAGCAACAGTTGAAGGCGTCAATTGCAGTGCGGCTCTGGCGCGGCGATCGGGGTCGTCGTCGTCCCTTCCATGCCAATGCTGCGTGTCATCAATACGGCTTGGCTTGTGTCGTCGCAGGGCGAAGCCGGCGCCGAGCCTGGGATTGCGGCCGTCGGGCTCATGTCGACGCCGATGCCGCGCACGACCTGCGTGAGAGGTGGGCTTGCTTCGCCGGCGGGAGCGATGTTGGCCACCCGCTTGGGGCTTTGGTCGGAGGGAATGAGGACGATTGCCGGCAGCGCGCCCATTTGAACCAGACGCGACATCAAATCCGCCGCGACCACGCTGGCCAGTCCCAGAATTGCAGCGCCGAGCGCGAATTTGTTCGCAGCCGAACCGCGCGAGTTCAAGAAAAAGTGCATCAATTTCAACATCTGGTTGTCAGTCGCCTCGAACACGCAACAGTTGCGCGAATATGGTTAATGGCCCGTCTACGCAGGGCGCCGTGACGCTTCTGTGGAACCCATAATTCGAATAAACAGCAACGCTGTCGCCAGAAATTAGGTATAATTACTTAGAGGCCGAGCGGAGGCGTAGCTGCGTTGGCAAGTGGCGCAGTATACAGGCGGCGCTGAGATAAGTTTGTGGCGGAAATGACCAGCGGAGCTTCGAAAATCAGGTCGAGCGAGACCTAGCGATCGCCATGGGTTAGATGCTTTTCAGTCATTATGTGTGACATATCGGCCACACAAATTCGAATTCTTATCCCAGCACAAAAAATGAACGAGATTTTTACGCGCATCCGAGTATACTTGCGGCTGTGTCCTTCTCCTCCTTGGGCACTCCTCCCAGACTTGGGCCGCTGGCGTTTCCGGCGGCCTCTTTTTGTGACGCCGGGCTGGACCAGAAGATTGTCACGAGCAACGCGACTGGAAAATACGAGGACGCGCGCTTACGGAGAGGTTACCGAGGCGCTTGTTTAGGCGAGTCCGTGAAACCCGCGGTCCTTCGGCAATTTCAAACTCCGGTCGAAGCGCGAGCGATTTCGCCCAAAACTGGTTTTGCGCGTTCGAGGCGCGTTTCAGTCGAGACGGCGGTGTTTTTCGATGTTTTTTGCTCGATCCTGCCGGCGGGTTGATTGGGTTTTCAGTCCGTCACGACCTCGATGCGGCCGTCCGCTAGGCTATAGACGCGATCGGCGAAGCGCCGGGCTTTCGGATCGTGGCTGGCCATGACGACGGCCTTTCCCTTCTCCTGCGCGAAGTGGCGCAGCATCTCGAAGACGATTTCGCCGTTCGCGGAGTCGAGGCACGCCGTCGGCTCGTCGGCGAGCAGGATGAAGGGGTCGCCGACGAGCGCGCGGGCTATGGCGACGCGCTGCTTTTCGCCGCCGCTCAGACTTGCCGGATAAAAGTCCATTCGGTCTTCGAGACCGCAGCGCGCCAGCAGGTCGACCGTGCGCTCCCGGCGCACGCGTGCCGATACCTTGCGCAGGCGCAACGCCGTCTCGACGTTTTCGCGCGCCGTCAGGAAAGGGAAGAGGTGAAAGGACTGAAACACAAAGCCGAAACATCTGCCGCGGATGCGCGGCAATTCCCGATCGGACAATCGGCCGACGTCGCGTCCGGCGAGAAGGATCGCGCCGGAGGTCGGCCGGAGAATGCAGCCGAGCATCGACAGCAGGGTCGATTTTCCCGAGCCGGAAGGACCGATAATCAACGCGATCTCGCCGGGCAGCACCGAGAAGGACACAGAGTCGACGGCGGCGACGGCGATTGATCCTTGTTGGTAATGTTTGGAGAGCGCGCGCGCTTCGAGCATGGGCCTCATGCTAGCTCCTGAACACTGTCGCGGGATCCAGATTTTGCACGCGTCGGATCGAGAAATAGGCCGCGGCCAGCGCGACGGCGAGCGTGACGCAGAACAGCGCGGCGATCAGCTTGAGATCGACCGCCAGCGTGACCCCCGTCTTCTCCAACGGAGCCTTGCTCAGCAGCGCGAGCGGCACGGCGATCCAGAAGCCGACGCTGGCGTCGATGGCGGCTTGCGCGAGAATGATCGTATTGAGGTCACGCGCCGTCGCGCCCATCGCTTTCAACGTCGCGAATTCGCCAAGATGCTCCATCGTGTTGGCGAAGACCGTCTGACCGATGGTCCCGGCGCCGACGACGAGGCCGAGCACGGCTGTCAGGCAAAAGGCCGCGCCCATCCCGGTCTGTACCGTCCAGTAGAGTATCGTCCGTTCGACGAAGGCGCTCGTCGTCAGAATTTCGTTGTCCGGCAAATCGTGGCGCAGGGCCTTGGCGACGCGCTCGACGTCAGCGGGATTTCGCAGCTTTATGGCGATGTAGGCGGCCGCCGCCTGGCGCGAGACGTCCGGCGTCATGTCCTGCGCCAGCGCGTAGGAAGTGAAGACGATCGGCGCCGTGGTGAAAGTCTTGGCCGAACGCGAGAGGCCGACGAGTTTGATGGAACGATCGTTGAGTTCCCACAGGCTGCCGAGACGGAGTTCCCCCAAGCGTTGGGCGGCGCTCTCGTCGACGATCATGTTCGCGCCCCCGCCCACGTCGCCGGGCGCGCCGCTCGCCATGTCCCAAGGGCCTCCGACCGGAGCGGCGGGATCGTAGCCGATGATTTCGACGAGTTCCTGCGCCCCGTCCGGAAGTTTGAGGAAGCCCCAACTCAGGCTGATGGGCTTCGCCCACGACAGCTCCGCGCGCCCTTGCGCCAATTTCAGCCGCGCGTCCGGGAAAGGCTTGGCGAAATCGAAATTCTGAACGCCCTTCGACGCCACCCAAAGGTCGGCGCCGGAGTGACGGATGATCGAGGTCGCGTTCTCCATCATCCCGATATAAAGGGCGGTCTCCGCGAGCGTCAGATAGGCGGAGAACACGACGCCGAAGAGCGTCACCAGCAGACGCGCGCGATTATGAAAGGCAAGGCGCGTCGCGAGCCAGATCATGGCGCCGCGCTCCGCGAGCGCGACGTCGCGGCGTGGGCCAGCAAGCCCACCCCCAACGCCACCACGTCGAGGGAGGCGGCGGCGGGATGCCTTGCGCCGACATGGGTCGCGAGCAAGCGGTCGAAAATCGCGGGGCGCCCCGCCAACGCTTGCAAGGCGAGTTTGCGCAAGGCGTCGTGGCGATCCATCAAGAGCAGCAGACGCGCCATGAGGAATGGCGTCCGGCAGATCTGGCGATGCCGCGCCTCATAGCGCGAGAGATCGCCTTGTCGTAGCGCCTCGCCTAACGCCGCGGCCTGCCGAAAGGCGAGCGCGAGCCCGTCGCCCGTGATCGCGTCGATGGCGGCGGAGGCGTCGCCGATGAGCGCGACATTGCCGGACACAACCCGGCGCGGGCGAACCGTCCCCGTGAAGGCGCCGCGCGCGACGTTCGCCGGCTCCGCGCCGCGCAGGCGTTCGCCGAGTCGGGGAAACCTGTCCGCGAGATTGGCGAAGCCGACCTCCCGCGCGCACCCGAGCAGCGCGATGCAGACCTCTTCCGCGCCGACCGGCGTCACATAGGCTTGTTCGCCCTTGGACCAGTGGACTTCGACGAAATCCGTCCAAGGTTTGACGCGAAAGTGCATGCGCAGCCCGATGCGGCGGCCATTCTCCCGGATGGCTCCCATCCCGGCCAAACGACGGGTCTGGGAGTCGACGCCATCGGCGCCGATGATCCAGCGGCATTCGATGAGGCGATCGCCAATGCGAACGCCCCTTGACTCGATAGCCGTCGCCTTCTCCCGCCACAGGGTCGTCACGCCGGCGGCCTGTGCGTTCTCCATGAGAAGCTGGTGCAGCCGCGTGCGGCGGATTCCGACACCGGCTTCCCCAGGGAAGGTGGCCTCGGCGACGTGCCGGTCATCCAGGAAGCGGATGCCGCGAAACGGCGCGCCTTGCTCGGCGTCGAGCCTGACGCCGAGCCGACGCAGAGCCGCGACGCCGTCCGGCATCAGGCCCTCGCCGCACGCCTTGTCGATCGGAGGAACGCCACGATCCAGGACGCAGACATCGACTCCGGCTCGGCGGGCGGCGAGCGCCGCGACCAGACCGGCGGGACCGCCGCCGATGACGACCACGTCGGTTTGCGTCGGCGTCACCATCGCAGCAAGAGCATTTCGGAGCAAAAACCGGGCCCCATGGCGAGCAGCACCCCCAAAGTCCCCGGCGCCGGCCGATGGTTCTTGACGCTGTCCTCCAGCACCATCAACACGGACGCCGATGACAGATTGCCGATGCGGCTTAGGCTGTCCCAGGAAAGCTGCGCATCGCTCTGCTTCAGGCCGAGCGCGTCCTGCATGGCTTCGAGGACACGAGGGCCGCCAGTGTGGATCACCCAGTTTCCGACGTCACCGCGCGTCAGGCCGTGGCGTTTGAGGAACGTGTCGACGTCGCGGCCGAGATTGCGCCGGATGAGATCCATCAGTTGCGGCGACAGGACGATCTTGAAGCCTTCTTCCGAAATGTCCCAGCCCATGATCTCTTCGGTGCCCGGATAGAAGAACGACCCATTGCCGAGGATTTCAGGTCCGCCGTCCGGCTTTCCACCCTTCCCGACCCTCGAGCCGGAGACGATCACGGCGGCGGCGCCGTCACCGAATAGTCCGGTCGCGATCAAATTCGTCGTCGAAAGATCGTCGCGTTGAACCGTCAGCGAGCAGGTCTCGACCGCCAGCAGAACGGCGTTCTGATCGGGATACGCCAAAGTGTAGTCCGCGGCTCTGGAGAGGCCCAGAGCGCCGCCGACGCAGCCAACGCCGAAGATCGGCGTGCGCTTGATGTCGGGACGCAGATCCATGCGGTTGATCAATCGCGCGTCCAGCGAGGGACTCGCGACGCCCGTGACCGAAACCACGAAGAGCGCGTGCAAGTCGCGGCGCGATAGCCCTGCATGTTCGAGCGCATTGTCGATGGCGCGTTCGCCCAATTCTTGCGCGGCCTCGAACCAGGCGGCGTTGGTGTCGCCAAAGGTGGTGAACTCAAGATAGCGATGCATCGGGTAGGCGAGATGCCGCGTGGCCACCTTCATATGCGCGTGCAGCCGCTCGAATTGTTCCGGATTCTCGAGCCGGGAACCCCAATAGTTTTTGAAGGCCTGGGTTAGAATTTCCTGCGGGTAGCGATATTCCGGCAAAGCACTGCCAACGCCGCTTATTCTCAATGAGCGCTCCATCTCTAGGCCGTCGCCAAGACGCGGCGCGCAATGCCCAATGGTTCGGACCAGAAGGCCGGCGAACCATGCATGTCGCCGACCACGGCCGCGATGGCCGAGACATAATGATCCATTTGCGCGTCCGTCACGATCAGCGGCGGCGAGATCTTCAAGCTCATGAAGTCGTTGCCGCAGATCTGACTGAGGACGCCATGGTCCCTGAAGAGCCGCATCACCACCACCTGTCCGAACATTCCGGGATGGATCAGGTTGAACGCTTCGAAAGGGGCGCGCAGCAGGAGCGACCGCGGCGGCTCGAATTCGAGAGCGCTGAGCAGTCCGAGACCGCGGACTTCCGCCACCATCTCGTATTTGGAGAGGCGCTCCCTCAGCATCCGGCGCAACTTGTCGCCTTGCGCGGTGGCGCGCGCGCCGAGTTGTTCGTCCTCCAATATGTCCAGCGTCGTCAGCCCCGCGCGCATCGCGAGCCCGTTCTCGCTATACGTGGAGGTGTGGATGAAAGCGCGTTGCAGCGAGCTGTAAACCGAATTGCACACGTCGTCCGACATGAGCACCGCGCTGCAAGGGATCAGCCCGCCGCTGATCGCTTTGGCGAGAACGACCATATCGGCCTCGACGCCATAGTGATGCGCGGCGAGAAAGGGCCCGGTTCGATGGAAGCCGGTCTGCACCTCGTCCAGCGCGAGCAGGGTTCCGTGGCGCCGGCAAAGCTCCTGGGCCTTCTCGAGGTAGCCCGGCGGCGGCAGGCGCACGCCGCTCTCTCCCTGGATCGGCTCCAGCACGAAGGCCGCGAAGCGCTTCGTCGCGAGGTGGCGGTCGAGCGCTTCGACGTCACCGAACGGCGTCGCCTGCGTGTCCGGAAGCAGCGGACCAAACCCGTCCTTCCAGAATGCATTCGACATCAGCGAGAGCGCGCCGCAGGTCAGGCCGTGGAAGCCATTCGCGGCGTATAAAATGCCTGTGCGCTTGGTGTGGGCGCGCGCGAATTTAATCACGGCTTCGACGCCCTCGCTGCCGGAGCAGGCGAAAAACACCTTGGAGACGCGCCCGCCAGCTCGGGCGCAGAGCTTTTCCGCGAGTTGCCCGGCGAGGCCCGAGACGTGACTTTGCAGCATCGCCGGACCGGCGAGATCCAGCTCTTGCTTCAGCGCCGAGACGAGTCGCGGATGATTGTGCCCGATGTTGTGAACGCAATATCCCGAATTGAAATCGAGGATTCGTCGGCCGTCGGCGGTGTGGAGTTCGGCTCCCTCGCAACGCCCGTATTCGACGTTCATTTGCATGATCTCGAGCAATCGCGCCCATTGCGGATTGACGTAGCGCTCGTAGCCTGCGACGGCGTCGCTGGCGTGAGGAACTTTCTGCAACATCTACATCTCCGTCGCCGATCATACGCGGCCAAGTCTCACTAGGCGCTCGTCCTCGCCCGCGCAACGCTTCTTCGCCGTCTTGCCGCGGCCGGCTCTTCAATAGGACCGCTTGGTCGCCGTCGCGACCAGACCCTTGACGCCGGGCGCGACGTTGACCTCGCGGATCGAGACCTCGTCGTCGCGAAATTCGGCGCCGCGGATCAACGCGACGAGTTCGTCGCGCCCGAAGAGACGATGCGTGGCGGGGTTCGCGAACTTCCAGCGCGACATGGATGATTTATCGGTGACATAGATCGCCATTTTTCCGCCGGGCTTCAGCAGGTGACGCGCCGCTCCAAGTTCGCCGGCGTCATCGTCGAAAAAATAGGCGACGTTGACAGCGAGGATTTTGTCGATCGACTCAGGTGGCAGCGGCAGATCGTCGACACGACCCTTCATCAACCGCACGCGTCCTTCGGCTATCGCTCGGCCGTTCCGGCGGGCTGCGCTCGCCATCATCTCTTCGGACGGGTCGACGCCGAAAATCTTTCCCCGGGGCGCCATTTCGGCAAGACTGCCGATGGCGCAGCCCGGACCAAAGCCGATTTCGAGGACGACGTCGGTGGGGCCGATCTCCAAGGCGTCGATCGCTTCGCGGTTCGGCGCCACGTTGATCAACTCCATGACGCGACCCATCAAGCGACCACCCTTTCCGACGGGCCGCCTGAATTGGCGCCCGATGGCGCTCCATATCCCGTCGAACGCCGATCTCACCGCGCTTCTTTATTTTTCGGCCTTGCTCCGCACTTTCTCGAGCAGTTCCTGGATCACGATGCGGCGGTTTTTATCCCAAATCGGACGCTCGGGATGCGCGGGCAGAGTGAGCGCATGTTTCAACACTTCCGCCGACTTGGCGTATTCGCCCTCCTCCTGGAGAAAATCGCCGTAAAAGTAATGCGCGTCGAGACCGTTGGGCGCGTTGCGGACCGCCTCTTCGAGATAATGGCGCGCCTTCTTCTTATCGCCGAAGCCCATCGGAAAGCCGGGGACGCGATAATAGAGCACACCGAGACTCGTCGGCGCGCCGCCGTCGAAGGCCTTCGGATCCTTCTTTTCCATGCGATCGAGAAGGTCGCGGGCGCGCATGGCGTATTGGAGCGCCTTTACCGGTCCGGTGAGTCCGCCATGTTCATTGGCGAGCGAAGCGCGCTCGCTGGTGATGATGCCATCCCAGATCACGACTTCCGTATTGTCCGGATGCTGTTCGGCCAAAGCGTCCGCCTGCTGGCCGAGCGAGTCCATCTGTTTGAGCAGATCGCTAGGATCGTCGACCTGAAATTTGATCTTCTCCCAGGCGAGCGCGAGGCGGAGCGCGTCCGGATCGTAGCTGGGCCCAGTCGCGGCTTGCGCGGCGTAGCTGCCCGCCGCGAGCAGCAGAAGACCGGCGCAAGCGCGTGCGAACAGATGTTTCATGGACGACATTGCGATCTCCCGTTTCACGTTTTTGCTGGAGCGAAGCACGTCTCAACCGGCAATCTGGCGCGCCATCTGTTTGCAAACGGCGTTGTCGATGAGGCCTGGAAACAGCCGTTGCAGCAGGATGAACATCCGCTCTGGCCCGGTTGGATAAACGCTCCGCGCGTCCTTTTCGACGGCGCGCCAGATGTCCGCCGCGACCGCCGACGGATCGTCGAGGCGCGGCTGAACCGAAGTGATCAGCGCTTCCAGCGAGTCCACCGCCTCGGTTTTGGTCGCGCGCGGCGCGGCGTAGGTCACGCCGACGCCGCGATCGCGAAATTCGCGCCGCAACGCGTCGGAAAAGCCGCGCAAGCCGAATTTCGACGCCGAATAGGCGACGAAAAGCGGGAAAGCTATATCTCCGAACATCGATCCGACATTCACGACCCGCGACGGCTGGGCGGCGAGCAGCAGAGGCGACAGGTCGCGGGTGAGAGCGATCGGCGCCGTGACATTGGTGGCGAGGACCCGCTCCAACACGTCGTCATTCAGGCTTTCGACGGCTCCGCCCCGGACGATGCCGGCGTTGTTGATCAGAACGTCGAGCTTACCCCAACGCTCGCGGATTCGATCGACCAACATCCGCCGATCGTCGGGCCGCGTGACGTCCGCCTGGATCACGATATGCGCCGCGCCGGCGCCGAGCAGCGCGGCGGTTTCGGCGAGCGCGTCGGCGCGGCGACCGCAAAGCGCGACGGTCATGCCGCGCCGGGCGGCTTCGACGGCCAACGCGCGGCCGATCCCCGAGCCGGCGCCGGTGATAAGGACGCATTTGCCTTTAAGCTGCATGGGACTTCACTCCGTGTCGGGCGCCGAGCTCCCTGAAAATGTCGCCGTACAGCTGGTAGAACATTCGGACGCTATCCAAAACAATGTCGAACGCGCGCGGATCGGCGATCTCGTTCACGAGGGACTTGAAGAACTCGACATGCAGGACGTCCAGCTCGCCATGCGAGCGCAGATAGGAGAAGCCGCCGTCCTCTCGGACGCCGAGCGATTTCTGGATGGCGCTCGCGGCGTGGACGGCAAGCGCGGCCGACATGCCCTCGAGCACATGCACGCTGCCGAGCAGCGCATAAGGGCTGACGTGCTCGACGGCGTAATAGCTGTAAGCGACCATGAGCTGGCAGGCGGCGCCCGCTTTGCGGTCGCGGACGCCTTCGGCGTCGCCGCCAAGCGCGCGGATGTCGTCGAGGATCCATTCGTCATGGCCGCGCTCCTCGTTCATGTACGAGAGCAGCGCTTTTTGATAGGAGAGATCCGTCGTTCGCGCCGCGGCCGATGCGAGCAGCGGGAAAGTGTGCCTCACGTGATGATAGGCTTGCGCGAGAAAATCCAAATACATCGCGCGCGTCGCGCCGCCGCCCATGACCTCGCGAATGAGCGGGATCGCTTGGAACCCTTCGCGTTCGGGCGCGGTGTGCGCGATCAGGCGGTCGTAAAAGCTCATCGTCGATTGGTTTCCCGCGCGGAGCGCGTTCCCCGCGCCCCAATGGAGATTATTGGCTGAGTTTTTCGACGCGGCGTGCGTCAAAAGAAAACCGTGCGTCAACAGATGAAGACCGTGCGGAAATTGTGAGACGTATTGCCTTGGCCGCGGTCGGCCTGAGCGGCGCTTATTTAGAGCGTCCGCGTATTTTTGGTCGTGCGACATTTAGTTGACCAGTATAGAAAATGTCAAGCTTCGCTTGCCTCGAAATTGAGCCTGTCAGTAAGTGGTTCGCAAATCAAATCGTGGCGCGATGTTCATTAAACCCGATTTCGTCGAACCGCCGTGATTTGGTTGGCGGCCACGTCCCTTGTGGGGCTCGGACGACCGCGGTCGTCGCCTCGGCGCGCCATTGAGTCATAGTCAAACGGCGCCGTCTCGCTTCTCGTTGAAATACGCCGCTGTTTCCTTGCGACGGAAGCGTCCGTTGGGCGTAAGTAGACCGAGTCTCGCGATTTCATGCGGCGGCAGCACGACGCAGTCCCGCGGGACGGCATAGGGCGGGGCGCCGGCGCAGCAGCGAGAGATCAGCTCGAGCACCTCGTCGCCTCCCGCCTTCGAAAACCACTCGCCGCCCGCGGCGGAGGGTGCGAGCAGCGCGGTCAAATGCGGCTCGCCATGCCCGAAAACCATGCAGAGGCCGATGCGGCGGTCGCTCAGCAGCAGAGTCTCGATCCATTCGGGACTGACGTTGCGGCCGGCGGCGGTGACGAGAAGATTGTCCTCGCGGCCATGCACCGTGAGATAGCCGTCGGCGTCGATCGCCCCAAGATCGCCGGTGCGCCAGACGCGGCCCGCATCCATCCCGCCGAGATAGCCATCCATGACCGAGGGGCCTTCGACGATGATTTCCTGTTGGTCAATAGACATTTTAAGTCCCGGCAAGGCGCGTCCGACCGAACCATTCTTGCGCGCGCCGGGTCGATTGAGCGCGACGACCGAGCAGCATTCGGAAAGACCATAGCCTTCGAAAACCGGAATTCCGAGCGCCCAAGCAGCCTCGACCAGGGCCTCGGGCGCCGGCGCGCCGCCCACCGCGACGAAACGCAAGCTTTCGGGGGCGCGCATGCCTGCGGCCGTAAGTTCCCGCACCCAGGCCCCGAGCACCTGCGGCACGAGAACGCTGGAGGTGGGACGGACGCGTTCGAACGCGGTCGAGACGCTCGGCGCCTGGCCGGCTGCGAAGATCTTGGCGCTCTCGTTTGAAAAATGCGCCCGGCCGCCAACCAAAAGCGGAATAAAAATCGCGCAGATCGTCTCCAGCAACAGCGGCAGGGGAAGGATCGAGAGATAAGAATCCGCGTCGCTCGCGTTGCTGACCTCGGCCAGCGCTTTCGTCGACCATCCGATTTGGCGGCCGCCGAGGCGAACTCCCTTGGGATGGCCGGTGCTCCCCGAGGTGTAGATGATTTGTTTGAAGCCCTCGACAAATTCGATCGGCGCCGCGCGCTGCGTGGTTTTGATCGCCTGCGTCGCGATTCCCGACGCCGCGGCCAATGGCCGCATGCCTTCGCCACAAAGGATCAACTCCACATTGGCGTCACGAACGATATGGCCAAGCTGCTCGGAGCTGAAAAAGGGCGGCAAGGGCACGACGGTCTTGCCCGTGGCGACGCCCATGATTTGCGCCGCCGCCCAATCGACGTCATTCAACGCCAGAATTCCGATCCTGTTCGCGCCGGCGGGCAACTCCCGCGCCAGCGCGCCCGCCCGCGATAAAAGTTCCTCGCGCGTGAGGCTGTTCGCGTCGTCGCTGAAGACTAGCTTTGCGCCGTCCGTCGCGGCGCGCCGCCGCAGCGCATCATATACCTCACGCATTCGCGACGAGCCGGCGCCGGGCGGCGAAGCGCGTCGTGAGACTGTCCCGATTTCCCGCGCACACTTTCGGATCCGTCTCGTAATAACTGCCCCAAGACGAGGGGGCGTCTATGCGCGCGCTAGTTGCCGAACCCAGCGGAGTAAGCTCGAGGCCGATCCGATTCAAAAGCAGCGACAACCTGTTCGTGAGGGTGAAAAAACCCCATTCGAAACCCGCATCCTCGCCATATTCGATGACCCGGCGGATGAAACACGGAACGGAATGAGGCGAGCGGCTGGCGAAGGTCGATATCTCGAAGACCCGGTCGCGTCTGACGACTTCCCCGCGAAGGCGCCCGAGCGCCGCTTCGATCGGCGAATCCAGGTAGCGCTCGGAAAAAAACCCGTCGTCGCAGGATCGCAAACCCGCCGCGCATAGAATATCGCCCCGCTCGTCCAAGATCGCCATCATCCTGGCTGGAAAGCCGTCGAGCGTAGCGCCATATTCCCTATGATAAATCTCTCTGACGAAACGCTCGGCTTTCGAGCGTAGGCGATGGCGTTCGGGGATGACGAGCGTCGCCATCGCCGCGGGGGCTTGCGTTCCGTGCGCTTCGCCGAATGACATCTTCGAATCCATGCCGCTAGATTTATCCTGGCTGAGCCGTGACAAGACGGCCGGACTGGGGCGTTTGTGTGGCGGCCGCTCCTTCCAGCCGTCGATCGACGTGATCGACTTCGCCTCGGCGTGGGGGCAAGCGGCCGGGCGCTGGCCGGCCGACACCTCGATCTCGGGCAAGCGGGTCGCGCGCGAGTTGACGGCGTTGATCGCAAGGCGCGGCAAACCAGGGATGATCGTCTCCGACAACGGAACGGAGCTGTCGTGGGCGAGCCAACATCGGATCGAATGGCGTTACATCGCGCCCGGAAAGCCCATGCCGAACGGCTTTTGCGAAAGCTTCAACGGGCGCATGCACGACGAGTTGCTGAACGAGACGCTTTCGGAATTGTTGGTGTCCACGAGAGATGCGTGTCTTGATCACGGAAAATCTGCTCATTCCCGCCCGTTTGGGGCGGTCGGCTATGTTCGACGCCACGCTCAACGGCGTCATGGACTCGGCCGACGTGGGATCTGACATCATCCTGGCGGATTTACTTCAGCGCCGTCGATCTCTCCAGACCAATAGAACCGGCGAGTTCAACGGCGAACGCTGGTCGGACCCCGCTTCGACCGAAGAGGCGATGGAGCATTGCTTCCCGGCGGACGCGCTGGCCGACATGGTGAGCATCGCCTGGGGACTGAAGCAGGGCGCGAGGATCCTCCATTTGGGGTCGGCGTCGGGACGAACCGTATCCGCGTTGCGAGCGCTCGGGTTCGACGCTTTCGGGGTCGAGTTCAACGGCGCCGCGCGCGCGGCGGTTCCGTCGCGGCTCGATCAATATAATATCTTGGGCGAACTGACGGACTTGCCGTTCGAGGACCAATCCTTCGACGTCGTGATCGAGACGGGTCTGTGTCGATTGCCGAGGGAAAAGGTGACGCAAGCAATCGAAGAAATTTGGCGAGTCTCCAAGCACGGCATGGTGCTGGGGTCGGTGACGATTGATCTGCCGATCGATCTCATAGAACGCGACAATCTTTTGCAAGGCGTTCGAGTTTTGGGATCGCGGTGGGACTGGTCCGAGAAGCTCTATGCGGCGGGCTTCACGCACGCCCTTATGGACGAGCGTCTGGGTGAGGTGTGGAAGCGAGCCGAGGCCGCGGGATCCGGAGCGGGCCAATGGTACGACGACGCCGAGTCCGTTCTCTATTGCTTCTATCAGCGCAACCTCGCGCCCGTTCAATGGACGCAGAGAGGCGATGAGGAACCGAAGGATGCAAACGATCATTTCAGGGAGCCTATGGTTGTCGCCCCGGCGGAATGACCGCCGATCCTGAGGACATTCATTGCTACGCGACCGCTTCGAGGCGACCAAAAACTTCGATCTCTTCGAGCCCATGACATACGTTGAGGATGACCATGCTGGACCTATTACCGCAACAAGATCACCTGGCCATTGGAACGCGCGCCTGGAGGGTTGTTTTTGAGGAACCGTCAAACGGCGCCGGCGCCGAACGGATCGCGATCAAGGAGCCGCAAGATGTCTGCGCCACTTTGACCGAAGTCGATGCGGAAAAGGTCCTTGCGAGCAAGGAGCCCGGGAGCCGCGGAACGCTGGAAGTTATTTGGGCGCCCCCCGGCGCCGCCACCCCGCCCGATCTAGAGCACGTCGTGGAAGCTTGGGTCCGTAAGGGCGGCGACGCATTGAGACACGCGCCGGTTCTAGCCGAGGTCCGCACGGTGCGCGTGTTTTGGCATGACACCCGGGCGCTGATTTATAGCGACGCCGAACATTTGCATGACGCCCTCGACGCGGTTGCTCGCTTCACCTTGGTTGAGAGGGAGACGGCGCTCATGGAGCAAACGATGAGGTCCATGTGGGCCACGATTCGCGCGGACGAAACATTGACTCATGCAGTGACCAGGCGCGACCAGAAGCGCCAGCCGCATGTGAATGACATGACGGTGTTCGCCACGCGAATGAGAGTCATGAGCCTGCGCGCCGCAAACGCTTTGGAGCAGCTCGACGCGACGCTCAGCGCATCCTCCAAGCGCCTCTATTCGGAGTTGGTCACGGCGGCGGGTCTTTATGATCGCCTGGAATATCTCGAAGCTCCGATTCAGCTGGCGTCGGA
>Ga0187864_10002218_pt1 | contig 17112 bp, 9 predicted proteins | sample June2016WEW_11_4_FD_132985 | JGI IMG/M metagenome (GOLD analysis project Ga0187864, IMG submission 132985) | Peatland microbial communities from SPRUCE experiment site at the Marcell Experimental Forest, Minnesota, USA - June2016WEW_11_40 | ecosystem: Environmental > Terrestrial > Soil >...
AATTTGAGTTTTGCCTCGTCAGTGACCTTTGGAGGAACGGCAGCGACATTTTCATACAACACCAACACGGGCTACCTACAGTCGATCGCCCCTGCACATGCCCCAGGTGCCGTCAATGTCACAGTGACCAGTCCGGGGGGCATAGCGACTTTCACAAACGGCTACACCTATATTGGCGCCCCCACGATCAGCAGCATCTCACCGAATAGCGGCTCGACGGCTGGTGGCGGCACCGTCACGATCTTGGGCACAAATTTGAGTTTTGCCTCGTCAGTGACGTTTGGAGGAACGACAGCGACATTTTCATACAACGTCACCACGGGCAACCTACAGTCGATAGCCCCTGCACATTCCGCAGGTGCCGTCAATGTCGCCGTGACCACTCCGGGGGGCATAGCGACTTTCACAAACGGCTACACCTATCTTGCTGCCCCCACGATCAGCAGCATCTCACCGAATAGCGGCTCGACGGCTGGTGGAGGCACCGTCACGATCCTCGGCACAAATTTGAGTTTTGCCTCGTCAGTGACCTTTGGAGGAACGGCAGCGACATTTTCATACAACACCACGACGGGCGACCTACAGTCGATCGCCCCTGCACATGCCCCAGGTGCCGTCAATGCCACAGTGACCACTCCGGGCGGCACAGCGACTTTGACGAACGGCTACACCTATACGGGCTACACGCTCGGCGTCGACGTCAACAATGGAACGGAACCTGCTTGGTCGTCGATTGGGCGATCCTTCGCTTTCGTAAAAGCGACGCAGGGCAATGGCTTTACCGCAACCACATGGCCCAACTATATACAAGACGCCGCAAAAACGTTGACGGTTGCACCCTACGCTTTTGCCGATCCCGTCGAAGTCAACTCCCACGACGACCAAACCACTAGAGTAACCGATCCCACCCAGAGTTCGCAGGTTATGCGTGACGCCGACTCTGAAGCCGATCAATTCTACAAGGTTGCGTCCGCGTATTTCACGTCGACGAATTTGCGACCCATGCTGGACCTCGAGGACGACGCTGGCAACGGGGGGTTTTCATCCGCATGGACAACGTCGTCGGCTGGCTGGTTGGCAATGGCCTCATGGGTGAACGATTGGACTGCGGAGCTTCAGACGCATGTGCCGGGCATTTACCCAATCTTGTATATGACGCGCTCTTACGCTGCATCACTGGCACCCTTTTTGAGTCAGGGTAATTATTCGCTTTGGATTGCGATTGCCGGCCAGTCAACTCAATATTCCAGTCCGCAAAATCCACCGCCGAGTTGGGATCCATCTGGCGGCCCGGACTGGGATCCGAGCGTATGGAACTGGACGATTGAGCAGTACAATACTACGGGTTCAGGCCCTTCCGGGGACTGGGATGCATTGAATCCGTCCATCAGTTTAAACTCCCTTGAAATCGGCCAGGGTGGTAGCGCGGGAATTCCCACGATCAATGACGCAACGACCGTGACGAATGCGGTTAATCCCGGCGCGACCCTTACAGTCAACTTCACGGTCAATGCGCCCACTGCCGAAAATGTTCTTTTGGGCGCAAGCCTTGTACCTGTCGGAGGTGGAACACCGATTTCGTTGGGGGCGCCGAGTGCCCAAGTGAGCCTCCAGACGGGACTCAACATCCTCCCGCCTCGTCAGTATAACGTCGTGGCGGGAACGACGCCCATCGGCAATTACAATTTGCTTTCGGAGCTTTGGCTCGACACTAACGATGACGGAATAATAGATAGCGGGGATGAACTGCTCAATAGTAATACAGGTATTAACGTCGTAGCGGTAACACCGGGCTATTTTCCAACGGTTATCAAGAATGCTTATGGCATCGAACAGGTATCCTTCAATGGAACGCCGGGGGACGGTAGGGGACAGACGATTGCCATCGTTGACGAAGGTAATGACCCGAATATTTGGGACGATATTGTTGCGTTCGATTCGGCGTTTCAGTTGCCCACGCCAAGCTTTCAGGTCCTCGACGAATATGGTGACCTAATCGCGAATCAAGCCGATCCCTTAGCATCACCTGCCCCAGTCCCCACTCGGGACCCGTCGCAGCCTTCGGAAATTGCGCTGGACGTGGAATGGGCCCATGCGATCGCACCGGCAGCCGGCATCGTTCTTGTGGAAGCAAACAGTTGGGCTGAGTCCGATCTCGAATCCGCGATTCAAACCGCCGCGCAAATACCATTGGTATCGGTCGTATCGATGAGTTTCGTGACCGGTCCGGGCCACGTTGCAGACTATACGCTGCCGGATAGCTGCTTCATGACACCAGCAGGACATTCGCCCGTCACGTTTGTGGCTTGTTCAGGCGACAATCCTCCACCTGCCCCGATCGGCACCCCGGCAGAGTCCCCCAATGTCCTTTCGGTTGGAGGAACCAGCCTTTATATAAATTCAGATGGGTCATGGAAGCTGGAAACGATCTGGTCGAATTCAAGGGGCGGCAGTGGCCAAGGCATTAGCTCCACGGAGCCCTTGCCTCTGTATCAGCAAGGCACCGTCACCGCTTCAGGCCGTGAAGTTCCCGACGTCGCATTTGATGGCGATCCCTTGACGGGTGTTGCGATCGTAGACGAATATAACGAATCAAGCGGCTGGGTCCCGGATCCGGATGCTGGGACAAGCCTTTCAGCGCCGGCCTGGGGGGGATTAATTGCAATTATTGATCAGGGCTGCGCAAACGCTGGCTTGCCGGCCTTGACTTCGCAGGAAACTTTGACCGAACTCTATCAGCTACCAAATTCAGACTTTCATAAAATCGGTTCCAACCCAAAATATGATGGAGGAACAGGTCTAGGCACTCCCATAGCAAATTTCCTCGTGCCGGGCATGGTGGGGCTGTCAACTGCTCCAGCCTCGGAGACGTGGACCGGGGCGACATCCACGGACTGGAATAATTCTACCAATTGGAGCGGCGGGATCGTGCCAGGACCAGCAACCGATGTCGTGCTTAACGGTGGGACAGTGACTGCCGATTCGCCGTTCGCTATTGGTTCGCTGACCCTGAATGGCGCTACCCTGTTATTGGAGCCTAGCAGTGTGGCCGAATCTCCTTTGACAAGTTCGGATGTTGTGACGCCGGTGGCGAGCAGCGATGTGGGTCAAGTTTACACCGTGTCATCTCTGACCCTCAGCAATGGAGCCACGCTCGATGTCGGCAACAACGAGCTAATCATCAATTACGGCTCGAATCCCGATCCCATCTCCACCATCGCCGGATACCTGATCAGTGGCCGCAACGGCGGAGCGTGGAACGGCACGGGCATTTTCAGCTCGGCCGCGGCGGTCAGTCCCGGCTACGCACTGGGCTATGCCGATTCGGCCGACACCGGAAATCCCGCCGGACTCTCCTCCGACCAGATCGAAATCAAATACACGCTTCTCGGCGATGCCACTCTCACCGGCACGGTCAGCGTTGCTGACTTCACTATCTTGACCATCAACTTAGGCAAGACGATGTCGGGGTGGGATCAGGGCGATTTCCTGTACACCGGTACGATCACCGGCTCCGACTTCACCGCCTTGGTCACCAACCTCGGCAAGACGGCCCAAGGAACCGCTGTGGTGTTGCCGGCCAGCGACTCCACTAACTCCACATTGCTGAATGCGGCGGTTCCGACGTCCAGTGTCTTAAATACAACCGCGGCGGTTTCAGCGACCCCGGTTGCGCAAGGCCACGCGATCACGGTCGCCCGGTCGCACAACCGTAAACATCGGTAGATGATTTCATGCGCTGGCTCCGCGGCGCCGCGCGTGAACCCGCAGCGCCTTGAGTCTAAATCGGTGAAAACGTAGCCAGCCACAATCACAAGTGTCGTATATTCCGCTAGTTGCGCATAGCATATGGCAATTATATATAAAACGTTACACGCCGGCGTCCATTGCGGTTGAATCCTGGCGAAAGTTGGATCGTAACACCTGTAAAAACAAGGCGTTGCGATTAGAATAATAAGTTAGCGGTCGATAACTAAACTCTCAAAAGCGTATCAAAATGTAACCTTCTGTAACGTCCCCCAAGCTGATTTGCCTGGCCGGAGTGGCGTAGCGACTGGTCCTGGTCAATCCACGTTCACCGTGGGCATCGGCTCTGCATCGGGGTGGTAATCGTGAAAAAGCTTGCCGATGTCTTCGGCCATCTGATCGGCCATCTGCGCCCGCACGTCGCTGTCGGTTTTGTTGGCGTTGTCGGGAATCCAATTGGTGGTGATCTGCACCCGCTCGCTGGACGAATCGGTCGGCCAGCGCGTATCGGCCGAGGCTGAATCGACGATCTTCACCGTCGCCTCCATGTGGCCGCGCATCTGCCCGCTGCCTGCCGGCTTCACGATCTCCGCGCGCGAAATGTTCACGTACAAGATCTGCCTGGCGCCCAGTTTTCGGCCGATGTCGGCGATCGTCATGCTGTGGTATTCCCGCGGGTCGGCATCCTTCAACCGTTCCAGTTGCTGCCCATTCAACACGGGCGCGATCTTGTTGTCGGTGAGTGACCTGCTCAGGGATAACGTCAAGTGCTGCGCTTCGATTCCGGAGTCCAGGGCCAGGCCGTAACTTTCCACCAGCACCAGCATCGAATCCTTGGGGGCCGGGACGTACTTTGCCTTGACGGTGGGTCCGCCAGAGGCGCGCTCTATTGCCACTCCAGCCATTTCACAGCCGGTCGCCAGGCAAACCGAACCGGCCAACAATAACGCCGCGCATCGCTTGAATAGAAGAATCATTGTTGAGTATCCGGCGGATGGGTTATGAACAGCTTTGCCAACTCCGTGGTCAGGGCATCAACGGACTTATGATAGACCGTGTCGTCGTCGAGCCCCGGCATACCTTCCGGGGGGGAGTTGGGCGGATAGAGGCCGCTCATGTTGTCGTTCTCGTAGACCGATTTCGCCTTGCCGTTGCCGACCTCGACGACTTTGACATTGGCGACGGCTTCGCCTCTGGAAAGATCGAGCGAGTTATTGGGGTGAATCGAGAGGCTGGCGACCTCGACATAAATGAGCCGGGTCAGCGGCAGCTTCAGGGCGATCTGTTCGGCCGAATCAGATTGCGATTCGGGATGCGCGTCCTGGAACTGAAGGATTTGATTATTCGGCAGGAATTTTGTGTCGGTCAGTTCCTTCACGCCGGCATCCTTCGCCTGCTGCAACTTGCTTTGCAAACTATCGGCGATGTCGGCGAAGATTCTGGGATGGTCGATGACGATGCCGGCGTCGGCCCAGACCAGCACGCCGACGCGCTGGCCTTTGAGGCCGGCGTAAGAGGCGGGCACGTCGCTGTCGCCGACGACTTTTGAGGCGACTACGCCGACGGTATCGCAACCGCAGCACGCCAGCAGGGCAAGCGCTACGAGCGCTTTGAAAATCGACCCCGCGCGTCGCGACCGATCGGAATACATATCTGGAGTTCCTCGTGAACCGCCCGGCTGAGCGCTATCCGCGCCAACCGTCGATGCCATGCAGGTGAATAAATATCTTCCAACCCCAGGCGAAGATCGCCCAGGCCAACAGCCCTGGGACATAATACCGGCTAGGGCCCAAGGCGATCAAACGGTATACGGCCCGGCCGGTGGCGGCAACATAAAAGCCGATCCAGGTCGCAAATACGGTGAGCAGGCCGAGCAAGGCGCCCATCGGCTGGATGTAGAAGCTGGCCAGAAGATTTCCCCTTGCGAGCCAGGCGAAGGAGGTGGTCATACCACAGCTTGGGCAGGGCAAGCCGGTTCGCAGGGCGAACTGACATTGGTCCAGGCCCAACTGCGTGTGAGTTCCGATTCCCGTGGGGCTTGGCGTCAATCGCGCCGCAGTCACCATCACCGCCAGGCACGCTAGGCCGATCACCAGCGCCAGAAGACGGCCGGGCTTGGCAACGACCGCCAACTCCAGTCGCGGTGAAAATATCGGGGGAACCTGAGAGGCGCTCATCGTTGCACCTTACCATTGGGCGCGGCTGTTGCAATCGTCTTGCTCAAATGTTGCGCGGTGCATGGCCGTTTCTTTGTGCAATGAGCGAGCGAGCGCGGCCGGCTTCCGGCGAATTTTCTGCATTGTCCGATAAATTTCCGGCGCTGTATTCTTCATTCTTCCGTGTAAACAAATTGCCGCGACCCTGACCGTATATTCTTGCAACCCTCTTTTATGCCGGTCATGCTGACGGTATTGAATTTGCGGCTTTTGCAGGGAATGACGGCTGCGCAGGCTGTAATTTTGGGCAGGTGACGCGGATTACACAAAATGGGTTAATGGAGTTTGTTCATTGACATTTTATACCCGATAGATGTATTAAATTGGTTTTGTTTCGAATATCCGGCGCGAATCGATTGTCAAAAACTGCGATAGGTTCCAGCGGTCAGTTGGCTTAGCGCTTGGACGCTTGGCTTTTTCCTATATAGGGAGAGGTGAGCAGTTGGCTTGATTAGCGCTGTAACCTATTGTTGCGGCGATAATTAAAGCGATTTACACTGAAAGTGGTCAAGGGATATGCGTGTCTTCATGCTCGGATGGGAGTTCCCGCCTTTCATCAGCGGTGGGCTGGGAACCGCTTGCTATGGCCTCACTAAGGCAATGAGCGGCTTGGGTACGGACATCATGTTCGTATTGCCGCGACCCGTTTCCACGCCATTCTCGACGCACGTGCGTTTGCTCAGCCCGCGGCCTGGATCGCCGCTGGCGTCTCCGAGCACCGAGTTTCGGCTGGACGAATTTGAGCACGTCACATTTCGCACGGTTGACGCGCAATTGGGCGATCCATATCAGTCGCCCGCGAAATACGCGGCCCAACGCGCGGCGGAAGAGAGCCGCACCCGCTTGCAAACGGCCACGGCTGTCGAAGCATTGCCGGTATTGCCGGTGGCGGCGCCTCCTCCATCGGGGGCGATGCCCAGCTTTATCGGGGCCGGCCCGCCGGCGGCGAATGCACCGTACACCGGCGACATGTTCTCGGAAATCTCCCGCTATGCGGCGCTGGCTGCGGAAATCGCCCGCACCGAAGCGGTCGATGTGGTTCATGCCCATGATTGGATGACGTTTCCCGCCGGGATGGCCGTCGCGGGGCTCAAGGGCGTTCCCCTGATCGTTCACGTTCACAGCACTGAATTCGACCGGTCCGGGCTGCACGTGAATCAGCAGATCTACGACATCGAACGCCGTGGGATGCACAGCGCGATGAAAATCATCGCCGTCAGTTACCTCACGAAGAACCTCATCACTCACCATTACGGGATCGACCCGTCCAAGGTCGAAGTCGTCTACAACGCGATTGAATCGAACGGCACGGGGGACGTTGAGAAGTACAACATCCACAAGGATGAGAAGATCGTCCTGTTCCTCGGCCGGATCACCATGCAGAAGGGGCCGGAATATTTCCTCGCGGCGGCGAAGAAGGTCCTGGAAGTCATGGACAATGTGAAGTTCGTGATGGCAGGATCGGGCGATATGATCCGGCGAACCATCGAGATGGCCGCGGGCATGGGGATCGGGCACAAGGTCCTGTTCACCGGATTCCTGCGCGGGCCCGACGTCGAAAAAGTATTCAAGATGGCCGACCTTTACGTCATGCCGAGCGTTTCCGAGCCGTTTGGAATTGCGCCGCTGGAGGCGATGAGCCACGACGTGCCGGTCATTATTTCCAAGCAGTCGGGTGTCTCTGAAGTTCTGACGCATGCGCTGAAGGTGGATTTCTGGGACATCAACGAGATGGCCAACAAGATCATCGCGGTTTTGCGTCACCCTCCGCTGGCGACGACGCTGCGCGAGCACGGCAGCTTTGAAGTTCGCCGGCTGAACTGGTCGGACGCGGCCCGCTCCTGCATCGGCGTTTACGAAGATGCCCGCCACGCCATGAACGGGCAGAAATGACCCGACAGCGCAGCCGACGAAAAATCTGATCCATCACATCGACCGCAAAGGCCCCTCACCACAGGGCCGCCGATTGCCTCACGCAACCCAGAGACGTTTAGCAGGTCCCCGGAACTTGCATTGAAGGGACGGGACAACGATATTGATTTCTTTCGCCAGCGGAGAACGAACATGCTGAATAAAAGGTGGTGGCTCAACGTCGCGGCAATCACGTGCGCGATGTTGCTTTGCTCATGCGGTTCCACGAATCCTTCAGGCGCTTCGTCGCAATTGACGGGCAGCAGCACCGAAGCCGTCGTCGGACCCAGGATCGCGATCGATCTCAATTCCGATTGGAAGTTCATTCGTGAAGACGTGCCGGGGGCCGAGCAGAGCATGTTCGACGATTCATCCTGGCAGTCCGTGACCTTGCCGCATACCTGGAACAATCTCGACGGCGAAGACGGCGGTAACGACTATTACCGCGGAGCGGGGTGGTACCGGCGACACCTGAAGCTCGACAGCGCAGAGCTGCGCAAGACGCTATTTTTGAAATTCGACGGCGCATCCAGCGCGGCGGCCGTTTATGTCAACGGCTGGCCGGCGGGGCCCCCGCACAGGGGGATGTTCTCTGCCTTCTGCTATGACATCACTTCGCTGGTGAATCCCTCCTCCGACAATGTGATTGCCGTGCGCGTCACCAACGCCATCGACAAAGACATCCCGCCCACCTCCGCGGAATTCACGTTCTTCGGCGGCATCTATCGCGGCGTGCACCTTCTGGCGATCAACCCGTTTTCGATCAGCCCCTTGGATGATGCCTCGCCAGGGGTTTACCTCAAGCAAATGAACGTCTCGGCCGATCACGCGGACGTGCAAATCACCACCAAGCTTCGCAATGCCACCACTGTGGATCAGCAAGGGAACGTGACATGCGATCTTCTGGACGCGAGCGGCAAGACGATTCAGAGCATCAACACGCAGATGCCCGTCGTCGCCAGCGATTCGGAGGACGTGGTGCAATGGCTGAGCATCGATCACCCGCATCTGTGGAACGGCAGGAAAGACCCGTACCTCTATCGCGTCCGCGTCACGGTCGCCGATGCGACGAGCGTCGTTGACCGCGTCGTTCAGCCGCTGGGGATTCGCTTCTTCGCCGTCGATCCCGACAAAGGTTTTCTCCTCAACGGCCAACCCTATCCGCTGCACGGAGTGAATCGGCATCAGGATCGCCTGGACAAAGGATGGGCGATCACCTCGCGTGAGCAGGAGGAAGATTTCAACCTCATCATGGAAATGGGATGCAACGCCATCCGCCTCGCCCACTATCAGCACGCGCAGGAGTTTTATGACCTGTGCGATCGCGGCGGGTTGGTCGTCTGGGCGGAGGCATGCCTCGTCAATTCGGTGACCCCCTCGGGCGCATTTGACGACGCGGCCCGGCAACAGCTTCGCGAGTTGATCAAGCAGAGCTACAACCATCCGTCGATCTGTTTCTGGTGCTTGTTCAACGAGCTGCGCGATAAGAAGGAGAAGAATCAGTCGGAGGCCGACGGAAAGCTGATGCTGGACCACCAGGTTCAATTGGTCGGCGAGCTGAATAAATTAGCGCACGATCTCGATCCCACCCGGCTGACGACCGCGGCGACGAACATAAAGCCCGACCATCCGCTGAATGCGATCACCGATGTGCTGGGGTTCAATATTTACGACGGGTGGTACGCAAAGACGCCTGACAATTGGCCCCCGGACCTGGATAAGCTTCATTCCGCGCTTCCCCAGCGTGGCCTGGCCATCAGCGAATACGGCGCGGGCGCCAGCGTCTATCAGCACGAACTCAATCCCACCCAGCCCAAGACCGACGGCCTCTGGCATCCGGAAGAATGGCAGTGCGTGGTTCACGAGGCGGCCTACAAAGCCATGAGCCGGCGGCCGTATCTTTGGGGCACTTTTCTGTGGAACATGTTCGACTTCGCATCCGATGGCCGTCACGAAGGCGATCACCTGGGCAGGAACGACAAGGGATTGGTGACCTACGACCGGAATATCAAAAAAGACGCCTTCTACTTCTACAAGGCGAACTGGTCGGACGAGCCGATGGTCTACATCACCGACCGGCGCTTCACGCCGCGGAACTTCGACCACAGCCCGGTGAAGGTCTATTCCAACTGTGATTCGGTGGAGCTGAAGTTAAACGGCGCTTCGCTCGGATCGGTCAGCAGTGCCGATCATATCTTCATCTGGCCGGACGCAACTCTGGTTCGCGGCAAAAATGTTTTTGAGGCGGACGGCATCCGTGACGGCCGGCACTACAGCGACTCCTGCACCATCGAATTCGATCCGGGGATTGTCGAGAGTCGCCCATTCGTGCCGGCCACGCAGCCGACGGCGGCTCCGTCGCCGGTGGGCTGACGCCGCCATCCGATCGGAGCCGGGCCGCCCCGGTCTTGCCGGGGCGACGTGCGCCGGCTCCGTGCGCCATTCGCCTCTTTCGCCTCAATGGCATATCCTTACCCGGCTGTGTCCGAACCAATCGTCGAGATATGCGGCGTCGATTTTGCCTACGGTCAGCGGCTGGTGTTGAAACACATCAGCATGACGGTGGCTGGCGGCACGACGGTCGGCGTGATCGGCCCCAACGGCGCGGGAAAGACCACGCTGGTGAATCTGTTGCTGGGGCTGCTCACGCCGACGCGCGGAACCGTGCGCATCTGCGGAATGCCGCCAAATGCCGCCGTGCGCCGCGGCGATGTCGTCGGGTCCCTGCCGCAAACCCCGCGCATGCCCAAGGGATTTCCCATCAGCGTCAGACAACTCGTGCGTCTGGGACTCATCGGAAAACTCGGGCTGCTGGGCAAGGAAACCGCCGCTGATCTCAAGCACGTCGACTGGCTTTTGAAAAAGGTGGGCATCGAGGAACTGGCGGATGTGCCGATCGGATCGCTCTCCGGCGGTGAACTTCAGCGCGTGTACATCGCGCGTGCCCTGGCGGCACAACCGCACGTCTTGTTTCTTGACGAGCCGACCACCGGCATCGATCGCGCCGGCCAGGATCAGTTCATTCAGTTTCTGGGCGATCTCAAGCAATCGCTGGCCCTGACGGTGATCCTGGTCAGTCATGATCTGCGCACCGTAGCCGCGGTTTGCGATCGGCTGGCGTGTCTGAACGTCACGCTGCACTACCACGATGTCCCCGGCAACATGCCGCGGGAATTGGCCCGCGAAATGTTCGGAGTCGATTTGCCGGAGCTTCGGATGGAGAAATCGACGAGATGATGGTGCAAGCCGCCGCCATCCTGGGCCATTTCAGCGCCTCTTCGGTCGCGCTGCGCGCGGCGTTGGCATCGGCGTCGGTCGGTGTGGCGGGGGCGGTCCTTTCGGTTTTCGTCGTTCTTCGCCGGTGGGCCTATCTTGGAGACGGAATCGCCCACGCGGGATTTGGTGGAATCGGGACTGCCGTGTTGCTTTCCATCGCGTTTCCCGCCCTCAACAACGGCCCGGCGATTTACCTGATCGCGACGGTCTTTTCATTGGCGACGGCGCTGGCCGTGGCATCCATCAGCCGAAAACGCGCCGTCAGCGGCGACGCGGCGATCGGGATTTTTGTCGCCGCCACGCTCGCCTGGGGATTCATCGCGTTTGCGATTCACGCCCACCTCGGCCGCGGCGGCCCCGGCGGATGGGAGGATTATCTCCTGGGCAGCGTCAACGGAATGTCCAGCGCCGCCGCCGCACTGGCGGCGGCCATGTCGGCGGGGATCGTGCTCACCGTCGTGGCGCTGCGCAGGCAGATCGTTCTGTATTGTTTCGATCCGGTCCTGGCGCAGGTGACGGGAGTGCCGGTCGGGTTCGTGCATTATCTGCTGATTTTGCTGGTGGCGCTGGTGATCATCGTGGGTATGCGCCTCGCGGGAAATCTGCTTGTGCCGGCCCTGCTCGTGCTCCCGGGGGCGGCCGGACTGCGGGTGAGCCGATCGATGCGCGTGGTCATGGCGGTCGCCATCATCGCCAGCGTGGCGGCGACCCTGGCCGGAATGGCCGTTGCGCGGCACTGGGAATTTATCGCTCCCGGTCCGGCGATCGTCGGCGTCTTGTTCCTGGAGTTTCTCGCGGCACACTTTGCCGGCGGCCGGGCCAAGTCGCAGCAAGATTAATCCCGAGGTGTTCCCATGCAAGAACCAGCAGCCGTGACCGAGACGAGCAAGGCATCGAGGATTGGGTGGACGCTGCTGGCGGTGGCGGTGATGGCCGTCGGGGCGGCCGTGCGCCTGCGGTTTTATTTGTACAACCGCTCGATGTACCGGGATGAGGCGGCATTGGCGCTGAACATCGTCCATCGTTCCTTCGCCGGGCTGCTTAAACCGCTGGATAACGATCAGGGAGCGCCGGTTGGGTTTCTGCTGTTGGAAAAGCTGGTGGTCAGCTTGCTGGGGAACCATGAATATGCGCTGCGTCTGATGCCGCTGGTCGCGTCGATCCTGACGCTGCCGCTGTTTTATTGGCTCTGCCGGCAATTCCTGTCGCAGCCGCTGGCGGTGATCGCGCTGATCGTCGTGGCAATGGGCGAAAAGCAATATGACTACTCCGCGGATACCAAGCAGTACGCCGTCGATGTGTTCGTGACGGTGGCCCTGATGCTCTTGGCGATGCTCGCGCTGGGCAGCCCGCTACGGCAAACGGCCGGGTCGAGGAGGGGACTATTCGCGCTGGCGGTCGCCGGGGCGGCGGCGGTTTGGGTCTCGCATCCGGCGGTTTTCGTGCTCGGCGCCATCGGCGTCATGGCGGCGATGGAACGGCTCATCGCCAAGCCGCGGTCCGGCATTCTCGATCTGCCGGCGGTGGCGCTGCTTTGGATTCTCAGTTTCGGGGCCAATTACCTGCTGATTCTTCACCGGTTGAGCCACAACCATTTCATGCAGTCGTTCTGGATCAAGGCGGATGCGTTTGCGCCGATACCCAAGTCGTTCCAATCGCTGGTTTGGTATAAGGAGACGTTCTTCGCGATATTTGAAAGTCCCTGCTCGTTGGGATTCGTGGGGTTATCCGCCCTGGTGTTCGTGCTGGGCGTGGGGTGGCTGTATCGGCGGCGGAAATCAGCGGCCGTGCTCGTGCTGCTGCCGGTGATCTTCGCTCTGGCGACGTCGCTGGCGCACAGATACCCCTTCAAAGAGCGCCTCATCCTTTTCATCTGCCCATTGATCGCGATTTTCATCGGAGCGGGGTTCGCCTACCTGTTTGAAGGCCAGCGGAAAGCCGTGGGAATCATCGCGCTGCTGTTTCTGCTGATCACTCCGCTGAACAAGACGCGTGAATACATCCCTCGACCCTGGCTCCACAGCGACATGCGAAAGGTGATGTCGCTCGTGGCGGCAAACCGTCGGCCGGGCGATCAGTTGTATGTCTACGAGTTTTGCTATTACCCATACGAATATTATCGCGATCGCTTCGGCATCGCCGATATGCCGGCCATTCGAGGAAAGCAGGACGTTGACGGCGTTGAAGGATACAAGAGGGAATTCGCGGATTTGAAGGGCAAGCGCGTATGGGTGATGTTTGAAGATGCCCCGGAGCGGCAATCGGCGCTGGCGGCCCTGGACGATATGGGAAAGCGCGTCTTCGAGGCCAGGCCCTTCGACGAATACGTCGCGTGTTACGACCTGCGATGAGCGCCGATCCGCTCAGCGCAGATCATACAAGTCGGCCGTGCTGCCGTTGAATTGCTCGCGATCGAGCAGCTTGCCGCGGCGGTCGAGGATTTGTTCGAACATGGGCCGATCTTTGGCCTGACCCATGGAAAAAACGACCCAGACCCGCGCCTGGCCCTGAACCTTCAAGAGATCGTCGGCATAGGTCTGCGCCCGGACCGTGGGAGTTTCTTCATAGGCGCCTGTGACCAGTTGGCCGCTGGGGATGGTCAGTTCGGGATCGGCCTCGAGGTAATACTTCCCCAGAACATCCGAGCCCCAATGTAGGTAGAGCCAGTCGCCCTCCCGCCAATGCGCCTTGATGTAATGAATCGCGGGCTTGGCGTCGTATCTCACTTCCGGGTGAATGACGTATTTCGCCTGGATGTAGAGGGGATAGACGAAAAGGATGGCGCAGACCGCGAGCCAGAAGCCGGCGCGAGCGAGATTGCGCCGCCACCAGCCGATTCCCAGCGCAAACGCCAGCGGCAGCACGATCAGTGGCGCGCAGAACAACGTGAGCCGTTCGGCAAAGGGATACCGCTGAGACGCCGAAGCGGCCAGCGCGATCGCCATCGTCGCCATCAGACATCCCAACAGTCGCCCGGAGCGCCGCCCCATCACGAAAAGGCCGAGCACGAACATACCGACGGCAGCGCAGGCGATGATGCGAGCAGCGCTCTGAGAATGGTCGCTGGGCAGGATTCCAAGCGGGTAATTGAAAAGGCCGACGATGGTCTTCGGATACCAAAGAAAGCTTCGCCAGGAGTCAGGCGCGGGGGCAAATGCATTTTGATTTACCCAATAAAGATGCAGCGGATCATTGGCAACGTAGTAACGGGAAACCAGAAGGTAGTTGGCGGCGAAGCTCGCGAGCCAGATGATACCCATCGCCACATCCAACCCCGCCAATCTATATTTTCGAAGGAACAGATGGCTGACGAACAATGTCAGGCCAATCCCGCCAAGGACGAAAAGCAGCGCATGCGAGAACCAGAGCAGGATCGCGCCGGCGAGGGCCAGGATCGCAAGGGCGCTGGCGCTGTCGCCGCTCAGCGCCAGCGCCAAAGCCACCGTCGTCCACAAAACGTCGGTGGAGTATTGCTTTGCCTCGGCACAGTAGCGAACCAGCGGCTCCGCCAGGGCGAGAAAGGCAATGGCCATGGTCGCGGTGGGATTGCCGGCAATTCTTCGAATGGTCAGGAAAAACAGCGGCAAGACGATCACCGCGGCGAGGCACGGAATGAGGCGCAGGGCGCGCTCGTCATGGCCGAAAAGATCAACCGAACATTTCTGGAGTATCAGAAATCCGACCGGCGCCGCCTGGTTCCCCAAGTCCAGCGGCCGAAGCAACTGCGCGAAGCTTTTGGAGAAGATGTTGTTCGCCAGCAGAGCGTCATCGTGCATCAGCCCCCGGTCCTGGAGGTAGCGGCGCAAACGCAGAAGTGCGCCAAGCGCTACCATCGCCCATCCCAGCGCGGGATGGTCCAGGGCCCTCTGAAGCCGGGAGGCGGCGGGAACTTTTTGAGAATCAACCACCAGCGACACTGCGGAATGATAATAACCCAAACCAAACGAAGATGAACAGGGGATCAAGTGAATCCCCTGTTCATTCTGCGGCGAGGCAGTGGGTGACGCTACGTCGTCGGCAGATCGGAGCCGGCGGTGAAGCCGTCCACTTTGACCGAGTACGTCGCGCCCAGGTTGACGTTTTCATACACATCGCCGGTTGGGATGCCGGTCGCTTCCCATTCGGCGGGCGTGAGCCAGCCGCTCTGCGAGCTGGAATCCGACGATTCAAAGAAGTATCCGCCCTGGGCAAACGACCCTACAACCGCGGGGATGGACCAGACGTTGTCCTTGATCTCGGCGAAGCTGTTCATGTCATTGTTGTCGGTCTTGATGAAGCCTTCGCCGAAACCGGTTTCAAAACTGGGATCGACGAAGAGGTTGTTGTCCACGTGGATGCCCTGGGCCTCGCCGTTGTTGATGGTGAGGAACCCGCCCCACATGCCCGGCTCGGTGACGGTGTTGTTCTCGATGTAGACATCCTGCACCTGCCAGTCGAACGAGCCGCCGACCTCCTGAGCGTTGATGGTGAATCCGGCGTTGCCGCTGCCCTCGATCACGTTGTTCCTGGCCATGACGTGATGCACGCCGGGCATCATAAGGACGGTGGTGTTGACGATGGTGTTGGAGTCCAACACGACGTCGCTCATCCCGGCATTGGGATTAGCGGCGGGCGTGCCCAGCGGTCCCATTGAAACCGGGCCGGTTGAGAACCTGTTGTCGTAAAGATAAATATAGCTGCCCGCCTGGATCGACATGACATTCTTGGAATTCCCGTTGCCGCCGGCGCGGGGGAGATTGGTGAAATTGTTGTCCGCATACAGGACGTCATTGCCGCCGCCGATGCGGACGATGGCTTCGTTGTAGGAACTCGCCACGGTGTTGCCAAGGAACACGATTTCGCTGCCCTCGGTCCAGGCGAAATAGGCGTTGAGCGCCGTCGGGGACGGCGAGGAATTGTCCTGAACCAGGACGTTCCTCGGCCCAGAGGACATGCTCACGTCGTTCATCAGGTTCATGAACGTGTTGCCGCGGATGGTGATGTCGTTCCCGTTAGGGAGGAACGCCGACGCGATGGCCTGCTTGTCGTTGTTGTTCGCGTAGATCGAGTCGAGCACGAGTCCCTGCACGACCAGACCTTCGGTGGTGCCCGACATGCCGATCATGCTGGTCTGGGTGGCCGGCCCGGTGTACATGAGGATCGGCTTGGCGCCCGTGCCGTAGGACCCGATGTAAACGTGAGACAGGCCGCCGGCATTGATGCCGTTGCCGCCGCTCATGTCAAATGTGTCGCCAGCTTGGAATAGCACCCGCATGTTGCTGGTGAGCAACTGGCTCAGCCGCGACAGGCTCTGAATGGGCGTGCTGGCCGACAAACCGTTATTGCTGTCGTTGCCGTTGGCGGCCACATAGATCGTCGGGCGGTTGTCCGGCGCGATGGTGATCTGCTGCGTTGCGATGCCGACATGTCCGTCCGGCGTCGAGATCGTGAGAGTGATCGTATACGTACCGGAATTGGCGTATGCGTGTGCGGCATTGAAGCCGACCAGAGTGTTGTACGCCGAACCCGGATCGCCAAAGTTCCAGTCAATCGTGCTGTTAATCGCCGTTCCATCGCCGAACGAAGAGGCGAGGGCTTGTACGTTAACGGACTCCCCTGGCAAAACCGTCGATGGGCTCGTGACGGTAATGTCAGCCTTTGGAGTAGCCGGATTGCTCGGATCGCTTGGGGTGGTTGGTGTGCCGGTGCCGGTCGAGCCAGTGCCGGTGCCTGTAGAACCGGTGCCACTGCCGGTTGAGCCAGTGCCGCTGCCGGTTGAGCCAGTGCCGCTGCCGGTTGAGCCGCTGCCGCTGCCGGTTGAGCCGCTGCCGGTTGAGCCGCTGCCGCTGCCGGTTGAGCCAGTGCCACTGCCGGTTGAGCCAGTGCCACTGCCGGTTGAGCCGGTGCCACTGCCGGTTGAGCCGCTGCCGGTTGAGCCGGTGCCGCTGCCGGTTGAGCCGCTGCCGCTGCCGGTTGAGCCGCT
>Ga0187864_10002221_pt1 | contig 17107 bp, 12 predicted proteins | sample June2016WEW_11_4_FD_132985 | JGI IMG/M metagenome (GOLD analysis project Ga0187864, IMG submission 132985) | Peatland microbial communities from SPRUCE experiment site at the Marcell Experimental Forest, Minnesota, USA - June2016WEW_11_40 | ecosystem: Environmental > Terrestrial > Soil >...
AGGCCGTCACCTCGAGCATGTCGCCGCCAATGCGGGCTTCGTCCAGGCGGGTGAACGCGAGCCGGGCCGCGCATTCGTCGCGCGACAGGACGGGCCGCGCGGGGCTCGAGGCCGGACCGAGCAGGGCCCCGAGGGCGTCGCACACCGCTGGGAACAGGGTCCTGGCCAGCAAGTAATCCCCGTCGAAGCTCGGGTGGACGTGGTCGTTGAAAAGGCGCTCGCCCGGGATACGGCGCTCCTCCGGGTCGGATTCGGCCAGGGCCCGCTCGGTGTCCACCAACCGCACGGCCGGGTCCTTCAGGCGGTTGGCGGTTTGGCGGATGATTCCGTTGAGGCGGGAGTCGGCGCGGAACGGCAGAGCGTCCCAGTCACAGGCGAGGCTGAATTCCCGCCGCGCCCGCTCGTCCTGGCCCAGTGCCAAGGCGCAGCGCCCCTGGCGGAAGTGCAGTTCGGCGAAATGATCGTCCAGGGCCAGCGCGGCCTGGTAGTTGGTCATCGCCCCGGCGTGGCGGCCGGCGGCCTCGAGTTCAACCCCGGCGTGAAGCGCGCTTTGCCAGCCAAGCAGGTCCGGGTCCGAAAGACCGGCGCGGTGAAGCGACCCCAGGGGCGGGAAGTCCTTGAGATTCACCGGCACAGTCATCAGGAGGACCTGGGCGCCGGCCCGCCGCGCGGCCCGGCAGAGGTCTGCCAGGTTGCGGCGGAAATTGTCACACACAGCCATCCGCCGGGGGTCGTCGGCGGCGACGCGATGCCGCTGGAAGAACTCGTCGTCCTGTTTGTCTGCCGCCACGCCCTCGCGGGCCAGTCCGGCCAGGAACGGCTCCATCAGTTGGCCCAGGCGGGTCGAGCGCACCCATTGGAGGAGGCGGAGCAGCCGCGGAAACCGGAGCAGGCCTCCGGAGCCCGGGCCCGGCGCGTAAAGGCCCACCGCTTCGTTGTTCCCCATGCAAACGACCGCCAGGTCGGGCGCCAGCCGGGCGCAACCGTCGCGGGCGGCCGGCAGCAGGATATGGGAATTGACGCCCCGCATCGCGCCGTTGATGACCTCGAACGTGCTGCGGGGGAACCGGTCGCGCAACATCCGCTCCAGAATCCGTCCGAAGTTGAACGCGGGGTCGGGTGTGCCGGCGGCGGCTGACTCGCCCAGGACCAGGATGCGAATCACGCCCGCCGGCTTGGGGACGGCCACCGCAAACGGGTTGGGCCGCAGGTTGGTCTTTTTAGAGTAAAACTGCCAAAGGAACGCTTCGTTCTCGACGAACAGCGAGGAGTGCCTGGCCCGGAGGCAGAAGCCAGTCGGGTCGCCGTAGCCGAAGAGGCGCAAACCTCCCTCGGCCATGCCCAAGACCAGAGCAGGAATAGCGACGGCAACAGCCAGCTTCACCACCCGGAGACGCCAGCCCTTGTGTCGGCGCAGGGCCGCGATTCGCTCAGCGAGAGCACGGCCCCGCCTGTTTTCCGATCCGGCCCCGGCCCCGGCCCTGCGCTCCGGTCCCTGGCCGGAGGGCTCGCCCCGGTCGCCGGCTTGCGACAAACCGGGCGCCGCCGGGCCAGCCCGGCTCCCGTGTCTTTTCTTGCCCATATCTGGTTGGGGACGCCCTCGCAGGCAGTCTCGGGGCCTCCCCGATGCTCAATCGGACGGCCTACCCTACCGAGGGCAGCGAGGATGTCAATCAAAGCCCGAAGGCCCTACAATTCCTCTTGCACGCTCTTGAGCACTGTGATTAATTGTTGACAATGACGCCTTTTCGCGAAGCAGTCGAGGCATCGTCGCCGCCGGATTTTCGGCGCGCTGCAGACCGTAGGCTGCCGCAGGGGCGGAAGGTTCAACCGAACTGTAACTCAAATAACACAATCCCACACGCAGGCCCTGCGTGACAGAAAGGACAGGACTCATGAGAAAAACAGCAATACGTGCCCTCGGGCTGACGCTGCTTTGCGCAGCTACGGTCCAGGCAAGCACGACGTTCATCGACTTCAACAGCGACCCGGTAGCCGCCGGGCTGATAACCTCGATAACCGGCGCCGGCGCGGGCGGCAGCGGCGGCACCTGGGAACCCAGTGGCGGCATTGGCGCGGCAACCAACGCCAACGACGGGTTTTTGCAGATTACCGGCCCCCTTAACAGCCAGAGCGGGATCGCGATCTTCCCGGACTTCGACAACGGGGCGCTCGTTGAGGCGTTCACCTTCGACTGCTGGGTCCGGATCGGCAATGGCACGTCCACTCCGGCCGATGGCTTCAGCATCGCCTACGTCCGCAGCAACGACCCCGTCTTGACCGGCGGCAGTTTCGCCGAGGGACCCGACAGCGAGCTCAACATGCCGGAGGAAGGGACAACGACGGGCATTTCGGTCGGTTTTGACGCCTACGCCAACGGCGGCAGCGCTCCGTGGCCGCCCGATCAACTCCCGGGCATCACCGGCGACATTGTCGGCCTGGATATTCGGGTGGATGGCACCCTGATACTCCAGTACCCCATGCCGACCCTCAACGGGTCGGTTACGGACCCGACCTCCATCCAGACCGGGCCGTATGACGGCACGGGCTCGTCCAATGGCCTGGGCTGGGCGCATTGCGTTGTCAGCCTCAACACGAGCGGCGCGCTCAACGTCTATTACAAGGGCGCCCAGATCCTCACGAACTACGCGACCGGCTTCGTCCCGAGCCCGGGCCAGTTGGTGCTGGCGGGCCGGACCGGCGGGTTGAACGAAAACCAGGACGTGGATAACATCACCATTACGACCACCATAGCGACGGGTGTCGCCCCTGGAACGGTCACGGGTATTGCCGACGGCGTCCGGGTTCTCTTTTACGATTCGGGTCCGGGCGTGGTTAATCCGACCGGGCCGGCCACCGTCAGCATCAACGGGGGCCCCGCGGTCCCCGCGACGGCGGTGAGCAAGAACGGCACTACGACCACTCTTATTTTCGTCAGCTACCCGACCCTCCTGGCCGCCGGCTCGACCAACACGGTGGTGGCCACGGTGACGGACACCCTTGGCCGGGTGGCAACGACTCCCAGCACGTCCTTCGTCGTCCCGGCCTACCCGATCGTTGACGCAGCCACGGCGGTGACCGGCGTGACCACCGCCGACGTCGGCTTCCGGATGAAAACGTGGCAGTCCAGCTTCGAATGGAATAACAACTGGTGGGCCCAGGAGCAACTCGAGGGCCTGCACGGCACCAACGAGGCCGACACCACGCTCAACACCGACAAGGGCTATTACGATTATGCAACCGCCACGAGTCCCGAGGGCCCCGTTGGGGTAATCAACATGGACTTTGCCGGCAACGCTGACGGCTACTTCACGGCGAGCGGCGGCTATACGGATAATCTCTGGCCCGGCCTCACCTCAGGCGCCAACGGGCTGGCCAACGTTGACCACTGTTCCGCCGACATCCAGTGCTTCCTCAAGTTCCCCGCCGGCGGCGTCTATACGATGGGCGTGGACAGCGACGACGGTTTCAAGCTGACCACGGGCGCAAATCCTTCGGACTGGGGCGCCACGATCGTCGGCCAATACAACGGGGGCCGCGGCTGGAATGCCGGGGACACGGTGTTCACCTTTGTGGTCACTAACGCCGGCATCTACCCCTTCCGCCTGCAGTGGGAGAACGGAACGGGCGGCGCCAATTGCGAGTGGTGGAGCGTGGTGCCCCCGGGCGGCACGCCCAGCGCCGGCGGCGGGATTAGGGTCCTGATCAACGACCCGGACCCGACCAATCAGACCGGCATCGTGGCCTATTACGGAGGGCCGGCCCTGCCGGCTTATGTCTCGTGGGAATATCCGGAGCCCGGCTCGACCCTGGGCGACCCGCTTACGGTCAAAGCCAATATCACCGACCTGGGCACCACGGTCACGGCCGGCAGCATCAAGGTGTACCTCAATGGCAACGCGCTGACCCCGACCGTCGGGGCGAAGGTCAACGGCGTCACGCCGGTGACGGCGTATCAGATTCCGCCGCTGGCTGCGGGGACTGCCGCTACGGCGCAGTTGGTCTATAGCACGTCTGGCGGCGGGCCCTTCACGAACACCTGGACCTACACGGTTCCGGCCGGCATGCTTACGGCCAGCTACCCCATCCTGAACGCCGCTTGGGCGGTCACGGGGGTCGACACCTCCAAGCCCGGCTTCCGCCTCCGGCCCTGGCAGTCCGGCGCCCAGCCCAACACTGTGCAGTACACCGAAGAGCAACTGGCCGGCCTCCACGGGGCCAACAATGTTGACCCGGCCCTGACCACCGACATCGTCTATAGCCAGAGCTATTTTGACTATACGACCAACGTGATCAATTTCGACATTTCGGGCCAGAACGGCGACTTCCAGACCTACGACGACTATCCCGACCTGCCGTTCCCGGGCATCCCGGCCCTCAATAGCGGCCAGACCGGCAGTTCGTCCCTCGAGGCGCTGGCTTATCTCTATTTCGACCATCCCGGTCTCTACACGATGGACGTGAATAGCGACGACGGCTTCCAAGTCACCGCCGGCGCCAACCCGGCCGATTGGCTGACGTCGACCGCCCTGGGCAATTTCAATGCTGGACGCGGCTCGTCCGAGTCCTTTTTCAGCTTCCTGGTGACCAACGCCGGTTACTACCCGTTCCGCCTGATCTATGAGAACGGCAACGGCGAACTGCCGGGCAACGGCGCGAACCTCGAATGGTCGATGGTCGATGGGACGGGGACGCCGCACCTCCTCAACGACCCGCGCACCGAGGGCGAGTTCGGCACGGCCTGGGCCTATTACAGCGGCCCGTTGCTTCCGGCCTTCGTCTCGGTGGCCGAGCCGTATCCTGGAACCTCCGGCCTCCCCCCGACCAACCTCTTCCAGGTGAGTTTGACCGATGGCGGCACCATCGTCCAGCAGAGCAGCCTCAAGCTCTTCATGAACGGCGCGCAGCTCACCCCGATCGTCAGCAAGGCCGGCGGCGTCACCACCTTGACCATGCCTGCGGCTTACCTGCTGCCTCCGGGCAGCGATACGGCCATGCTGGTCTATACCACCACCGGCACGGGCGGCGGCACCTTCACCAACTCCTGGAGCTTCACCGTCCTGGGCTGGGGCGGCATCAACCCCGCCTGGGCGGTCACTGGCGTGGACACGACCAAGCCCGGATTCCTGGTTCGGCCCTGGCAATCCACCGGCGAAGTCAACGCCAGCCAACCCAACGACGTCCTCCGCTGGACGGAAGAGCAAATGGTGGGCGTACACGGCGTCAACCTGGCCGACCTCTCCACGGCGACCGACCACGGCTATATCGACTATGCCACCGGCGCCGATGTGAGCCATCTCATCAACTGGAACAACAGCGGGCAGATCGGTGACTTCCAGTCCCCGAGCTATCCGGACATCGTGTTCCCCGGCAGCCGCGGCGTCACCACTTGGAACAACTCGGCCGAGGAAGTGATCACCTACATGAGCTTCAGCTCGCCCGGCTTGTATGAAATGGGCGTGAACAGCGATGACGGCTTCACCGTCAAGGTCGGCGCCAACCCCAAGGACTGGCTCACCGCCACCGTGTGCGGCGATTACGAGGGCGGACGCGGCTCTTCGGACACGCTCTTCTTCATCAATGTTACCAACGCGGGCACCTACCCGATTCGCCTGCTGTATGAGAACGGCGGCGGCGGATTCAACTGCGAATGGTTCGTCGTCCAGCCCGACGGGACCAAGGTCCTCATCAACGACCCGACTGCGGCCGAACTGACCGGCGTCCAGTGCTACTACGCCGGACCGGCCTTGCCGGCTTATGTCTCCGAGTTCTGGCCCGCGCCCGGCTCGACGGGCGATCTGGCGAGTCAGATTAGCGTCGAACTGACCGACGGCAGCACGACGGTCAATCAAAGCAGCATCTCGCTGATGCTCAATGGCGTGGCCGTCACCAACCCGGTCGTCAGCCACTCCGGCGGCATCACCAAGGTGTCTCTGCCCAGCGCGCTCCCTCCGGGAAGCTACGCGGCGACCTTCAGCTACACCACCAGCGGCGGCAAGACCATTACCGACACCTGGAGCTTCGTGGTCGCCCCGACACCGTATGTCACCCTCTCCACCAACCTCTGGACCCCGCCCGGCTCCGGCAGCGACCCGGGCTTCGCCATGAAGGTCTATCAGTGCGAGGGCAGCTCGTACATCTTCAACGGCTGGGACAACATCATCCGCCGCGCCGACCTGGGCCTCCAAGGGCTCTACGGCACGAACATCGCGAATACGGCGTTCATGACCAACAACGGCGAGATGTGGTGGGATGGGGTCATCAACTTCGCCCAGAACTCCTCCGGAAACCAGGAGAACAACGGCAACTTCGAGACGGACGACGGCGTCGGGCAGCCGGACGCGGCGGTTTATACCGACTCGGTGGTTCCGGGCCTGCCTGGACTTAATGCTGGGACCATTAACGGACAAGGCTCCGGCGGCGCCATGGACTGGGACGCCTGGCAGGCGGTCTTCTTCCTCGAGTTCCCTGCCGCCGGCCCCTACACCCTGGGCGTGGACAGCGACGACTGCTTCCAGTTGACCGAGGGTGACCAGGGCTCGCCTGGGGCCAGCCCGTTGCACATCATCGCCCCGGCCTCCGCCGCCGGCGACCTGAGCGCGCTCTACACGACGACCGCCGATCCGGACGGGAACAACGGCTTCGGCATTACCCCGCCGAGCACGGTCCCGATCCTTGCCCGGGCGGTGCTTTGCAGTCCGCCCAACGCCAACAGCAGCAGCTCGCTGCTCAATGCCAGCGCGCTGGCGGGCAACGTCGCCGTCTTCTATCACAACGGCAACTTCCAGACGCAGGCGCGCATGGCGTATGCGGCCGGCGCCATCGCCGTCGTCTGCGGCCAAACGACTACTGACGCGCCTCTGCCAGGCACGCGCGGCGCTGCCGGCAATGGCACTGACCCCGCCATCCCATGCATCGAGATAAGCTATGCCTCCTACGAGCAGCTTACCAACTCGATCACCCAGGACGCCAACAGCCCGGTCATCGTCCGCATCACTGCCCAGGACTGCAGCCCGATCTGCGGGGTCTATAGCACCGCCGGCGGGCGCGGCGCCAGCGACACCCTGTTCACCGTCATGGTGCCCAAGGCGGGTCTTTATCCGTTCCGCCTGATCTGGGACAACGGCGGCGGGGACGCCGACTGCGAGCTCTTCTCGGTGGATAACGTGACGGGCAATTACACGCTCGTCAATTCCGATGCCAGCCCCATCAAGGCCTGGATCACGCGCAATGTCGATGCCCCTGGCGCCCTGCCGGCGCCCAAGCTGAACCAGCCGAGCCTCTCGGACGGGAATGCTGTCATCTCCTGGAGCGGCGAAGGCGAACTCTGGGAGGCCTACTCGCTCGACGGACCCTGGTTCAAGTCAACCTACCAGAGCAATCCCTCGCTGGTGGCGCCCAGTTCCGTCGTCCCGGCGCGGTTCTTCCGCGTCCGCCAGTACTAGTTTGAACTGGCCTTAAGGCGGGAGCGTTCCGCTCCCGCGTCTGCTTCACGAGGCCGGGGAGTTTCTCCCCGGCCTCCTTTTCTTCAACCAAGCATTCAAAACCTTGACACCCGCCTCCCCGTGTGGCAGTATCCGGCCATGAACTCCGGGTCCTGGTCTTCGCGGAAGCTGATACCATCCTGGAAAGCCCGCGTGCAGACGATGCTCATCCTCCTGGCCTGCACCGTCGCCATTGTCGCCCTGACAATCTGGCTTTTCGGGTTCCTGGTGCCTTCGCTCAGTTCCCACCGGCCCGGAGCTTACGAACGAGAGCGGGCCCTCCTCGAACAGCAAGCGCGCCTCGAGCAAATCAATGACTTTTGGCACGACAAAGCCCCCCTTCTGAAGCTCGCCGCCGGCTTGGCTCTCACCCTCCTCGGGCTCTGGTGCGCTTGCCGGGTCTTCATGCACTTCGCCCAGGATCTGGACCAAGCCGGCCACTGGGACCGCCTGATTACGCGCCGACGCGCCCGGCATGATCGGCACAATTAGACTGTGACCATGCGCCGCGCTGATCGGCTTCCTCGGCCAGAACAGTTTTGGCTCGTGAAGCAGGAACCCGGGGCCTACTCCTGGTCCACATTCGTGGCGGACGGCAGGACGGCCTGGACTGGCGTCCGCAATTTCCAGGCGCGGAATAATCTCCGCGCCATGGTGCAAGGGGATCTCGTTTTGTTTTACCACAGCGTCAGCGAAAAGCAGGTTGTGGGGATCGCCCGCGTCGAGCGCGAGGCCTATCCCGATCCCACCGCCGAACAAGGGGATTGGGTCTGTGTGGATCTGGCGCCCGTGAAGCCGCTCGACAAACCGGTGAGTCTGGACACCATCAAGGCCGACCCCGGTTTAAAATCGATGCCCCTGGTGACCCAGACTCGCCTTTCGGTCGTCCCCCTGACCAGGGGCCAGTTCGACAGACTCATCGCATTAGGAGCCGTCAAGAAATGACCTTTGTTACCGCCATTGGGCTGATCCCGTCCCGGTTCGTCTTGCGCGGCCGGTTGATGTCCGGCATTGTCAGGCCATGCCCGCCAGCCACCATCTCAAGAGACCTCTGAGACGCATCCCCGCCCCTCTGGCGGCGTTTTTGCTCGCCTGCGTTTGGTCATTCGTCATTCCTCATTTCCAAGGATGCCAGGCCCAACCGTCGGACCTGAGAACCGTGGCCAGCGGCAAGGCACGGTTCTCGGCGCTGGCTCCCTCACTCGTTCGGCTCGAGTATTCACCGTCCGGTCACTTCGTGGACGACCTCAGCATTTCGGTCGCAGACCGCGAGAGGTGGCCGGCAGTGGCGTGGGCCAGTGAGGAGGACGCGGGCTGGCTTACGCTGCGGACCGGCAAGATAGTCATGCGCTACAAGACTGGCTCGGGCGCTTTCGGTTCCCGGAACCTGCAGATCAACTGGAGCGACGGGGGCGGGGAGCGAAGCTGGCAGCCCGGGGATAAAGATGACCGGAATCTCGGGGGCGTGCCGGGCGACATGGCGGGGCTCGTCACACCCGTCACCAACACCGGTCCGCTGAGCCGAAACGGGTATTTTCTGCTCGACGACAGCCATACGGCGTTGCGGGACAAGGCCGCCGCATGGGTCAAGCCCCGGCCAGACAAGGATGGCCAGGACTGGTATTTCCTGGTGTATGGCCAGGATTACAAGCGCGGCCTGGAAGACCTGGCCAAGCTGCTCGGTCCCAGCCCGATGGTTCCGCGATATGTCTTGGGCGCCTGGTTCGGTTCCCGCGCCGGTTATTCGGACCAGGAATGGAAGATGATTGTAAAGCGGTTCCGCGATGAGTCCCTGCCCCTGGATATGGTGGTGCTCGATTCGGACTCCACGACCAAGGTGATCTGGGCCGGCTATGACTGGGATGCGGAGCAGATGCCCGAGCCCAAGGGGTTCTTCGAGTGGATGCGCCGGCGGGGCGTCAAGGTGACCGTCAATGAACACTACGGGGCCTTGACCAAGGACAATGACAGCAACTTCGATACGATCCGGCAGGCGCTCGGCCTGCCGGCCGGGACCAAAGAAATCGGCCACGACCTGGCAAATCCGAAGTACGCGCGGCTTTTCATGGACCTCCTGCACAAACCGGCCCTGGACCTGGGGATGGCGTTCTGGTGGCAGGATGGCTGCGCCGGGGCGGCCATGCCGGGCCTGGACCCGATGTTCTGGACCCGTGAAGTCGAGTACGAAGGCACGGAACGGATAACCGGCTTGCGCGCCTTTGATTTCTGCCGGCTCGGGGTCTGGGGCTCGCACCGGTACGGCGCCTTCTTCACGGGCGACCTTCCGGGTGAGTGGGCATGCTTGAAGGCGATTGTGCCCGCCACCGTTCAGGGCGGGAACATGCTCGTCACCTATATGAACAACCTCTGTGGCGGAGTCGGCAACGTGGACCTTCCCGTCGAACTCTATCGTCGTTGGGTGCAATTCGGCGCCTTCAGCCCGATCCTCTGGTTTCACGGTCTCTGGGGTTTGCGCCTGCCGTGGGAATATGGCCCGGAGGGGGTTGACACTTACCGCACATTCGTCGGCGCGCGCTACGCCCTGGTTCCCTACACCTACACCTACTCGCGCATCGCTCATGAAACGGGGCTGCCGCTGGCGCGCGGCACTTACCTGGAATATCCAAACCAGGAACCCGCCTACAGCCACCCGCACCAGTACCTGTTTGGAAAGGAATTCCTGGTGGCCCCGGTGGTCGAAGCCACCCAGGGCAAGCCGGCGCTCAAGGAGGTCTATCTCCCGGCAGGCGAATACTGGTTTGACTATTTTACCGGAGACATCTACGCGGGTGGCCGGAGCATCATCCATGAATGCCCGATCGAACGGATGCCGTTGTTCGTGCGGGCCGCCTCGATTATTCCCATGGCCCCGAAAATGGATTACACGGACCAGAGGCCGGTGGACCCTCTGGGGCTCGAGGTCTTCAGCGGCCCATCCGAGGCGGCATTTGAGCTGTACGAAGACGATGGCCTGTCTCTGGAATACCGGGACGGCAGGTTCGGGCGGAGCCGCCTCACCTTCGGCCCAGCTCAGGCGGACGGCGACTACCGGCTGGCGATCGGTCCGCTCACGGGCGGCTACCAGGGCAAGCTCGAGACGCGCCGCTGCCTCGTGCGCGTGCATGGATTGCTCAAGCCGGAGAGCGTAGCGGTCAATGGCCGGCAGCTCAACCAACTCGACTCAAATACCGGGGGCGAGGGCTGGACGTGGGATGGAAAACAAAGGGTAACCACCGTCACGCTGGCGCGCCCCCTCGCTACTGCCGCGCAAAACGCCATCCTCCTCAAAAACGCCGGCACCTTCGCCCAGGCCGTCGCTCTTCAGCAGGCGATCAACCTCCGCGCCCAGGTCAGACAGGTCAACCGGGCTCTCAAGTTGAAGTGGGTGGCGCTGACCGGTGGCGCTGACATCAAGAAGCCGCCGAGGGTCATTCGGGAGGCGGACGAAGTGGAGCGCGAGCTGGATGCGATGGTGGACGAACCTCCGTCAACCCGGCAACAGACTGACTTCGATAGCCTGCGCCGGCGCGTGCTGGCGGCACTCACCGTCCGGCCTTTTGACTCGAGCCGGACCGTGCCGGAAATCGACCCGGATGCAATCGCCACCACGCGAAAGATCGAGAATGGGCGATTCACGCCGGCGGAGATCGATAAACTCAGCGCTATCCTCCGTGGGGCCGGCTTGCCGGCATGGCTGCACCCTCAGGATTGACCGCATGCGCCTTGCCTTGACACCGCTTGACTGGGTGGTCTGTATCGGGGCATTGGGTTTCAATGTGTTACTCGGGCTCTACTTCGCCCTGCGCGCGCGGCAGAAGACCGACAGCAGCGGTTTCTTCCTGGCCGGGCGAACACTCACCTGGCCGATTGTGGGGGCGTCGCTCTTCGCGACGAACATCGGCGCCGAGCACATGGTCGGCCTTTCGGGGGACGCTTACCGCTACGGCATTTGTGCCGGGACCGTCGAGTTGACCACGGCGATATGCCTCGGTTTCGCGGCGGCCGTGCTGGTGCCCTGCTACATCAAGAACCGGGTCTTCACCATCCCGGAGTTCCTCGAGCTCCGCTACCGGTCCGAGGCGCGGATCTGTTTTTCCGGCTTGATGCTCTTCATCTGCGTCGTCACCAAGATGGCCTTCTGCATGTATGCCGGCGCGCTGGTGCTCCGGGCGGTCACGGGCTGGGGCATCATGCAGAGCGTCTTGATCATGGGCCTCACGACCGCGATCATCACCATCATCGGGGGCTTTGGCGTGGTGGCCTATACCGATGCCATTCACGCGCCCATTATGATTGCGGGCTCGGCCATGGTGCTCTTCATCGGGTTGCACAAGGTGGGCGGATGGAGCGGGCTCTGCCAGGCGGTGCAGCAAAGCCCGGTGCCGGATGCGATGCATATCCATAAGCCCTGGACCGACCCGATCTATCCCTTCTGGGGCGTCATCCTGGGCGCCTTCTATGGCGGGGTTTTCTACTGGGGCATGGACCAGGTCAATGTCCAGCGGATGCTTGGGGCCAGGGACCTCAAGCAGGCCCGCTGGGGCGCGATGCTCGCCGTACTCCTCAAGCTGACCCCGGTGTTCATCTTCGCCCTGCCCGGCGTGCTTGCGCTGGCCCTCCACCCGCACCTCAACGTCAAGGACAGCCGCGCCACCTTCATCTGGCTCCTCGACAACCTGCTGCCGAGCGGGATTCGCGGTTACGTACTCTCCGCCCTGCTGGGCGCCGTGCTCAGCGCCTTGATCGCGGTCATGAACTCCATCTCGACTCTGGCCGTCCGCGACTTCGTCCTGCGGTTCCGGCCCGGCCTCGGCGAGGCCGCGCAGGTGGCCTGCGGACGGCTGTCGATTGTCGTAGCCATGTTCCTCGGGGTCGGCGCCGCCGGCATCATCGCCTGGCAGCCGGAAGGCGTCTATAAATACCTCCAGACCCTCTCCATCTACCTGGTCATGCCGCTCACTCCGGCGATCGTATTCGGCATTCTCAGCCGGCGCGTGACCTTCGCCGGGGCGGCGGCCTCTTTCTGTGCGGGCATCGCCATCTCCGGCCTGTTCGTGGCTGACGCGCTCCTCCCGGACAAGAGCCTGGCGGCCAGGTTGTTCCCAATGCTTCACTGGCCGATCACCGAGAACTATACCTACCGGGGTTTCTGGGGAACACTGGCCATTACGCTCATCCTTTTCCTGGTCTCGGCCTTTACCCGGAAGACCGAGCCCGCCAAACTCGCCGGGACCACAATCCAATGGGGCAGCAAGTGGGAGTCCTTCCAAGGCCTCGCCGATTGGCGTCTCCACCTGGCCATCCTCAGCGTGATGACCATCGCCGCTTATTGGTGGATTTGGTAATCTCTCCCCATGGGGACCAGATGGAGCGGGAGTTGCCCAGGATGGCGCTCAGTTCTCCAGCCTGATCCTGTGGACGCCCCAATCGCTCCTCAGACTGCCCCCGGTCTCGTGGAACCACCGCCGGGCTCTCGAAGCGGCCAACAGCGCCTGATTCGCCCGCCCTCATCCCCTGCGTGGTCCGCGCACCCCAGCCCAACGCCCTGAAAACGCAGCCCGCGCCGTCATCGCCAACGAAACCAACGCCGATCAGCCCTGGCTGTCCTACGCCTGATTATTGAAAGAGAAGAGCGTGGTTGATTCCCCCCCGCGCGTGGTATTAAGCTGTCAAATAAACCTATTGATTATGTATCGCTCCTTCTCCCTGGCCCGTGGCTTTGGCCTCCTCACGCTAACCCTGGCGCCGGCCCTTTCGCTCCGCGGCGCAAACCCCATTCCCGAGGACTGCAAAGCCGGCGGGTTTGCCATCGGTGCCATCGTCTATACCTTCGATCACTTTACCCTGTTCGAAGCTCTGGAGAAAACCGCGCAGGCGGGCGCCAAAGTCGTCGAACTCTCAGCCAAGACCAGCCTCAGCAGAGAGGAGCCCAATCTGCCATTCGACTATCATGCATCGCCCGGCACGATAGAGAAAGTCAAAGCCAAGCTCGCTCAGTGCCGGCTTAAGCCGGTGAATTATGCCGTCATCCCTTTTCCGAGTGGAGAGACCGAAGCGCGGACGTTATTCGAGTTTGCCAAGACCCTGGGCCTGCGCGCGATTACTACCGAATCGCCCGAGGCGCTCGATTTGATGGAGAAGTTGGTCAAGGAATACGACATCATGATCGCCCTGCACGACCACCCGCGCAATCCCAACAACCCCGGCTACCGCATGTGGGACCCCAACTATGTCCTTTCCCTGGTCAAGGATCGTGACCCGCGCATCGGCGCCTGTGCGGACACCGGCCACTGGGTCCGGTCCAACCTCAAACCGGTCGACTGCCTGCGCATTCTCAAAGGGCGCATTGTCTCCAGTCATCTGAAGGACTTGAACAAGATGGGGCCCGGGGCCCATGATGTGCCCTACGGCACGGGCGTCTCCGATATCCCCGGCATTTTGGAGGAATTGAAGGCGCAGGGCTTCGATGGCAATCTCTCCATCGAATACGAATACAACTGGGACAATTCTTTGCCGGAAGTGGCCCAATGCGTCGGCTTTGTCCGCGGCTACGGCATGGCCAAACATTGAAACGCCGGGGATGCACGGACCTGTTCAGGAGTACCCAATCGATGACTCGGAATCTTCTGCATGAAGCCCAGCACTAGACTATTGAAACGCTCTTTTTCATCAATGAAGATCGCATGTCCACAGGCCGGCGAGGTAAAATCAATCTCTTCTGCAGAGCCGGGTCTCAGCGCATTCAGTATTTTCGTCATTTCCTGGTTGGATGAAAAGTTAGAGTTGAGGGCCCCTGGGCCCGTGTTCACGACATTTAGCACGGGCACGTTGCACCGTCCCAGAGCGGCGCGGCAGTCACGCAACAAGCTTGCTTCGAAAAGCTCGTAGGCCGCTTCCGGAGGAACGTGAAAAGCCCGCTCGATAATGTACTTCCGAAAGGCCGGCTCTCCCTGCTGCCTGAACATGGACTCGTAGATTGGACGAATGTTGTCCTTCCAGAGTTTCCGGCTCGTCTTCAAGCTCCGAAGGGTCGTTAAAAGGGAGTTTGCTTCCGATGCCGTCGTGCCTGCCACATTTCCGTCAACAAAACAGAGCCCGGCAAGATGTTGACTGCCATAGAGAGACAGATAGGCGCCCAGGTCCGAGACTCCCAATGACCATCCCACAGCCACGACCTGGGTCAGTTTGAGGCGGGTCAGGACCGCATGGATGTCCTTGGCGATGCTTTCCAGAGAGAAACTTTCCGCTGAATCCACGATGCCTGGCGCCGCGTTGGTGCGTATTTCAATCGCAACAACCTTGTATCTGTCTCGAAAAAACGTGATCTGATGTTTCCAAACTTCCGCGGGAACCATCCAGCCAGGGATGAAAAGCATGGCCGGCCCTTCACCGCTCACGAGGCATCGAATCCTAACTCCATCGTAAGACCTGATGTCCTGCTCGCGGCCGAAGTCAATCTTGAGCGCCCTTCTCGCCGAAACAAAATCAAAGGTCTCAAGCTCTGATGGCGTGCCGGCTTGAGATCTCGGAGTCGGGCGTGACCCAAGCAAACCTCCGGCGAGAGCCGCCACAACTCCCATTTGCGCAGCTCTGATTTCGTTTTCATATTGCCGGCAAGTCAACATGTCCGTTTGCACCCCGGTAAGCCTGGAGCTCGACCCGGCATGGGCGCCCGCATCGTTCCCGGCAGCGGAAACACCCTCCCCAACCCGAGCCTAATCGCTCCCCCGTCGAGCGGCATACCGTTTCGCACAACTCGGCTATCGGCGGGCGCCGGGAAAACTTGAGCAGAGTTTTACGGCAGAGTGATGGCCTGAGGCAAGCCGCCTTCCTGATGGCCTCGCCGCTCGGCGATCAGCTTGTATTCAACCCCGGACTGCCAGAGCCGGCGGAGAAGCGCCTGGCCCGGATTGTAATTGTTCAGCCAGGATTTGCTGGCCGCAGGAATCGGCTTTTTGATGCCCCGCCGGTTGTTGGCGCCGCGTTCGCAAGGGAGAACTGGCGGTCCCTTCAGCCCACCAAAACCGGTCTGAAGTAACGAATCCGCGCATGGCGGTAACCGTTGAGCTTGGTGTCGGTCGTCAGGAGCGTGAGTTGGTGGACGCGGGCGGTCGCCACGATGAGTTGATCCGCTGGGTCGTTGACCGGGAACTCCGGCAGTCGTGTGGATTCCACGATGATCTCCGCGCTGAGGGGCAGAAGCTGGACCTGAGACGGCAGGGCCGCTTTGAGCCACGCGGGCAAATCCATGGGCAGCGCCAGCTTTCCCTGCTGGTGTTTCTTGGCCGCTTCCCACAAACTGAAGATGCTCAAGCCCAGCGTCTCCTCGGGGTCCCCGATGATTTTCCGGATGTCCGTCGGCAAAACCTGTGCGCGCAGGGCGCTCATTAGCCACATGCCGGTGTCGAGCAGATACCTCACTTCATGGCCTCCCATTCGACCTCCACCGGGACGTCAATGTCGGCCGGGAGCGGATCGGGGCTGGGGGTGCAACCCAGCAAGGGCTTCGTTCCGTCCCCGGCCTTGGGCACCAGGCTGGCCATCGGCTTGCCGCGTTTGATGATTTCAATCGTCTCGCCTTGCTCGAGCCACTTGGAGAGCCGCGCGAAGTTGTTTCGAAGGTCACGGACCGTCGCTGTCTTCATAGTGATACGTTTGTATCACAGACGGCCAATGTCAACCTCGAAAGGTGCGATCCCGGCGTGGCCTGCGCCACGCCTGTGCTCGACCGCACCCGGCATGGACGTCGCCACAAGTAAACCCGTCCACGGAGGCAACCGGCAACCGGCCCTGATACCGACTGTCCCCAGTGGGATTTTCGCAACACCGTCCGTCTCCGTCTTCCGCGGCGAAATCACGCCGGAGCAACGGAAGCTGGCGTTCCTGGAAATTGAGTCCGACCTTGCCGACAACATCCTCGCGCGTATTGACACGCTGCTCAGACACAGGTAACATTCAGGCATAGCAAGCGTCATGGTCCAGCCCGAATGCCAGCGGAACTTCCCCGTGAGCGGGCAAGGCCTTCTGGCTGAACAGATTGAACGATGGTGCGCAGGGTGCGACGGCTTTGTCCAGTGGGAGCGGGACAACATCCTAAGGGGCAATCCTCCCGCCGAATTGCGGGAGGAACACCGAACCGCGCTGAAGTTGCTTCTGCGGTTAACCAGGCTGTTCTCCGCGGCTTTGAGCCACCCAGATTCCCAAGACCGAGCGTTCGAGCGCATGCTCGGAGACGCGCTTTGGAAACTGGAACAATCCTGGAGAATGATCTACGAACCGTTGCCTGATTCCGAAGCTGAAAAACTCATGGCCGAGGTTTTCCCGGGATGAACCCCGAATTGGAGAGGCTGGTCCAGGCGCTCGATTTGGTCCGAAGCTGCCCGTCCACAAAAAGCGAGGAACTCGCGAAGCTCAAGGCAATATACGAGGGCCACCTGTTGGAATTGCTCGAGGGGCATCCCCAGGTTTCCCGGGAGTCGCTGGCCTCGAATTCTTTTCGCCTGCGTACAAGCGTGCGGACAAGCGAGTGCTGTTCCGCTTCACGCTTTTCTGGGAGAAAAGCATCTTGATAATCAAGGAGGTTCGAGAAGGGCGTATCAAGATAATCGAGGAAGCTGAGCGCC
>Ga0187864_10002222_pt1 | contig 17095 bp, 14 predicted proteins | sample June2016WEW_11_4_FD_132985 | JGI IMG/M metagenome (GOLD analysis project Ga0187864, IMG submission 132985) | Peatland microbial communities from SPRUCE experiment site at the Marcell Experimental Forest, Minnesota, USA - June2016WEW_11_40 | ecosystem: Environmental > Terrestrial > Soil >...
ATCATAATTGGGCGCCTCGCGCACCACGTCGGCGAGCGTGAGCCGATGCGGGATGGCATCGACGAGCTTGCTGTCAGGCACGATTGCGGCGACTTGGGCGAGCCAAGTCGGATACCAATAGGAACGGATTTCACAGCGCGCCTGGTAGCGCGAGCCGGCGCCGCCGTCGAAACCGTCTAATGACGGAGCCTGGAGGAACAAAGTGCGCATCACGACCCCCTCAGGTCCTGGCCTTCGAGCAAGGTGCCGTCCGCGGTCACGCGGTAGTCAGCGCCTCGCCAGTGAACCGTCGCCCCGAAGAAGCTCGTCACGTAGATACCAAAACCAACGATGTCTTGCAGCGGAATGAGCCAGTAATTCTGTCGAGGCAAATCGAACCGCCACTCGACGCAGCGGCATAGCATCACTCGCGAGAGCAGGACGGCGACAGCAACCAGGGTTGCGGCCGGGCTTCCCAAGGCCAGCGCGAGAAGCGCAAGCGGCCAAGGATGGGTGATGATTGTGCCCGCATAGCCGATCGGATCGATACTCTTGATCGTACGGGCGACCCGAATTTGATGCCGAATGAGCTGGCGCAGGCCGCCCTCGAAGCAGTGGTGACCCACCAGGAACGGCGCAGTGACGACGTCATAGCCCTCGGAACGAATGGCAATGCCGATGGCATGATCGTCGGCGAGTACGTCGGCGAGAGCCCCAAAGCCGCCGATCCGGTCGAGCGTCGATCGGCGCAGTGCGATGGTGGCGCCGAAACACGGCTTCCGACCGAGGAAGACCGCGGTGACTGCGTGCGGCAGGAATTGCGTGTTGATGGCGAGCGCGGATAGCCGCGTCCATAGCCCTTCGTCACCGACGCCATAATAGAGGCAGGTGACGGCGCCGACCCGCGGCGACGCTAACAGCGCAGTGACGGCGCGGAGATAATTCGGTCCGACGACAATGTCGCTGTCGGAGAGCACAAGCGTATCGTGGCGGGCGCGCGGCATCATGTTGATCAGATTCGATACCTTTCGATTGACACCATGGCTACGCGGCTCAGCAAGCAGCTCGATCCTTCTGTCTGGGGAATCGACTTCCATTGACTGCACGACCGCGGCAGCAGGCGACGCGTGATCTGGCACGCCACACAAAACCTGGACCGGAGCACCGTAATCCTGCCGGCAAAACGCAGCGAGACGCGCCGGGAGGCCCGGCTTCGTGTCGTGCAGCGGGTTCAGGACTGTCACCGGTGTCTGCGCGGCGGGCTCCGCCGTGTCGTCGCCGGAAAAGCTATAGACGCAGGCGCACGCCACCAGCGTGAATACGCAGCCGAGGATGGCGACGAAGAGACAGAGATCACCGAGCGACTTTGCAAATGAAATCGCGTCGGGAATGCTTTCGGCAATCGTCATGGCAACTTACGCTCCGGACACCGGCTCATCCAATCCGCGAAATTCTTTTCCAGGGTCCGGCGCGACAGATAGATCGGCACCCGCACCCGCCAGAGGGTGTCGGGGCGAAGCGCGCCAGCATTATGCACCAAGATGATCAAAGATATCAGGATATTTTCACCGAGGCGATGCAACCGCTCGCCCGGCGGCAGACGTTCGGGCACGACAATTGCCTCGAAACCGTAATGCGCCATGATGCGGGCGAGCTGCCCGCTTTGCCTCCTCGTGGCGGAGGGTACGTCCGCGCAAATGACGGCGACTTCGCCGAGATCGGGCCGCGACGCGAGATAGCGCGCGAGCTCGCTCAGCGAGGTGTCGATAGCGCGTTGCATCTGGCGCGCCCAGCCCATCGTCGCCCCATTTTTCGGCATCGGCGGAATTTGCTCGTTCCAGAAATGCAGCCGCGCGATCCGCTGACCCGGACGAACGCGTGTTCCATCATGGAGAACGAGCGGTCGGCCCGCGCGGCTGATATCGAGACGAAAAACACAGGATCGATTTCGGGTGTATTCGAACACGGCTTGGCGCCGGCGTAGCCATGCGTCAAACGCGGAAAGAGCCTCAGCCAGCCAGGGGTGGCTGTACGGCGACCGCGATCTGTGCGCCGCGGAATCCCACACCGCCATGTAGCGGGTCTCCCGCCTTCCTTAATCTCTCAAACTCTCAAGCATCCCCGCCCGCGAAACGGCTGCCGGCGGGCCTCACAATATAACCGAATTTTCGCCAACGTTGCGAGAGCCGAGACGCCGCAGCTTTGCGGGACCGCCCGCCGGCCGGCCTAGTCGGTTTGATCGCCATAGAGCGTCGCCAGTGTGCTCTTGACGACCAAGGCGACCGGGACAGCGAGGATGACGCCTGGAATGCCGAGCACGATGCCGCCGGCCAGGAAGCAGAAGATAATCAGCACCGGGTGCACATGCGCCGCGCGGCCCAGCACGACCGGACCGACGACCTGGTCGATCGACAGGCGCAGTGCCGTCGCATAGGCCGCATATTCAAAGATGTTGATGATTCCGGTCGCCGTCCGCAGCGAGACCAGTCCGGCGAGGATCGCCGCCGCGGTGGGGCCGATTACCGGCACGGTCTCGAGAAGCCCAGTGAGGAGCGCCAGGAATACGGCGTGCTTGATGCCGAGAATGACGCCGAGACCGATATAGGCCGCGACCGTCGCATAGGCCACGACGCCGAGCACGCCAATGAAGTAACGCATCAGCACCGGGTCCAGCCGCGTCCAGATTCGCGCGACCAGCGGGCGGCGATGCGGCGGCACGATCCAGAACAGCCCGCGCGCCACGCGCCGTCCGCTCACCAAAAAATAGAACAGCAACACGATCGTCAGAAACGTGCCCATAACGGCTGCGAGGCTGTAGCCGGTCAGGAGAGCGATCTGATCGGTCTGCCCGAACCAATCGCGCAGCCGCTCGAGCGCGCCCTGGGCGATGTCGTGGGCGTCCAGCGAGGAGCCGAACAAGCGAACGGACTCGTCGCCCATCGCCTGGCGGGTAAAATTCTCGAGCAGTCCCTGCAAATCGCCGGCGATCGCTCGTCCCTCTACAAGAAGGCGTTGCCCGGCGAAAACGATAACCAGTACGGAGATGCCGAAGAGGAGTAGGAACAGCGCGACCGCGAACAATAAACGCGGCCATTGTGTCCGCCTGGCCGCCCAATCCAAAATCGGCGTGCAAATGTAGGCGACGATGGCCGCCAGCACGAAGGGCAACAAAATCAATTTGATGAAATAAAGAAAAATTGTGAGGACGACGGCGCCGATCATGATCGCGCGCGCTTCCCCCGAGTCGAGGGGCCCAGCGGCGCGAGCGCGTTCGGCGAGCCGCGCGTCGTCGCTTTTCGTTCTGGCAGATTTCATGAATAGATCCGGCCTTTCCAGCTCACCCGCCCGCTGAGGCGGCGGCGCACGCTGTCGAGCGCCATAAGCGCGCCCGCCGTATAGCCGAGCGGGAAAAGCAGACCGTACCAGAAAGGAATACGAAAATAGACCGTGGCGGCAACATGCAAGCCGACGGCGGCGCCCGAGGCCGCGAACGCCAGAATGAGCGCAGCAGCGGCGCCGTCAGCGCCCCGCACCAAGGCTGCCAGATCGATCAGTGGGATCGCGAGCGCCGCCCACGCCAGAACGATCGCCGCGAGAGCCAGCGCCAGTATCGCGGCCGGGCCGCCTAGCGTATCGACGAGATTCTTGGTAAGCCCCGGCCAGAGCGTCCGCCAGCCGGTATACATGCGCGTCGAAAGCAGCCGCTCGCCGCCCATCAGCAGGACCGATCGTCCCGATCGCTTGAGCCGGCCGGCCAATTCCAGGCCCTCGCAGATCGCGGTGTACACGGCGGCGTGCCCGCCCACCGCCTCATAGGCGTCGCGGCGTACCAGCATGAACTGCCCGGTCACGGTGACATCATGGCCGGAGCACGCCTGAGCCTGTCGCAAATCCTGGAGGAAGGACAGAAGAATGAGGCCGCACGGAAGGATGAGACGCTCGGCGAAGCTTTGCAGCTCCTGCCGCGGCGCGAGCGACAGCAAATCGAGCCCCTTCGTCAAAGCCGCGCGCATGGCGCTCGATAGCGCGCCGGACGCGACCTTCACGTCGGCGTCAATAAAGCACAGCCATTCGGCCGCTTGCGCCACCGCCCGCGCGCCGATCCAGCAAGCGTGGGATTTGCCGACCCAGCGCGGCGGCAGCGGTGGACTCTGGAGCAGCGCGATCTGCGGATGCCGCGCCGCGAATTCGCGGACGATGATTGCGGTCAAATCTGCCGAATGATCATCGACCACCAGCACGCTCAGGCGGCTGATTGGATAATCCTGCGCAAGCAAAGATTCCAGGCACGGTGCGATATTGGCTTCCTCATCGCGGGCCGGGATGATGACGGCGATACGGGGTGCCGGATCGTCGGACGGCGGCGCTCTTTCGAGTCGGGGCAAAAGGCCGCGCTGCTTGACGGCGCGCAGGATCAGCCACGCCATGATCGCGAGCCACAGAGAGGAGAATAGGAGCTCCACAGCCTTACCGACACCGCACCCCAGCCGAAACGAGATGGCGCTCGGGCAAAACAGCCGTCGGAGACGGCCTTAGGTTCCAGCTATGCTACCTCCGATTGTCGGCGCGGTGCATGACTTATTTCGCGGGCACCACCAGGGAATAACGCTCGTCGGCGGCTAGGCATTCGGCTTCGGCAAAGCCCAGTTCCTTGCGCACCATGTTGGTGCCGAGCACCAGCGAGACCATCTTGTAATAAGCGTGGCGCCGGCTCATGCCTTCGCGGCCCATGCCGCAATCTGACGAGATCACCAGCCGCTCGGGCGGAATATATTTGAGCGCCGTGCGGATTTGCGCCGCAACCTCGTCCGGACTTTCCACTTGCAACGTGTGATGATCGATGACGCCGATCGCGATCTTCATCCCGGTGATGGTCTTGCCGATCGCTTCGAGATCCATGCCGCCGGAACTAGAAGATTCGAAAGTGATCACGTCGGCGTCCACTCTGTTGTAAGTCTCCAAAGACGGCTTGTAGCTCTGCACCTTGGCGAACATGCGCTGCTGCGAGGGATTGCCCCAGCAGGAATGCGCCCATACCTCGGTCTTGGCGCGCAGCCCTTTCACGGTCCGATTGAACACTTCGACCATCAAATCCGGCGTAATCACCTTGTCCTGGATGTTACGCGCAGCAGCCAAATGGATCTGCGGCTCCTCGATCTGAATCACCGGGCAACCGGCGTCGGCGAGCTCGTGATATTCCTCGTTGAAGGCGTCAGCGATGGCGAGCATGCGCTCCGGCACGCTCTTGTAGTACTTGTCCTGCGAAGCAAACGCGACGATCTCCGCCGACACCGCGCCGAACTTCACCGGCCGGGTGGTGAGCCGCTGCGCCGTCTTCCATAGCGTCGCGTATTGCAGATCGCCGCGACCGACCGGGCCGATGATCGTCGGCATTACGCGGGATTCCAGGTAGTCGTGCAGGATGTGGCCGCGCGGAAACCAAAGACCGCCGCGACCGGCCGGCGTCGGGCGCGGATCGCCGCGCTCGTAGCCGGTCATGTGATGCGGCGGGTAGCTGGTCCAGCTCTGCCCGCCGACGTCGTCGTCGAAGCGGCAGTCACCGTCGGTGCAGATGTCGAGCCCGGCAAGCTCCTGGTCGCGCAGATAACAGGATACCGTATCGACATATTGCTCGCGGTATCGGCGGCTGACCATCGCATCTAGGAACATGCGGGTGCCGAGATTTTCCGTGTACCAGCTCGGTCGCGGCAGCGAGCCGGTGATCGTCGTCGGCAACATAATATCCTTTGTACCGCGATACATTTCAGTGCCTCCCAAAACTTTCCGGTACCAGATTCTCTCGTACCAAGAGTTCTCGCAAGCCTCGACGGCTGCCGATCGATTGTAGTCCGTTGTTTCGTTAAGCAGCAAAAAGCCACGGCGGCAATGGCAGCTTCAAGCCCACTTCGAAAAAACTTAGATTGGGCTATCGCCCCGGTGTGGGCGACCGCCGACCCCCTTCGTCGCAGCTTGGATCGCCGCTTGGGACTCGAGCTCATGGATGGCGTGCGCAACGCTGACGATGCGGGCCACCGGCCGCAATCCCTCGATCGCGGCGCGATGCATCTCGACGGAGAAGGCGGCGCAGCCGTCGTCGAGGACCGTGCAGGCGAATTCGCGCACGTGGGCGTCGCGCACCGTGGAGGCGACCCCGCCATTGGTCACGATCCCCGCCGCATAGAGTCGCTCGATGCCGCTTTTGCGCAGCACCCATTCGAGCCGGCTCATATAGAAAGCCGAATAAGCGATCTTCTCGACCACGATATCTGCCGGCGCGAGCGTATCAACGAGCTGCTGGCCCCATGACCCCGGCGCGAAGTCGCCTTTGCCGAGAAACGGGCGCAAGGTTTTCAGATGCGGCGAAATGATGGGTTCGCCGCCACGGCCCGGAACAAGCGTGAACAACGTCGCGACAACGAGGCCGCCGCGGCTCCGGATCGCATCGGCCAAGGGCTTTAATCGCGCCGGCAGCGCCGCAAGAGCGGGGCTGGTTTGTCCCGCTCGCGCATAGGCGCCCTGCGGATGCAGAAAATCGTTCTGCAAATCGAGAAGGAGGAGGGCGGTCGTAGAAAGGCTCATACCGCGCGCTCGACAATGACGTTGCCCAAACGGTCGACGCGGCCGCGCAGGCCGGGCTCGATGAAAATGGTCGCGTCGGGTTGCTCGAGAATGGCCGGCGACTCGATCACCGCCTCGGCGGGAAGATCGAGCCGCGACCAGACTCGCGTCGCATGCCAGCCGCCCGCGAACCACACCGGGCGTTCGCCGCGCTCGGCCTTTTCCATCGAGGCATCGGCGGGCGGCGCGAACGCCGTGAGATCGAACGCCGGGCGGCGGCCGACGGCGGCGGTGCGCAGCGACACGATTCGCACCGGAATACCGGGAAGCAAGCGTCCGAACGCGGCCGCATAGGCCTTGTCGAATGCCGTTCGAACCACCGCTTCGGTGACACCCGTAAAGCCTTTTGCGAGCGTCACCGGCAGCGGCACGGCGACCGTGTGGGTTTGGCCGAGATAGTGCATGTCGAGTTCGTAAATGACGTCGATGCGCTCGACGGCGATCTCCGCCGCCGCAACCACCGCCCTCGCCTCCTCGCCCGCCGCCACCATGCGCGCGTCGAGCGCCGCGACGTCAAGGCCATCGAGTGCAAGATTGACGGTCTGCACCTGGTCGTGCCGCAGATCGGCAATGACGCAGCCAAGCGCGGAGGTGACGCCGGGAAAGCGCGGGACGATCGCGCATTTCAGGCCGATCTCCTTGATGAGCGCGCTGGCGTGCAGCGCGCCGCCGCCGCCGAACGGCATCGCCGCGAACTTCGCCGGATCGTAACCGCGCTCGATCGACACCAGCCGGATGGCGCCCGCCATCCGCGCATCGGCGACGCGCACGATCGCCTCGGCGGCCGCCATCACATCGAGGCCGAGCGGTCCGCCGACATGCGTGAGGATCGCGCGCTTGGCGGCATCGACGTCGAGTCGCGCAAGCTTGCCGCCGATCGGCCGCGCCGCGTTGATGCGGCCGAGGACGACGTGCGCATCGGTCAGCGTCGGGCGCTCGTTGCCCTGGCCGTAACAGGCGGGCCCAGGCACCGAGCCCGCGCTTTCCGGTCCGACCTGGAGAAGACCGCCGCGATCGACCGCCGCGATCGAGCCGCCTCCGGCGCCGATGGTCGTGATCTCGATCATCGGCGTGCGGATTACCAGGCCAAAGTCGAGCACCGTTTGCGCCGCCAGCGAAGCCTTGGCGCCGGCGACCACTGACACGTCGAACGACGTGCCGCCGAGATCACAGGTTATGATATTGTCGTAGCCGGTCGCCCGTGCGATCGCAGCAGCGGCGATGACGCCCGCGGCCGGACCTGACAGCGCTGTGCGCACCGGCAGGCGGCGCGCCGTCGCCGTCGACATCACGCCGCCATTCGACTGCACGATGTGAAACGTGCCGGCGAATTTTTGCTGCGCTAACGCGCCTTCGAGCTTGCCGATATAAGCGCCTACCCCGGGCTGCAAATAGGCATTGAGCGCCGTCGTCGACGCGCGCTCGAACTCGCGTATCTCCGGCAGCACCTGATGGGAGGCGGAAAGGTGCTCGTTCGGCCAGGCCTTTGCCGCGGCGGCGAGCGCCCGGCGCTCGTTCTCGGCGTTGGCGTAGGCGTTGATGAAGATGATGGCGAGCGCCTGCGCACCGCGCGCGCGCAACGCACCTACCGCCGCGACGACGGCAGCCTCATCGACAGGCGTCGCAATGGTGCCGTCGGCGAGCGTGCGTTCGTCAACTTCGAGGCGCAGATCGCGATCGGCGATGGGGATGAATTCGCCCCACAAACCCCAGGTCTGCCGGCGGTCGCGGCGGCGCATTTCGAGCACGTCGCGAAAGCCGCGCGTCGTGATGACGCCGATGCGCGGACCGCGCCGCTCGAGAAGCGTATTGGTGCCGACAGTAGTGCCATGCACGATCGAACGGAAGCTTTCGATCTCGCCCAACGCAAGCAGGCCTTGCAGAAAGCCCGCGGCTTCATCGCCACGCTGTGACGGCACCTTTGCGACGCGAAAAGTCCGCGCCGCCTCGTCGAAACAAAATAGATCAGTGAACGTCCCGCCGACATCGACACCGACGATGGACTTCTCGGATTTTTGCACGCTCATGCGCCAGTCTCACGCAGCAGCATGGTCGTTGCGGCATCAACGCTACCGTCCTCGTGAAGCGCTACGCCGTAATCGCGGGATGCGGCTACCCGCGAGACATAACCGAGCGCCACGTCACGCGCGACACGCGCAGGATCGCGCGTGAGTGGATCGCCAAAACCGCCACCGCCTGGCGTCTCCAGCCGCACGCGCTGGCCACGCCGGATGCGTACGTCGGTGATCTTGGAGACGAGCGGCGGCGAACGCTCGCCCGCGTCGGTCTGATAGATGAAGCGGTTCAGCGCGGCCGGCTTGCCGCCATTAACGCCGAAGGGCGGAAACTTGCCGCGCTCGCCGAGCAAAAATACTTCGGTGTCGCCGTCGGCCAGCGCCTCGATTTCATAAATAGCGCCGAGGCCGCCGCGGTTAAAACCGGGCCCGGCGGAATCGGGGCGTAACGCCCACTGGGTGAACATGATCGGGTAGAGCGCTTCGAGAATTTCCGCCGGTGGGATGGTCGCGGTCGAGATCGGATTGTTGCCGTGGTTGAGACCGTCGCCTTCCGGATTGCCGCCAAGGCCGCCGCCGAAAAAACAGAACATGACCCAGCGCATGCCGTTGCCGCGCCAACCCGCGAGCGACAATGCGTTGATGGTCGCGTATGGGCCGCCGTTGGCGCGCTCCGGCGCGGCCTGGGCAAACGCTCCGAACACGGTGTCGATGACGCGCAGGATGGTTTCGGTGTAGCCGCCGACCGGCTTCGGCGCCGATACGCCGAGCAGCGTCGTCGCGGGAATGACGAACTCGATCGGCTTGAGGCAACCGGCGTTCGCCGGAACGTCGGTGAAAATGTGCTTGAGCGCGACGTAGCAGCAGGCGACGGCGGTCGAACGCGCGATGTTCAGCGGACCCTGACACGGCGGCGCGGAACGGGAGAAGTCGAGCCGCATCGTTTCGCCGGAGATCGTCAGGTCGAGCGCGATGCGCAATGGCTCGTCGGTCACGCCGTCATTGTCGAGGAAGTCGTCATACGAATAGGTGCCGTCCGGCAGCGAGGCGATGTTGGCGCGCATCAGCGCCTCGGCCCGCGCGGTGAGCGCCGCCGTGGCTGCGGCGACCGTCTCGTCGCCGTATTCGTCGAGCAGCGCATGGACCCGCTGTTCACCGAGGCCGAGCGCGTTGAGCTGGCCGTTGAGGTCGCCCCAATTCGACAGCGGCACGCGCGAATTGGCGGCGAGGATATCGACGATATCCTGCTGCAGCACGCCGCGGCTCACGAGCTTGACCGGCGGCACGCGAAAACCTTCCTGGAAACTTTCGGTCGCCTTGGCGTTGAAGTTGCCGGGCACATTGCCGCCCACGTCAAGCCAATGCCCGACCGAGGCAAGCCAGGCGAAAACCTTGCCGCCGCGCATGACTGGACGCACCAGGCGGAAATCATTGAGATGCGTGCCCCCGTCATAGGGATCGTTGAACAGATAAGTGTCGCCTTCCTCAAGGCCGCCTTGCTGCGCCACCTTGTCGATCACCGCCTTGACCGCAAACGCCATGGCGCCGACGAAGATCGGGAGGCCCGAGGTGCCTTGCACCAAGGTCGCGCCGGTTTCGGCATGGTAAAGGCCGTGGCAGGCGTCATGGGCTTCGGCGATGATCGGATTGAAGGCCGAGCGGAACAGCGTCGCGTCCATTTCGTCTGCGATCTGCACCAGGCGGCCGTTGAGCACGGCCAAAGTCACCGGATCGAGCGCGCGCGTCATCGTTGCCCCGAGGTGCGGCCGGGCGGCGGCTCGGTTGCGCTATAGCGCTTGCCCAGCTCCAGCATTTCGGGCGTGCCGATCAGGCGGTTGAGCGCATCGAAGTCGAACATGCGCGCGCGAAACGGATCGGTGCTGCTGTGGGTCTTCAGCGAAGTGTAAAAATCCTCCGCCGCCTTGGCGAGCGTGCGCACGATGGCGCCCGGAAAGATCACGAGCGCGAAGCCGAGCGCCTCCAGCTCGTTCGCCGGCAGCATCGGCGTCTTGCCGCCCTCCACCATGTTGACCATCAGCGGGACGGACTTGCCGAGCCGCGCACCGATACGGCCGAGATCGTCGCGCTGCCGCGGCGCCTCGACGAACAGCATGTCGGCGCCTGCTTCGCGATAGAGCGCGGCGCGCGCTACGGCGCGATCGAAGCCCTCGCCCGCGACGGCGTCAGTGCGCGCGATGATAAGCGTGTCGCGGGACGTCCGCGCGTCAACGGCGGCCTTGATCTTGCCCGCCATCTCCTGCGCCGAGATCAGCGTTTTGTCGTCGAGATGACCGCAGCGCTTGGGAAAATCCTGGTCCTCGATCTGGATGGCATTCGCTCCGGCACGCTCTAACAGGCGCACGGTGCGCTGCCCATTGAGCGCGTTGCCATAGCCGGTATCGGCGTCAACGATTAGATGTGCGCCGACGCGATCGCGGATCAACGTCACAGTCTGCACGACCTCGCTCATGGTGACGAGGCCGATGTCGGGTCGCCCGAGCCGCGAATAGGCGATGCCGGCGCCGGAGACATAGAGTGCTTCGAAGCCGGCGCGCTCGGCGATGAGCGCGGTGAGCGCGTCGTAGACGCCGGGAGCGATCAAGATGGGCGGGCGCGCGAGGCGGGCGGACAATGTGTTCTCGGTCATGCTCAAAGTCCCAAGTAAGCGCGTTTAAGCTGTGGATCGGCGCCGATGTCAGCGGAGAGGCCCGACATGACGCATTGTCCTTCGGCGAGGATATAGGCGCGGCTCGCGATCTCGAGGCTCTGAACCACGTTCTGCTCGACCAGGAGAACCGCGACGCCGTCCGCGTGGATGCGCGCGATCAGCGCGAATAATTCCTCGACCAGAAGCGGGGAAAGCCCAAGCGAAGGCTCGTCGAGAATGAGCAGTCTCGGTTCGGCCATCAGACCGCGGCCGATGGCGAGCATCTGTTGCTCGCCGCCCGATAGCGTCCCGGCGCGCTGCGCCCGGCGTTCAAACAGGCGCGGGAAGATCGCGAACACGCGGTCGCGGTTGGCGCCGCGGCGTTCGGCCGCGCGCCGGTAGCTGCCGAGGTCAAGGTTCTCGCGCACCGACAGGTTCGGAAATATGCGGCGGCCTTCCGGCACGTGGATCAACCCGCGTCTCACGATCACCGCCGGTTTCTCACGTTCGATGGCCGCGCCATCAAAGCGGATCGCGCCGCTCCGCGCGCGCACGATGCCCGAGATCGTGCGGTTGAGCGTGGATTTGCCGACGCCATTCGAGCCGAGCACGGCGACGATCTCTCCGGCTTCGACCTTAAGATCGATGCCGCGCAGCACGTCGGTGTCTCCGTAGCCGGCGCAAAGGTCGCGAATATCGAGGAGCGGCTCACTGAGCATGCGCGCTCCTAACTTTGGCCGCCGCGCCGTGGCCGAGATAGGCTTCGACGACAACAGGGTCCGCCGCCACCTGGGCCGGACTTCCTTCGGCGATGATGCGGCCTTCCGCCAGCACGAACACGTGCTCGGCAAGGCTCATCACCGCCTGCATGACATGCTCGATCATCATAACGGCGATGCCGCGTGCTCCGAGCGCACGAACAACCGGCACGATGTCGCGGATTTCGGAGGGGTTCAGTCCAGCGAGTACTTCGTCGAGCAGTAGAAGCTTTGGCCCGGTCGCGAGCGCCCGCGCGAGTTCGAGGCGCTTACGTCCTGCGACGGTCAGGGTATGCGCCGGACGGTCAAGCATGTCGCCGAGACCGACCTCGCGTCCTACTTCTTCGGCAACGTCGAGCGCGGCGGCGCGGGCGCGATGGCGCAAATGCGCGCCGACCAAAATGTTCTCGCGCACCGACAATCCGGCGAACGGCTGCACAATCTGGAAAGTTCGCGCGATGCCGCGCCGGGCAAGCCGGTGCGGAGGCTCGCCGGTGACATCCTCGCCGCCATAACGAACACGGCCGGCGCTCGGCTTGAGGAAACCGGAAATGACGGCAAAGAGCGTGGTTTTGCCGGCGCCGTTGGGGCCAATCAATGCGGTGATCTGGGCGGCCGGCACCGACAGCGACGCGGCGTTGACCGCCAGCAACCCGCCGAAGCGGCGCGAGACGCGCTCGACGGAAAGCAGCGGCTCAGCCACGGACGGCCTCCCGCGCCGGCGCTCGCGCCGCCAGGAAGCGGCGCGCCAAGCGCTCGCGCGCATCGGTGAATGCGCCAACGAGGCCGCGCGGCGCGAAGCGGATCACGGCGATGAGCACCGCGCCGTAAATCATGAGGTCGAGGCCGGGCACGTCGCCGGTCACAAGCTTGGCGCCCTCACCGAGCGATTTCACCACAAGCGCGCCGACCAGCGCACCGAATACGGTGCCGGCACCGCCGATGATCGGGGTCAGCAGCGCCTCGATCGAGATCCACGTGCCATAGGCGATCCCGGAATCGATGAAGAGGAAATACTGCACGTAGAAGCAGCCGGCGGCCGCGGTGATGCCGGCCGAGAGCACCATGGCGGCCAGCTTGACAGCGAACGCGTTTACGCCAAGCGCCATGGCGGCGTCCTCGTTCTCGCGCACTGCGATCAGCCAGGCCCCAAACCGCGAGCGCTCGAGAAGTTGCGCAATCACCAGCGCAACAGCCACGAGCGCGAGAATGACGTAGTAGAAGGTCGCCCGGCTCTGGAACTGAAACGATTGTGCCCGCAGGTCGAGTTTGACCAATAAGCCGACGCCCGCCCCGGTGATCGGCGCGACGCTGGCGACGATCCGCAGCACCTCGGCGAAAGCGAGCGTCACGAGTGCAAAATAAGAGCTGCGCAGCCCGGCGCGGAACGCCAGGCCGCCAATGATCCCGCCGACTATCGCGCCGGCTAAAATGCCGGCCGCAAAGCCGATCCACGCATTGACGCCGTAGTGGACCTGCAAGATCGCGGTCACATAGGCACCGGTGCCGAAGAAAGCCGCGTGCCCGAAGGAATATTGCCCGCCATAACCGCCGAGGATGTTCCACCCCTGCCCGGCGAGCGCAATCATCAGCGTCACCACCAGGAAATTGAGGACGACATTCGAGTGAACGACCGCCGGCACGGCAGCAAGCACCGCGAGCGCCATGACAATGGGCAGAAAGCCCTTCATGCGCTGGCTCCGAACAGGCCGCGCGGGCGGACCAGCAGCACCACGATGAAGATCAGGAAAATCCCGACCTGGCCGAGCGACTCGCCGAAATAGAAGCCGGCGAGGCTTTCAACCACGCCGATGACAAGACCACCGATCAGGGCGCCCGGCACCGAACCCATGCCGCCAAGCACCACGACGGTAAATGCGACAAGCACGAAGGCGTTTCCCGCTCTCGGGTTGGCGTAATAGGTCGGAATGAGCAGGCAGGCGGCGATGGCGACACAAGCGGTGCCCAACCCGAAGGTCATCGCGTAGATGTGCGCAACGTCGATGCCGGCGAGTTCCGCACCAAGCTTTTCCTTGGCGACGGCCCGGATTGCCTTGCCGGTGTCGGTCAAGACCATGATCAGCCACAGCGCCAGCGCGACGAAGAAAACAGCCGCGAAGGAGATGACCCGCGGGACGGCGAGGAAGGTGAAACCGAAATCGATGCTCTTGAAGCCGTAAGCAAGATCGACGGTGCGCGTGTCGGCGCGAAACGCGTAGAGGAGCGCGTTCTCGATGAGCACGGCTAGTCCAAGCGTCACCAAAAGCATGTTGCGATCATCGCCATGGGACGCCGGGCCGATGACGAAGCGCTGGAGCGTGTAGCCGAGCCCGAAGAACGCCGGCGCGAGCAGGAATGCGGCGAGATAGGGATCGAGCCCGAGTTTTTGAAAGGCGAAGAACGCCGCGAACAGCGCGGCGCTCAACAGCGCGCCATGTGCAAAATTGATGATGTGCAGCACGCCGTAGATCAGCGTCAGCCCCAGCGCGACCAACGCATAGACCGCGCCGGTCATGAGTCCATTGAGGACCGCGGAGATCGGGATGAGGGGCGAGAGCACGTTACCAACTGGCGCCGACTGGCCGCAAAAGCGTCATTGCGAGGAGCGAAACGACGAAGCAATCCAGATTCGCTTCACAAAACTGGATTGCTTCACGGAGCCCGTCATCGGGCCGGCCACTTCGGGCCGGACCCGTTGGCTTGCAATGACGCGGCGACGCCATGATGCTTACGCCGGCATCGGGAAAACCGCCTTCGCATTGGCGAACTCGGGCGGCAGAATTGCTTTGATGTCGTTGTCGAGCACCTGCGTGCTGACCGGCGCCGCGCCCTGGTTCTGGCCGTTGACGAACTTGGTCGGCCCATAAGGCATGATCGGGCTGGCAAACGTCGAGTTTTCCAGCGCGGTCGTGAGCTTCGCGCGATCGGTGGCCGCCGCATGCTCGAGCGCGTCGGCGACAAGAAGGACGGCGCTGTAGTTCAAGTACAGTTCGTAAGTGAAGAACTGGCCCTTGTCTTCGACTTTCTTCTTCAGCTCCTGCGCTTTGGCGCTCTTCGGGTTGAACCAGTGATTACAATCCATGATGTACTTAGCCGCGTCCGGAAAATCCTTGACGAATTTGTAGGACGACGCCGCACCGCCGAGCACCGAATAGATGCCCTTCGGCCGCACGTGCTGCTCCTGCATGGTGCGGGCGAGCAGGACATATTCGTTGTAGTAGTTGGCCGGGATGACGAGGTCGGGATTCTGCGCCTTGATCTTGAGCACGACATTAGCGAAGTCGCGTGTTGGCGTCGGGTGCGGAATCGTCTCCAGGATCTCAAAGCCCTTCGGCGGCAGTTGCGCGTTCAGGAGCTTGGCGAGGCCGGAGCCGAACAGCGAATCCTCGTGGACGATAATCACCGTCTTCGCCGGCTTGCCGGCCTGATCGTTGATCGTCACCAGATTGTCGAGCGCGGTCTTGGCGATGACGCCGAAGCCGGGACTGAAACGGAATGTGTTCTTCAGCCCGCGCGTGACGATGGAATCGGCGACGCCGACGTCGACCACGTAGGGAAGATCGTATCGTGCAGCGGCCTGACTGACGGCAAGACAGATCGAGGATGCATAGCCGCCGACGATGCAGGACACTTCCGCCGAATTCATCTTCTCCACTTCGGCGGTGCCGCCGTCGGGCCTCGACTGCGCATCGCCGAGGACCGGATCGATCTTGGCGCCGCCGAGCGCCTTGATGCCGCCGGCAGCATTGATCTCATCGACCGCCATGGTGGCGCCGATGCGGCCCTGCTGGCCCGAGTAAGAGAGCGCGCCGGTGACCGGATGAAGCAGACCGAGCTTCACCCCGGCGCCTTGCGCGCGAAGAACCGACGGCAAGGCAAGGCTGCCGGATGCGGCAGCCGCGGCGCCAAGGGCGGTGGTAGCGAGAAATCGGCGGCGACTGAACGGCATTTTTTGCTCCGACATAACTATCCTCTCTTTCGTTTAGTGTCGCGGCATCAGGTGTGCCGCCCTCCCCCGGATGTTCAAACTCCCGCGCCGGACGTCATGGTTCTTGCGCGGGCACTTTTGCGCACGACAGTTTTGTGCTCGATATTCCTTCGCACGACCGGCGACCAGGTGTTCGCGCCGGTCGCGCCTGAGCGCACCAAATCCATTTCGAACGCGTAGCGGTCGGGCCGGTAGAGCGCATGTAGGTGCTCGACGGCTCGGCCGGATTGATCGCAGACGACGCGAACGAGTTCGATCAGCGGCGATCCGGGGCGCACTTCGAGCGCGTGGGCGACATCGGGCGTCGCCAGCCCGGCGCTAATGCGCTGGCGTGCGTGCTCGACCTTCACCCCCGCGCGTTCAAGCAGTTCGAAGAGCGGCCGTGAAGCCAATTCCTGCTTGGTAAATGTCACTGCGATGCTTTCGGGAACGTGGGTCGTCAGATAAGAAAACGGCACGCGATCGACGGCGCGCACGCGAACCGAACGTTGCAGCAGTTGATCCGCCCCGACGCTCAGCGCCTGCGCCACCGCAGCCGCACCCACGGCCGGCACATAATCGAAGGAAAGAAGCCTGACCGCCGAACGGCGACCCATGTCGGCGAGATTGGCCAGCACGCCGGAAATATCCGCGGTCATTGGCGCCGGCGCCGGCCGATAAACCACGCGTGTGCCGGCGCTGCGGCGCCGCTCGATGAACCGCTCCCGCGCCAGCTCGCCGAGCGCCCGGCGCACCGTGACCCGTGACACGCTGTAATATTCAGCAAGCTCATTCTCGGTCGGCAGCTTAGCGCCGAAGCCAAAGGCGCCGCTGAGGATCCGGTCACGCAGAATGAGATAGACCTGCTTCGCCTTTGCTTCGCCGAGCCAGTCGCGCAAGCTACTCTCCTCGCCGAAATGGCCGCCCGGCAGCGGCCGCTTTACTTGGTATTCTTTAGCGTACAATATTGGGCACAATCCCCACAAGGCCATGATCGTGAGGTAAATTGTCCGCGCATGAGCGAAGCTCAGACCCTCATCGACAAACTCTGGTCGGCGCACGAAATCACGCGGCGCGAGGACGGCGCCGCACTTCTTTGGGTTGACCGCCA
>Ga0187864_10002225_pt1 | contig 17088 bp, 10 predicted proteins | sample June2016WEW_11_4_FD_132985 | JGI IMG/M metagenome (GOLD analysis project Ga0187864, IMG submission 132985) | Peatland microbial communities from SPRUCE experiment site at the Marcell Experimental Forest, Minnesota, USA - June2016WEW_11_40 | ecosystem: Environmental > Terrestrial > Soil >...
CCGGGTGCGCGCCATGACCTGGCACGTTGAATACATGGTACGTTGAATATCTGCGGGTGCTTCAGCTGCCCAGCCAGGTCATTGAGCTGGCCATTAGCATTGTTTTACGAACTACGTGACGGTTGTGTAACATCACGCGTAGTGTTGTGACTCGTTCCGGTGGCAAGTTCTGAGCCGTGGGCGAGCCGCCCAAGCGGCGCGAATCGATGTAGACGAAAGGGGATGCCAGTCCGGTAAGCATGCCGGTCCGCTCGGTTGTCGTGAAGACGCGTCCGTGGCTGATGACCCGGGTGACTCGACTTGAGCACCGGACACCAGTTTCCAGTACCGAGAACAGGAGACAGCAAATTATGTTCGCAAGAAACAAGAAGGGTTTCTTCGGCGTGGCTGCCGTGATCCTGGCGGGGTCGTTAATCGTGCCCCTGCTTGGTGTCAGCATGACTGGTGCCGCGACCGCCAAGGTAAGGACACCTCACGCCGTGACCCTCGATCACAGCAACACTGTGTATTCGAGCGGCGTGATGTATAGCCCACCGACGGTCTGGAACCCGAACCTGCAGGGCAGCTTCGCCACGGGGACTGAAGGGTTCCTCTACGAGACGCTGTTCCTCTACAACCCGATCAAGAACACGTATATTCCTTGGCTGGCACAAGGGGGCCACTGGGTCAACAGCACGACCTACCACCTGACACTGCGCGCCGGGGTCACATGGAGCGACGGCCAACCGCTGACAACGGCCGACGTGGTATTTACGATCGAGCTGTCGTACAACGACCCGGGGATCTACTACAGCACCCTCGGTTCCGAGATCTCGAGCGTCTCCGCGTCTGGTCAGACCGTGACGGTTGTCTTCAAGCACCCAGCTGCTGAGGACTGGCAGGCGTTCCTGTTCCAGGACCCGATCCTGCCCGACCACATCATGGGTTCTTGGACGACCACCCAGCTCAACACCGACCCGAACACGACACCTGTCGGTTCAGGCCCGATGACCCTCGACAAGACGTACACGAACGCGAGCGAGGTCTGCTACGACACGAACCCGAACTGGTGGGCCACCTCGGCTCTCGGCCTGAGCTTCAAGTTCCAACACTGGTGTGACACGGTGAACTCCTCGAACAACGTTGAGCTGACCGACTTCCTCACCGGTGAGATCGACTTGTCGAACAACTTCCTGCCGGGCATTGCGTCGATCATCCACTCGGCAACGCCGGGTGCCAGCACCTACGGCAGTTTGTCGACCTACTACGGGCAGGCCCCGTACATGCTCTCGGCGAACACCGTTTGGCTTGAGCCGAACCTGACGAAGGCCCCCATGAACAACCTCTACTTCCGCGAGGCGGTTGCCGAGGCCATCAACGAGTCGCAGATCGTCAGTGTCGATTACTCGAACCTCGTTAAGGCGGCGAACCCGACCGGCCTGATGCCGAGCCAGGCGTCGTACGTCGACACCGCGGCGGTCAAGCAGTACGGGTTCAGCTTCAGCATAAAGACGGCCAAGGCCGACCTTGCGAAGTCGAACTACAGCGGCCAGACGGTCACCATCGAGTGCCCGGACGGCTGGACTGACTGGATGGCTGCTATCAACCTCATCGTCAGTGACCTGAAGGCTGTGGGGATCAAGGCCGAGGCCTACTTCCCCGCGTACGCCACCAGGCAAACGGACCTCGAGGACGGCTCGTTCGACTTCGCGATAGACAACAACGCGACGATCGCGGCGGACCCGTACCCCTACTTCTACCGGATGTTCCGCCTGCCAGTGCTGGCGGTGCAGTCCGCTCAGGACAACTGGGAGCGGGCCGACTCCAAGACGTTGCCCGGTGTCGCAGGCGTAGCGTGGAACCTTGTCAAGCAGCTCAACGCCACGGCGATGACCGCCACGAAGGCGCGCACGGCAATCTTCGACCAGCTCGAGACGCTTGAGCTGAAGAACCTGCCGGAGATCCCGGTGTGGTACAACGGCGCTTGGGCGCAGTACAGCTCCGCCAACTGGAAGAACTGGCCGCACGCGATTTCGGCGACCGACCAGTACACCCCGGTGATGTGGGGTGGCTGGCTGGGCAACATGACTACTGTGCTCGCCCTGGCACAGCTTGCGCACTCATAACCAGGGGCTGATTGAACTGCAACTGATCAAGCAGTAGCGGCGACGCTGCTCCCCACCCGGCAAGGGTGGGGAGCAGCCCGCTACTTCAGACAACGCAGGAAGCCACATGCGCCGCTACTTCGCGAAAAAGATCTCCGTCTACCTCTTCACGTTCTGGGTGGCGGTGACGATCGACTGGGGGATTCCCCGAATATTGCCGGGGAATCCACTTCTGTCATTTCTCACCAAGTTCCAACTCCAGCCGGATGCCGCGCGGTACATGCAGCAGTACTTCGAGAAGGCGTTCGGCTTCAACCAGCCGCTCTGGAAGCAGTACCTTTACTACTGGGACGGCATCTTTCACTGGAACCTCGGGACGAGCATGTTCTATTACCCGACCCCAGTGACGACAGTGATCGGCGAGCACGTCTTCTATACGATGGGCCTCCTCGTACCGGCGATCGTTCTTGCCTACTTCCTGGGCAACCGCCTCGGGGCGTTGGCCGCCCGTCGTCGCGTGCTCGACAACTCGATACTGCCGGGCAGCTACGTGATCAGCGGCACGCCTTACCAGTGGTTCGCGTTGCTCCTCGCCTTCTTCGTGGGGGCGGTGTGGCATCTGTTGCCCGAGTCCAACGCCTTCTTCTACGGGACAAGCCCGGTCTGGACCTGGACGTTCATCGGGAACTTCCTGGAACATTGGATCTTGCCGTTCCTGAGCCTCTTTTTCATCATGCTCGGAGGCTGGGCGATCGGCATGAGGAACCTCATCATTTACGAACTCGAATCGGACTATGCCCACTGGCTCCAGATGCTCGGCAGTCCGGCGCGCCTCGTGCGTAGGTACGCCTACCGCAACGCCGTCCTGCCCCAGCTGACCGGCCTGGCGCTCGCGCTTGGCACTTTCGTTGCTGGCCAGATCGTCACCGAGGTGGTGTTCAACTACCCGGGAGTCGGATTGTTGTTCTTCAACGCGATCACGAATTCCGATATATTCCTGATGCAGGGCGTTTTCCTGCTGGTCATCATGGGCGTCCTGATCGCAAACTTCCTGATTGACATCGTCTACGTCTTGGTCGACCCGAGGACCAGGGTGAGCATGATGGGAGCCGAGGCATGAGCGAGGTCGACGCGCGCGCGGAAAACGAGGTGCCTCGTTCCGGGGGGGCTGGCGCGAAGTTTGATCCTATTTCCGTGCTCGAGAAGTCGCAGGAGGCCACGCCAGGACCCGGCGAATTGGTGGGGCGCCCAGGCAGCGAGCGCGTGGCAGTCGTGCCGGGGAAAGTGCTGCGGACGGGTTCGACCACGCGGCACCGCCACGAGTTCATCTACTTCGCGGTGCGTAACAAGAAGCTGCTGGTGGGGCTGAGTGTTGTGGGGTTCTTCATACTCGTCGCGGTCTTCGGCCCGTTGCTCGTCAATTACGCGCCGCTCGCGACGTCCGGTTCCGGTTGGCAGGCGCCGTCGGTACAGCACTGGCTCGGCACCACCTACTTCGGTGAGGATGTCTTTTCCCAGGTCGTCTACGGCACCCGAGCGAGCTTCGAGGTCGGTCTCCTCGGAGGGTGCTTCGCCGTGTTGTTGGGGATGGTGATCGGCTTCACCGCCGGTTACCGGGGCGGTTGGATGGACGAGATCCTCAACCTCATCACGAACGTGGTCATCGTCATCCCGCTCTTTGCCATGCTGCTGATCGTCGGCGGCTATCTCAAGCAGCTCACCCTGCTCGAAGAGGCCGGAATGATCGGCCTGTTCGCCTGGCCCTGGGCGGCGAGGGCGATCCGCGCCCAGACCTTCACGCTGAAGAATCGGGAGTTCGTCGGCCTCGCGCGCCTGTCGGGTGAGGGCAGCGTCAAGATCATCTCGCGCGAGATCGCCCCGAACATGAGCTCCTATCTCATGCTGACGTTCATCCTGCTCTTCGGTGGCGCCATCCTCACCGCCTCGTTTATCGACTTCGTCGGGCTTGGCCCCCAGGGAGCGATAACGCTCGGGACGATGATGAACAACGCCTTCTTCTGGGATGCGCTCGACCTGCACATCTGGTGGTGGTTCCTGCCGCCCGGGGCGGTCATCACCTGCATCGTGGGCGGGCTCTACTTGACGAACGCCGGCCTGGACGAGGTGTTCAATCCGAAGCTGAGGTCGTTGTAAGAATGAGCCTGCGGGTCGAGGGATTGAAGATCTACTACCGCACCCTCTACGGCGACGTGAAGGCGGTCGACGACGTCTCTTTCTTCCTCGACGACGGCGAGATCATGGGCGTGGCCGGAGAGTCGGGGTGCGGTAAGTCGACGCTTGGCAACGGGATCATGCGCCTCGATGGTCCGATGCGCAAGATGGGCGGGACCGTCGAACTCGACGGTGTGGAACTGCCGATCGGCGATGACCGGGCGATGGACCGGCTCCGCTACAAGGAACTCTCCATCATCCCCCAGTACGCGATGAGCGCGCTCAACCCCACGCGGCGGATCAGGCGGATCACCCGTGACCTTCTGAAGACGAAGAAGGTCCGCTACCGCGCCGAGCTGGAGGAGTTCCGGCGGCGGCTCGATCTCGTCGGTCTGGACGAGAAGATCCTGCGCCAGTACCCGATCGAGCTCTCCGGCGGCATGAAGCAGCGGATGGTCATGGTGATCTCGACGCTGCTTAACCCTTCACTCCTGATCGCCGACGAGATCACCTCGGCGCTCGACGTCTCGACCCAGCGAGCCGTCGGGGAGATGCTCGTCGAGTTCAGGGACCGGGGCTTCGTGAAGAGCGTCATGGTCATTACCCACGACCTGTCGATCCTGGCCCAGATCTCCAATACGATTCTCGTGATGTACGCCGGCAAGCTCGCCGAGAAGGCCGCGGCAGACACGATCATCAACGCCCCGCTGCATCCTTACACTCAGCTGCTCATCTCCTCCCTGCCCGAGGTTGGCGTGCGCTACGAGGATCGGATGCTCGCCGGCATCGTCGGTACGCCGCCCTCGCTCTTGAATCCGCCCGTGGGCTGTCGGTTCTACGACCGCTGCCCTTTCGCCTTCGAGCGCTGCCGCGAGGATCCGCCTTTCGAGGAGGTGGTTCCGGGACACTTTGTGGCCTGCTGGCTGCGTACCAAGACCTCGGCTGTCGCCGGTGCCGCAGCCGCCGTCCCGGTGGCGGCCGGCGGGGAGAGCTAAGCCATGTTAGAGCTCGACAAGGTCACCAAGGATTTCAGCACCGGGGCGTTCGGGTCTGACGTCTTCCCGGCCGTGCGACGGGTGAGCTTCGAGATCTTGGCCGGCCAAGTGACGGCCCTGATCGGGGAGAGCGGAAGCGGCAAGACGACGCTCGGCAAGATGATCCTGCGACTCGAGAGCATCTCGTCGGGTTCAATCGTCTTCGACGGGCGCGACATCTCTCTGCTGAAGGGTCGCAAGGAGCTGATTGAGTACTACCGCTACGTGCAGGGAGTCTTCCAGGACCCCTTCAGCTCCTACAACCCGATCTTCCGGGCTGACCGTGTGTTCCAAATGGTCAAGGAGACGTACTTTCCGGACGTCCGCGCGGCGGAGTGGCACAAGAAGGTGGGGGACGCCGTCGAGGCCGTGGGCCTCAACCCGGCGGACGTGCTCAACAAGTTCACGCACCAGCTCTCGGGCGGTCAGCTCCAGCGCCTCTTGATCGCGCGTGCCCTGCTCCTCGATATCAAGCTGCTCATCGCCGACGAGATCATCTCCATGCTCGATGCTTCTACGCGCATCGACGTTCTCAACCTGCTCGCCGATCTGAAGAGCCGGGGCCTCGGGATCCTCTTCATCACTCACGACCTGTCGCTCGGCAACTACATCAGCGAACGCGCGGTGATCTTGCGGCGCGGGATCGTGCTCGAGATGGGAGCCACCGAGAAGGTGTTCAGCAATCCCCAGCATCCCTACACGAAGATGCTTCTTGCCTCTGTGCCGCAGCTGCACCACAAGTGGGAGCCGCTGACCGATCTTGATGTTGCGAATTTCGCGCCAGCTGTGTCGGTGCAGGACGGCCCGCTGTCCCCGGCCGTTGTCGAGGGCGAGGCCGAAAGCGGCGCGCGGGATCGTCGCTGAATCCGCTCGCCGGACGGCCTGGGCGGAGGTACGTGGCCGCGTCGGCCGGTTCCCTTCTACAAGACGTGGAGCGCCGCCGGGAGAAGGATCTGCGCCGTAGCGAGGAGGTGCTCCCGCTCGTCGAGGTCGAGGAGGACCATTACGCGGCCGTGACCGAGCCTGTGGCGCGATCCACGCACGGCGCTCTGCGAGATACGACCTAGCGCGCGAAACACGGCGCGTGAGATTGCCGCCGGCGAGGCAGGTCCGTGTTCGACGCGTCGCGTGCCCGTGTTCAAGCAGCTTGGTTTGTTCCAGCTACGATCCGAAGAGTCCCGATGATGACCTTTGTACAGGCGAACCCGAGGAAAGAGCGTCTGATCCTGGCGGTCTCCCCCGTTCCGGTCTGCGCCGCGCCGGCATGGAGTCCGGCAGGACCGCCTTCCACCGGGATCCTCGCCGTGGATGGTTGCTCGACGTGGCTAGGGTGAATACCCATGACACGAGAATTCAGCAGAACGTCGCGCAGCAGAGTACACGCGGGTTGTAACGAGAGGTCGCAATGAGCTCCCGAATTGTGTTTCCCGAAGGCTTCCTTTGGGCTGTCGGGACCGCTGCGTACCAGGTCGAGGGGGCCGCCGACGCTGACGGGAAGGGCCTGTCAATCTGGGACACGTTCAGCCACCTTCCAGGCAACGTTTTTCACGATGACAACGGCGACATCGCGTGCGATCAGTACTATCGCATCGCGGCGGACGTTGAGCTCATGGTGGAGCTCGGGTTCCCCGCTTATCGTTTCTCCGTCTCCTGGCCGCGGGTTCAACCCGACGGCAGCGGCCCCGTGAACGAGGTCGGTCTCGATTACTACCGGCGTTTGGTGGACCTGCTGGGCGCACGCGGCATCGAGGCGATGGTCACGCTCTACCACTGGGATCTGCCCCAGGCGCTCCAAGATCGCGGCGGCTGGGTGAACCGTGATACGGCGTATCGCTTCGCCGAGTATGCCCGCATCGTCGCATCCGCGCTCGGTGATCGGGTGACACTTTGGACGACGCTGAACGAGCCGTGGGTGTCGGCCTTCCAAGGGCACGCCAAAGGAAGACTCGCGCCCGGGATCCGGGACCTTGGCGCGTCGGTAAGAGCCGCGCACCATCTTCTGCTCGGACACGGTCTGGCCGCCCGGGTGGTGGCCGAAGTGGCGGGAGCGTCTTCTCGGGTGGGAATCTCGCTGAATCTCGCGCCCGTGTCCCCTGCGACGGGGCGCGCCGAGGACGTCGCCGCGGCGACAAGGTTTGACGCCCACCTCAACCGTTGGTTCCTCGACCCGGTGCTGCGGGGCAGCTACCCCGAGGAGCTCCTGGACGAGAGCCTGCGGCTCGCCGGAGGCGATTTCCTCCGTGAGGGGGACCTCGCGACCATACGAGCCGAGATCGACTTCCTCGGCGTCAACTACTACGAGCCCCGCAGGGTGGTGGCCGCTCCGGCAGGGGAGCGGTCGGGTGGCGCGTCCGTCCCGCAGGGCGGTCGCGCCTACGACCGCTGGCTAGGGGTGGTCGACGTGCGCCGGGAGGACCTGGCGCGCACGTCGAATGGCTGGGTGATTTATCCCGCGGGGCTGACCGAGCTCCTCTTGCGCATTCGGGAGGACTACGGCGACGTGCCCCTCTACGTCACGGAGAACGGGGCCGCCTTCGCCGACTACGTTGATCCGGCTGGCCGCGTGAAGGACCCGGAACGCGTCGAATTCCTGCGTGACCACTTTGCCGCGGCGCACGCCGCCATCGCGCAGGGTGTCGATGTCCGCGGCTACTCGGTCTGGTCGCTGCTCGACAACTACGAGTGGGCTGACGGGTACTCGCAGCGTTTCGGCATCGTGTTCGTCGACTACCGGACCCAGGAGCGAATCCCGAAGATGAGCGCGTACTGGTTGAAAGACGTCATTGCCGCCAACGGGTTCGACACCGACTAGGACGCTGTTGATTTGAGTGATGTTCGAGGGCGCTCGCGATTTCCTCTTGCGTCCAGACGACTTGGGCCATGTAGGGGAAATCAAATCCGGAGCGGCAGTTCCTCGACGTGGTTGCGTTCTGTCGTGGCGTCGTCGAGGGAGGAACTGTTTACGCCTTCCTGGCAGAGCACCGCCGAGACCTCTTCCAAGACGAGGACTTCGCGGACCTGTTCCCCTCGGGACGGGGAGGCTCCTCGATCCCAGTCGACGCGGTTGGTTCGGTGATGGTGCTCCAGGCCCTGGAAGGGCTCTCCGACCGAGACGCGATCCGGGCGTTGCGGACCCGTATTGACTGGAACGTGACACACGGCCTTGCTGCTTCGCCGCGCGACATCGCGTCCTCGCCTTCCGGGCCTTCCTCGGCGAACGAGGCGTCAACGGGACCGTCCGGCGGACGCGGGGCCGCTCGACCGATGCGGTCTGCGGCCAGCTCGCTCTCGTCCAGCACACCGCTGCCCGCGGCGCGGCGGGCCACTTCCTCGGCACCACCCCGGATCTCGTGTTGCCGAACCCGTAGAGAAGGCGCTTTCGTGCGGCAGTGTGGTCTGGACGAGGCACGTTCACGTCGCCACGAACTCGTCGGGCGCGCAAACGACCGCGCCGACTAGGCTCAGGCGTTTACCGAATGAAGGGGCCCCCTTGCGTCGCATCGTGATCGCGATTCTTGTCGTTGTTGTCGTCGCCGCCGGCGCGGCAACCGCCGTCGTCCTGAGCACGTCCAACAGCACGAACAGCGCCCATGGCGCGCGCGGGATGCCCAGCGTCTCGACGACATTCGGTCACACGCCGCAGATCACCTTCCCGGAGAGCGCGGCACCGGGGAAACTGTCCGCGACCGTCCTCCAGGAAGGGACCGGTCCCGTGGTTGCGCGGGGTGATCTCGTCATCGCGAACTACGTCGGCCAGATCTGGCGGGGCAAGGTCTTCGACACGACGTTTGACAAGCCCGTCCCGGACGCCTTCCAAATCGGCATGAAGAGGGTCATCGCTGGTTGGGACATGACCATGGTCGGCAAGCGCGTCGGCAGCCGCTTGCTCCTCGTCATCCCCCCCGCTGACGGCTACGGCAGTAGGGGCCTTCCCACGGTCGGGATCACGGGAAAGGACACGATCGTCTACGTCGTCGACCTCCTCGGCGCGTACGGTGCGAAAGTCGCAGGCGATCTTCATGCCACCGTCCTGGGGACCGGGATGGATGGCGTCGTTGTGAGCGGCGCGCCCGGAACCAAACCCACAATCACATTCGCCAAGAAGGAGAAAGCGCCGAAATCGGTCGTGACGATGGTGCTCGACCTGGGCCACGGCCCTCCGTTGAAGCCGGGTTTCGTCGTCATCCAGGGCGTGGAACAAAGCTGGGACGGCGGGGTTGAGGACTCGACTTGGGCGGACAAGACCCCGGCCGCCGTACCCGTCGGGGTGCCGAGCGAACCGGGCCTGCTCGACTCGTTGGTTGGCACGCCAATAGGGAGCCGCGTGCTCATCCTCGCGCCGGCGTCGTCGAACGAGACCCCGGCGACCGCGGCCGTCATCGACCTCATTGCCGAGCTCAAGGGGACAGCCGCACAGTCGAAGTAGGACGTCGGCGCCGCGCGGGATCCGTGCGGTGCGTGACCTCGCCCGACGTGTCGAGCGCGATGTACCCCGGCAGTCGCGCGCCACGCGAATCGCCGCTTCTCCTTCGCGCAAACCGTGCTTCGTCTCGTATGAGAGATGGCCGCGGCGCTCGCGAGGTCGAGGACAAACCAAATTAGTCTTTGCACGGCTGACGAACACGCTGAGGACGTGATCCAATCCGAGCACCTCGGGCGCGCTGACCCGAGGTATCGCCCAGTAAGCCGCGCCTAACGGCATCGACGAAAACTCTGGTGCGAGCCCGCAGAATCATTCCGTCGCCGCGGGACGAGGCAGTCGCTCTACACCCCTCAGCCGAGCCCTTCTTGCTGAGACGACGGGCCCTGTCTGTCGCGGCATGAGTCAGCCGAGGCCGCCGGGCGCTCAAGGCACCTTGGAACGGGATCTCGCTTCCTTCGGGCGTTCAGCGCTGCCGCGTCACGATCCTGAACACCGCGCGTTATGGCGCAATGCGCTGCGGCTCTTCGTCGGGCGATGCGTCCTTCGCTTCGCCGAAGAGGGCGGAGATCTCCGCTCCCCAGCGCTGAAGATAGGCATGCAGTATCTCGGCCTCGCCGGGATCGGCCATTTCCTTCATGGCGATCGGCTCGCTTGTGCGTCCGATCACGGGTTCGCCTTCCCCGGCGACACGGATATTGCGCAACCATTCGGTTTCACCGCGCACCGCGACCAGATAACGCTGACCCCCGAGCGCGAGGAGATCGACCGGCCCGCTTCGCCACTCCTTCGAGTGCCGCCCGCGCACGCGCAGCACACGCGCCCGCCCCAGATGCTCATCGTGATCCTCGCGGTCCTCTTCGCTTTACCCCGGGACGAAGCGACGTAGTCGTTGCAGATTTCCTTACCAATAAGTCCTTCGCCCATTTCCGGTGCCGCACCGCGAGTACGTCGTGCGAAAGTCGGCCGACGCGAGAACACCCAACATTTCAGCAACCGTACAACAGGCAAGCCCACCGAGGAACCGGACGGTCAGCACCTCGCGGCGTGGGGTCGTGCATCGTCAAGGCGAATGCGTCTTCGAGAACACCCACTGCGCGGTAGGACCGTCCGCGTGATACCAAACCTCGACCCCCCCGACCTTCACCGGAGGTCGTCCCAGTACGACCGTGAGGTAATGCACCACCATCCCGGGGTTGACGCCGACCGGCAACAAGACGATGGTGCCGATGTGCCATCGCGTTAGGAACTCGTACACGAGCAGCTCCGCGCGCGGGTCCAGTTTCGGTGCGATGCTGTAATCCCCGAGGTAGCCGGCCTCGAACAGCTGCATCAGTTCCCAGGGTGTCAACGCGAGGGTGGAACCTGCCTGAGCGGCGCTAAGTGGCGGCTTGGCGGCTTCCCCTCCGACAATCTTGAAAGAGAAGCCCGAAACCGCTTGCCAGAGCATTGCGTAGTTGGTGGCGCTCATGTCGAAGGGATATGTGACGACGGCGCTTCCGTTCGGTATCGCTTGCACCGCGGCGGAGGTGAAGTACGAAGGAGCGTCAGCCGGTTGCGATTTGAGCGGCAATCGAGGGACGAGAGGGACAAGTGCCCCGACGCCGACCAGGGCGACGAGGCCCGCGGTCGAGACCCGGTGCCGCAGTGCGGAGATCCAGTCAAGTCGCCGTCGAGGTCCATTTTGGCCGACCTTGTCGGCAGACCGGAAGCTCTCCTTCCAGCGGTCCAGCCCGATCGCGAGGACAATCGCTGAGGCCAGATCGACGTAAAGAGCGAATCTCGAAGCGATCAGGTCGTTGATCATCGGGATCTTCTTCACGATCGCGAACGGCAGCACAATCGAGGTGGTGTGATTGCCTACAACGAGCGGCGATCCGAGGGAGAGGATGTAGGCAAAGAATCCGACAAAGGCTATCGAGAGCACGAACCGATCTCGCCGGTTCCAGACGAAGAGAACGAGTACCAACAGAACCAATGGAATCCCGAGGTACGAGTCGTTCTCCGAGATGTCGCGGCCGACGTAACTTGTGCCGATCACCGCAAGGCCGTGCGGTGAGAGCAACTGGCTGATCGTCGGGATGATCGTCCCGAACAGGTCAGCGTGGTAGGAGGCGAGTTGCGCAGGCGTGTGCTGCTGCTTGGTCACGTGCCAGGTACCCAAGAAGTACCAGTACACAGGGTACGCGACGATCACTACGAAGGTGCCAAGGGCCCACTTGGCGCCCCGCAACGCGTACGTAGCGCGCTGCCGTACCGCTGAGTGCCAGATCACCACGACGAAGAGAATTCCGGCGACACAGCACATCACCGTCGTCACGAGAACCTCGATCGAGATGAAGAACTGGGCGGCGAACAACAGCCCGAGGATCACGCCGTACCGCCGCGCATCTCCCCTCTGGCGCCTGAGGAGCTCATCGACGACGAGGACGACGAGCGGGGGAATCGGAACGAAAGCAACGAAGAGATGGCCCAATCCCTGATCGACCACGTAAGGAGAGAACCCGTAGAGCAGCCCGCCGAGGAATGCCGCCGGAAGCCACTTCGTATAACGTCGGAGGACGAGCATCATCGAGGTCGCCGAGGCGAAGAAGGCGAGCCTCGTAAACAGGCCAAATGCGGCGATAGGCCCGAAGATCGCGGTGACGGGCGATGCGAGCAGTCCGATGAGCGGCATCGAGGTGTTGTCGACGAGGTTGACCCCGTAGGGGTAGTTCATTGCCGCGCTAGAAAAAGGATTCATCGCGTGGCTTAGCGCGTGAAACGTCCAGGCGAGGAACCACACCTCCTGAATCCGGTCGGTACAGGCGCAACTGACGATCTGCGTGTTGTCGAGCGGCCCCACCGGCCAATAGGCAAGGAACGAAATGGCGAGGTATGCCACCAGGGCGGCGACCACCCAGGCGATCTCTTTACCCGACCATCGACCACGCTGCATCGGTGACTCCCGCAGTTCGTGCAGTAAGAAGACGAGCGACTCGAGGTGGCATCTCACGCGCGGTGTAAATAGCTCGAGGCTCGGATTCCGGGCCGAGCTTATGCGGCTGCCGTGGTGGAGTCTTCTGCGGCAGACACGCCGTCACTTTCAAGGAACTCGCGTCGGAGATCCTGCAGGCGACGGAGCGCTCGCGGTGTCATCGTCATCCCACGCCAGCCGCGGCTGTAACGATCGAGCATCGCGAACACGAGCGCAACGCAGCTGTGCTCACCGGACAGCCGGCCGATCGCCTTGGTCCTCCGCCTCGTCTCTCCGAAGCTGCGCTCGATGAAATTGGTGTGCCGACAGCGCTTCCAGTGATCAGCTGGAAAGTGCAGATGGACCGTCAGGCTCTCGCAGTCGGCGACGCAACTGGCAACCGCGGCGGCATAGGCCGCGCTCCCTCTGGATGCGGAAGCTATCCAGGCGTCGGTGGGCCTCCTGGACCGCGAGCTCCCCGGGGGGATCCTCGATGCAGTCGAAGACCTCCCACCAGTCGGACTTGAAGGCGTCCCGGTTATCACAACAAGCCGGTTCATATATACCGAGAAGGGATAGTTGTCGGAGCTACTTGGTCGGTGACGTGGGCGCCACGGTCGCATCGACCCTGACGGTCGTCCCGGCAGGCGCCGGGGCGAGGAGGTTGCCCTTGACGTGGGTGCCGTCGACAAGCAGCTCCCGGACGCGTCCCACAACGCCTTCGTCCTTGTGGACGGTGATCTCGTAGGTCACGCCGCGCCAGCGGCGGCGGGCCGAGAAACCGCCCCACGACGCCGGCAGCACCGGGTCGATGCGCAGCCCGTCGAGCTCCGGGCGCACACCGAGGATCCACTGCGTGATCGCCGTCAGGTGCCAGGACGCCGATCCCGTGAGCCACGAGTTCTTCGCCTCGCCGAAGGTCGGCGCATCGCGGCCGGCGATCATCTGGGCGTAGACGTACGGCTCGCAGCGGTGGACGTCGCTGATCGGTGCCCGTGCCGAGGGATTGGTCCGTCGGTAGTAGTCGAACGCCGCGTCGCCGTCGCCGATCTTTGCCTCGGCGATCATGACCCACGTGTTAGCGTGGCAGAAGACACTGCCGTTCTCCTTGTAACCCGGCGGGTACGAGGAGATCTCCCCGATCTCGAGGTGGTACTTCGTGTAGGGGGGATGGACGAGCATGATGCCGTGCTCGGTGGCGAGCCGTTCCCGCACACTCGCGAGGGCGGCGGCGGGCCGGGCGTTTGCCGATCCGATGCCGGCCATGGCGCAGATTCCCTGGGACTCCAGGAAGATCTGGCCCTCGTCGGATTGGTGCGAACCGACGGGGTTGCCGGAGTAGTCGTAGGCCCGCAGGTACCAGTTGCCGTCCCAGCCGTGCTCCTCGACCGCGGCGGCCATCCGGGTCGCCTCGGACTCGTATCCGGCGGCCTCGTCGGCCAACCCCCGCCCCGCGGCGAGGCCGGCGAGCTCGCGGGCAGCGAGGACGAACTGCCCGGCGATGAACACGGACTCGGCGACGCCGCCCTCGCGGTTTCCCGTCGTCTGGAAGGACTCGCCCGGGGTGTCCGAGAAGCAGTTGAGGTTGAGGCAGTCGTTCCAGTCGGCGTGACCGATGAGCGGCAGGCCGTGGGGTCCGAGCCGGTCGAGCGTGTAGCGGACGGAGCGCTGGAGGTGCTCGTAGAGCGGCGTCTCGGTCCCCGCGACGAGGTCGTAGGGCACGGGCTCGTCGAGGATCGCGGTGTCCCCGGTCTCTTTCAGGTAGGCCGCCACGGCAAGGACCAACCAGAGCGGGTCGTCGTTGAACCCGGAGCCGACGGCGTCGTTGCCCCGCTTCGTGAGCGGCTGGTACTGGTGGTAGGCGCCGCCGGTCGCGAGCTGGGTCGCCGCGAGGTCGAGGATGCGCTCGCGGGCGCGCTCGGGGACCTCGCTCGTGCAGCCGAAGAGGTCCTGGCTCGAGTCGCGGAAACCCATGCCGCGGCCGATTCCCGACTCGTAGCCGGACATCGACCGGCTGAGGTTGAAAGTCACCATGCACTGGTAGGGGTTCCAGATGTTCACCATCCGGTTCGTATCCTCGTCGGGGGTCTCGACGTGGAGAACCGAGAGGAGCGCGTCCCAGGAGCGGCGCAGCGCCGCCAGCCCGTCCTCGACCGTTTCCGGCTTCAACCAGTGCTCGATCGTCGGCAGGACGCGCCGCTTGTCGATCGTCTGGGATCCGGGCGGGTCGAACTTGGCGTCCGGCGGGTTCTCCGCGTACCCGAGGAGGAAGACGACCTCGCGCGTCTCCCCGGGCGCCAACGACAGCCGGACGTGGTGCGAGCCGATCGGCGACCAGCCGTGGGCGACCGAGTCGAAGGAGCTGCCGCGCTCGACGGCCGCCGGCGTGTCCCAGCCCCGGTTGGCGCCGAGGAAGATCTCCCGCTGGGTGTCGAATCCGGCGAGCGGTTCGGAGCAGGCGAAGTAGGCGAAGTGGTTGCGCCGCTCCCGGTACTCGCTCTTGTGGTAAATGACACCGTCGACGACTTCGACCTCGCCGACGGAGAAGTTGCGCTGGAAGTTGGTCATGTCGTCCATCGCGTCCCAGAGACAGAACTCGACCGACGAGAAGAACGAGAGCTTGGCGGGCCGCTTGCGGTTGTTCGTCACCCGGAGGCGCCAGACCTCGAGGTTCTCGCCGAGGGGGACGAAGTAGAGGGTCTCGGCGCGGATGTCGTTGTGGACCGACGAGATCGAGGTGTACGACATCCCGTGGCGGCACTCGTACGCGTCGAGCTGGCTCTTGGTGGGCTGCCACGACGGCGACCAGTAGTCGCCGTCGGCGTCGTCGCGCACGTAGACGTAGCGGCCCCCGAAGTCGGGGGGCACGTTGTTGAAGCGGTAGCGGATGAGTCGGCGCAGGCGGGCGTCGCGGTAGAAAGAACAGCCGCCCCCCGTGTTCGACACGAAGGCGAAGTACTCCTCGGTGCCGAGGTAGTTGATCCACGGCAGCGGCGTGTCGGGCCGGGTGATGACGTACTCCCGGCGTTCGTCGTCGAAGTATCCGTAGTGCACGGCGTCTCCTTTGTCCGCTGGGGCCGCCCCGATCCCGGTTTCCGCGTCCTGCGACGGGCATGTCGTACCGGACCGAACGATACCGTGGCCCCTTTGCCGTACCGGGTTTCATCGCCTCTGCCGAGAGCACGGATCGCGGGTATCGGCGGGACGTGATTTTTCGCACGAGAAAATCGGCCCGGGGATCCAAGCAAAATAGGGGATTCGCCCGATTCGAGATGTGAGCGCGCGCCGAGCGGGAAACACAGTGGTGCGGAAATCAAGATGGCCGAACCGTGAAATGGCCGTCGGCGCGTGATCGCGTCAGCCGCCCGTGACGCGCCGGAGACGGCACGCCGGCGCCAGAGCGGGATTCCGCCGGCGGTCGACGAAAACGTCCCCGAGGTGGCCGATCCCGGTCGCCGGGCTCCTCGGACGACCCTGGCGGCGCGGGCGAGGCGTTTACGGAGGCTCTCGGAGACGGCCGCGCCGTGGTCCGCCACGCCCAGGCCCTGCTCGGGAGGCGATATTCCGAAACGGGGACCGTCCGCACCTCCATTAACTTGACAAGCTCCATAGATTTGATTAAGTAAGAGACATCCCCCAGACGACGCCAGACATCGACCCCATCAAAGGAGGGGTGCAGCTCTTCCGGAGCTGCCTCGTCTCCTCCGAGTACCCGGGGGTCGAGGCGGCGACGAAGTGGCTCTTCGAGCGGCTCGACGTGGAGTACACGGTCAACACGGACCAGACCTGCTGCACCGGGCTCGGCTACTACTCAGACCTCATGCCGTTCCAGACGACCCTCGCCGTCGCGGCGCGCAACGCCTGCGTGGCGGTGGAGGCGGACCACCCGGTTCAGTCGTACCTGTGCTCGACGTGCTACGCGATCAACAAGAAGTGCCGCGACGTGCTGAACGTCCCCGAGTACCGGCGGCAGGCGAACGAGACGCTCGCGAAGATCGGCCGCCGCTACGACGACCGCATCGCCGGCACGATCCAGCACCGCCACACCCTCGAGATCCTCTGGAGCCGGCACCAACAGATCCCCGATCTCATCCGCCGGCGGCTGTCGGGCCTCAAGGTCGCGACCCACCCGGCGTGCCACTACTGCAAGGTCTTCCCTGACGAGGTGCTCGGGGACAGCGAGAACTTCATGCTCCCCGAGGACCTGCTCGAACCGATGGGTGTCGAGAAGACCGGGAACTACCCCGAAAAGACGACGCACTGCGGCGCCGGATTCCGTCAGATCTTCGTCAACCCCTCGCGCTCGCTCGCCGTCACCCGGGAGAAGCTGCGGCGACTGGCGGCCGAGAAGATCGACGTGCTCGTCCACATGTGCCCGAACTGCTCGGTCCAGTTCGACCGCTACCACGACGCCATCTCGGC